>Ga0209473_1000112_pt1 | contig 49259 bp, 46 predicted proteins | sample GraSoiAngelo_133_FD_185890 | JGI IMG/M metagenome (GOLD analysis project Ga0209473, IMG submission 185890) | Grasslands soil microbial communities from the Angelo Coastal Reserve, California, USA - 14_0929_05_20cm (SPAdes) (version 2) | ecosystem: Environmental > Terrestrial > Soil > Grasslands ...
GATGCGGGAGCGATACGCGAGAGGACGTCAGTTGCTGTAACGCTGCAAGAGCTGCTTTAGAGCCGTCACGTGCTCCCGCGTCAGGGTGGCGCGAAGAAGATCAATTTCCATTGGATACACGGAGCCGTACTCTACCTGTTTGTGTTCCTCGGGATACATCGCATCGATGTACGCGTCTCGATAAACAATCCAAGCTCTTTCCGCTGCTTTGACCTTGGCGAGTGCTTCCGGTTGACGTGATGTTCTTGCCACGAGCGCTCGATAAATGCCATTCGCCTCGGCGTCGCTGCGAGTCACTTCTTCGTTCGCACATGCATTCATCCGTGCCTGCGTCTTGGCACCTTCGCTACAGACTCTATATTGGTCGGACGTGTCAGCAACGCACGGCAATGAGCTCAGGGTCACAAGAAACATGACTTTTAGGCATTTCGTCACGTTGTCTCTCCACGTGATGGATTACGCCGAGCTCGAGCGCTCTGCCTTCCAGTCCGCGATCGGCAGCGTAAACGAAAATGTCGAGCCCTTCCCGACCTCGCTACTCACGGAAACCTCCCCGCCGTGCGCCTCGACGATGCTCTTCACGATGTTCAGCCCGAGGCCCAAGCCTTGCTCGCGCGACCGCGCGTCCTTCACGTCGCCCACCTGGTAGAGCCGGTCGAAGATCTTCGCCATGTGCGCGGCCGGGATTCCCGTGCCGTTGTCCTGTACGGACACCACCATGAAGCCGCGGCGCTGCTGGGCGGAGAGGACGACCTTGCCGCCGTCGCGGCAGTGGCGCTCGGCGTTCGACAAGAGATTGCTGAGGACCTGCAGGATCCGGTCGCGGTCGCCGAGGACCGGCGGCGCGTCGTGCGGAACGCGCTGGCGCACGTTGAGGCGGCGCTCGAGGAAGCGTGGCGCGAGGCCCGCCAGCGCCTGGGTGACGGCCTCGCGCAGATCGAAGGGCTGGAAGGTCATCGACTCGCGCGTCAGCTCGAAGCGGGAGAAGTCGAGCAGCTCCTCGATGAACATGCGCAGCCGCTTTCCCGAGGAGCGCGCCACCTGCAGGCACTGCCGCTGGCGCTCGTTCACCTGGCCCATCTTCTCCGCCAGCAGCAGCTCGGTGTAACCGATCATCGTCACCAGGGGCGAACGCAGCTCGTGGGAGACGTTGGCGAGGAAGTTGTCCTTGCGCCGATCCGCCTCCTGGAGCCGCGCGTTGGCCTCGCGGAGGACGCGCGTGCGTTCCTCGACGGCGTCCTCGATCATCGCCGCCTGCTCGCGCATCCGCTCGCGCATCACCGTTCGCTCGAGAGCGAGGGCCGCCTGGAGCGCGAACGAGCTGAGCACGCCCAGGTCCGCCTCTGTGCCTTCCTGGGGGGCGGCGAGGAGGATGCCCAAGGCGTGGTCGCCCGCTCCGCGGAGCGGGGCGGCAACGACGTGCGACAGGCGAAGGAGGTCGATGAGTCGCTCCCGCGCCGGCTCCGATGCCCGCCTTCCCCAGATGGCGCGCAAGAGCTGGTGCGAGCGTACTTCCACGACCGGCTCGGGCGACTTGAGGAGGGTGTCGAGCAACGGCGACTTCGCGGGATCGATGGGCAGGAGCTCGCTCATCCTGCGGATCCCGATCAGCTTCATCGCCTCGTCGATCACCGCCCGCTTGTGCGACATGTGCGCGAGCGTCACTCCCTCGGGACCGGCGAGCAGCAGCGCGCTCTCGAATCCGAGCTTGCGCAGCTCGTCGGCGATGGCGTGCAGCACGTCGCGCCGCTCCGTCTCCCGCCTCAGGCGGGCGGCGGCGGCGGCCAGAGCGCCCAGGTTCTGGCGCGCGCGCGCCAGATCGGCGAGTGCCCGCTGGCGGCCACGTTCCTGTGCGAGCTGCAGGGAGGCCTCGTGCCCGACGCCACGCAGCGCTCGCAGCAACGACCGCCGCGGCTCCTTGTCCAGCACGAGCCGGAGCATTCCCGCCGCGTCGCTCTCTACGCTGAGCGGAACGTCGGCGCACCAGAGCTCGGAGGGCGCCAGGCGCCCGAGGTCGAGGGCATGCGCAACTTGAGGAGGACACCTCGCGAGATGGACGCTCCGCTCGACGCCCGCCGCATCGGCCAGCGCGCCGGAGGAGACCAGCTCTTGAAGACCGCGCGCCGTGGCCTCGCGCCGCGCCCGCGGCGTTGCCAACGTCCCCCCGACCGCCGCCTGCACCAGCTTCGCGGTCGCGCCGTTGCCGTCCAGCAGGTCCCCGCGGAGGCGCAGCTCCGCCACCAGCGCCCCGCAGATCGCGGCCGCATCGTCGACGATTCCCTGGCAGACGCGCTGCTCCACACGACGAAGTTACCGCATTTGACTCCGCATCCTAAGCTGGCTTATTCCGGCCCCTCTTCGCAGGAGTCCGACCTTGGATGTCAAGACGCTGGCGGTGGTGGGCGCCGGGCAGATGGGCGCGGGGATTGCGCAGGTCGCGGCGCAGAGCGGCATCGACGTCATCCTGATCGACGTCGCCCCCGACCTGGTCCAGAAGGGACTCGCCGGCATCCGCGGCCAGCTCGACAAGGCGGTGGGCAAGGGAAAGCTCAAGGGCGAGGAGGCCCAGGCAACCATTTCGCGCCTGAAAGCCGGCGCGTTGGAGGATGCCCGGGCGGCGCAGTACGCGGTGGAGGCGGTGACGGAAAACGAGGAAGTGAAGAAGAAGGTCTTTGCCGGCCTCGCCCGGGCCATGCCCCGGGACGCCGTACTGGCCACGAATACGTCGTCCATTCCCATCACGCGCATCGCGACGACCGTCCCCAACCCGGAGCGCGTGATCGGGATGCACTTCATGAACCCGGTGCCGGTCATGCAGCTCGTCGAGATCATCCGCGGTACGCAGACGAGCGATGCAACCTACGCGACCACGCGCGCGCTGGCGGAGCGGATGGGAAAGATCACCGTGCTGTCGAAAGACATGCCGGGATTCATCGTCAACCGCATCCTCATCCCGATGCTGAACGAGGCCTGTTTCGCGCTCCAGGAAGGGCTGGCGTCCGCGGAGGACATCGACACTGCGATGAAGCTCGGCACCAACGTCCCGATGGGCCCTCTCGCCCTGGCGGACTTCATCGGGCTCGACACCTGCCTCTCCATCGCCGAGGTGCTGCATCGCGGGCTCGGCGAGGACAAGTACCGGCCCGCGCCCCTGCTGCGGCAGTACGTCGACGCGGGCTGGCTCGGGCGGAAGACGAAGCACGGCTTCTACAGGTATTGACCATGGCCTACGAGAACATCCTGGTCGAGCACGAGCCGTCCATCTCGACCATCACCGTCAACCGGCCGAAGGCGCTCAACGCGCTGAACTCGCAGACGCTCCGCGAGCTGACGCAGGCGGTCCGTGAATGCGCCGACTCCCGCGTCATCATCCTCACCGGGGCCGGCGAGCGCGCCTTCGTCGCCGGCGCGGACATCGCGGAGATGGTTCCGATGGGACCGTGGCGGGCCCGCGAGTTCAGCGAGCTGGGCCACGTGCTCACCGCGCTGATCGAGGACATCCCCTCCGCCACCATCGCGGCGGTGAACGGCTACGCGCTGGGCGGAGGCCTCGAGCTGGCGGTGGCCTGCGACATGATCTTTGCCAGCGAGAACGCCCGGCTGGGTCTGCCGGAAGTGACCCTTGGCGTCTGTCCGGGCTTCGGCGGGACGCAGCGATTGGTCCGGCTGGTGGGCAAGCTGCGCGCCAAGGAGATGATCTTCACGGGCGACTGGGTGGACGCGAAGCGCGCCCTCGAGATGGGCCTGGTCAACGCCGTCTTGCCGCGCGAGAAGCTCCTCGAACACTGCCGCACCGTCGCAGGCAAGATCGCCGAAAAGGGGCCATTGGCCGTGGGGCGTGCCAAGCGCCTCGTGGAGCGCGGCTACGACATGACGCTGCGGGCTGCGAACCGCCAGGAAGCAGAGTCGTTCGCTCTCTTGTTCGATACTGAGGACCGCCGCGAAGGCATGCGCGCCTTCGTGGAGAAGCGACCCGCCAAATTCACAGGAAGATGAGGAAATGGATTTCAAGCTGACCGACGAGCAGGAACGCCTGGTGGACACCGCCCGCAAGTTCACGCGGGAGAAGATCATCCCCGTCGCGGGGAAGCTGGACGAGCACGGCACCTTCCCGAAGGAGATCTGCGAGCAGGCCTGGGAGATCGGCCTGATGAACGTGGAGCTTCCGCAGGAAGTCGGCGGCCTGGGGCTCTCCACCCTCGATCACGTCCTGATGGCGGAGGAGGTGAACTACGGCTGCGCGGGCATCGGCACCACGATGTTCGGCAACAACCTGGCCGCCATGCCGATCATGCTCGCGGGCACCCAGGAGCAGCAGAAGAAATGGCTGGGAATGCTGACCGACGCCCCGATCTTCGCGGCATACGCCTGCTCCGAGCCGGACGCGGGCAGCGACGTGGCCGGCATGCGCACCACGGTGAGAAAGGTGGGCGACGAGTACGTGATGACCGGCCAGAAGCGCTGGATCACCAACGCCCGCTTCGCCGCGTGGTACACGATCTTCGGCCGCATCGGCGAGCCGCGCGACCGGCACAAGGGGATCACCTGCTTCGTCGTGCCGCGCGATGCCCCCGGCGTCTCGGTAGGCCGCAAGGAGGACAAGCTCGGGCAGCGCGCGAGCGACACCTCCGACGTGATCCTCGAGGACGTCAAGCTCACCCGGGCGAACCTGGTCGGCGACGAGGGCCAGGGTTTCAAGATCGCGATGAAGACCTTCGATCGCAGCCGCCCGTGGATCGCCGCCGGGGCCTGCGGGATCATGCGGCGCGCGCTCGACGAGAGCCGCCGGTACGCGCTGGAGCGCAAGGCGTTCGGCCAGCCCATCGCGCAGTTCCAGGCGGTGCAGTTCATGCTCGCCGACATGGCGATGAAGTACGAGGCGACCCGGCTCTTGATGCTGAAGGCCTCCTGGAGCATCGGGCAAGGGAAGCTGGACGCGATCGAGTCGTCGTACGCCAAGGCGTTCGGTGCCGACTCGGCCATGGCGGTGGCGACCGACGCCGTCCAGATCTTCGGCGGATATGGTTACACCAAGGAATATCCCGTCGAGAAATTGATGCGGGACGCCAAGCTGCTCCAGATCTACGAGGGAACCTCGCAGATCCAGCGCATGGTGATCGCCCGCAATCTGCTGGCGCAGGCTGGAGCCCAGTGAAGGCGCTGCTCCTCGCGCTGGCTTTGGCGGCCGTACCGGCCATCGCCCACGAACACCCTGCGAACCATGCGCGCAAGGGAGAGCACCGCGACGCGCCGACGTCGTTCGAGAAGCAGCCGGCGCGAGGGACGTGGGCGAAGTGTCCAGTGTCCGGAGACGTTTTCCGGGTCGGGCCGGAAACCGAGTTCGCGACGTACGAGGGTCGCGTCTACGCGTTCTGCTGCCCCGACTGCAAGCCGGATTTCGACAAGGATCCGGCGAAGTACGCAAAAAGGTCGGTCAGATGACCGATGAGCCGCACCTTTCGGTGCGGCAGCGGCCATTTGCTCCGCCCCCGGGGCGCGTGTAGCATCAAAGACCCGCTTTCCCTCCACGCTTCGAGAGCCTCGCAACATGGAAATCGAGTTGACCGAAGAGCAGAGGCTTCTGCGGGAGACCTGCCGCGAATTCGCGGACCGCGAGCTGAAGCCCAACGCCAAGCGGTGGGATCGCGAGCACAAGTACCCGGCCGAGACGGTGAAGAAAGCCTTTGAGCTCGGGCTCGGCGGCGTCGCGGTCCCCAGCGAATGGGGCGGCGCGGGGATGGACAACGTCGCCTACGCCCTCGCCATCGAGGAGATCTCGCGCGGCTGCGCCTCGGTGGGCGTGACGCTCAGCGTGAACAATTCCCTCTACTGCGATCCGGTCCTCAAGTACGGCACAGAGCTCCAGAAGGAAAGATGGCTGAAGCCATTCGCCGCCGGGGAGAAGCTCGGCTGCTTCGGGCTCACCGAGCCTCAGGCAGGCAGCGACGCCGCAGAGCAGCGCACCACCGCCGTCCGGCGCGGCGACAGATACGTCATCAATGGAACCAAGAACTGGATCACCAACGGCCCCGTCGCCGACGCCATCGTCCTCTTCACGATGACCGACCTGAGCAAGGGCACGAAGGGCATCACCGCCTTCGTCGTCGACACGGGGACGCCCGGCTTCCTCGCCCAGAAGGCCGACGAGAAGCTGGGCATCTGTGCCAGTCCCTCCTGCACCATCTTCTTCGAGAACATGGAAGTGCCTCTCGAGAACCGCCTCGGGCAGGAGGGCGAGGGGTTCAAGATCGCGATGAGCACGCTGGACGGCGGGCGCATCGGCATCGCCGCGCAGGCCATCGGTATCGGCATGGCGGCATTCGAGGAAGCGCGCGACTACGCGAAGGTGCGCAAGACCTTCGACGTCCCCATCGCCCAGCACCAGGCCATCCAGTTCATGCTGGCGGACATGCTCACCGAGCTGGAGGCCGCGCGGCTGCTCACGCTGCGCGCCGCATCCTTGAAGGATGCCGGTCTCCGCCACTCGCGGGAGTCGAGCATGGCAAAGCTGTACGCCAGCGAGGCCGCCAACCGCGCCGCCGACAAGGCCGTCCAGATCCACGGCGGGATGGGCTACTCGAAGGAGCTCGACGTCGAGCGTCATTTCCGCGACGCGCGCATCACCGAAATCTACGAGGGGACATCCGAGATCCAGCGGATGGTGATCTCGAACGCGATCTTGAAGTAGCCGCGACCAGGGCCTGGGGGGCTCAGATGGTCATTCAGGGTGCAGTACCGAAAGACGGCTGGGGCACGGGGGCCGACATGTCCGAGCATCTCACGCCCCGGCAGACGTTCTGCGCGCCCCTCCTTTCGGCGCTGTTGTTCGGCGGCGGCAACGCCGGCATCAGCGACATCTACGTGCACATCCGCGACATCGTTCCGCTCAGCGCCCGCGACTGGGAGTCGAACCCGCTCGAGCGCAGGTTGGCCCGCTGGCACACCTTCCTTGCGCGCGCCCTCAACGACTTCGTCCGGCTGGGCGTCTTGCGCGAAGACGGCCACGCCCGCTGGAGCATCACCGAGAAAGGGTTTGCCGTTGCCCGCGAGTTCCAGCTGGTCACGATCGACGGCGTCCTGATCGACCGCGCCGTCCTGCGGAAGCGCCTGCCCGACTTCGCCTCCGAATTCGAGAAGATGTACAAAGTGTACTCGCGTCCCAGCGCCCCGCCTGCTACATCGGCGGTGAATGAGTAGGCTTTTCGAGCTCACCGAAGCGCAGGCGCTGGTCCGCGATACCGCCCGCAATTACGCCCAGAAGACGTTGGCGCCCCTTGCTGCCCGCCTCGACCGCGAAGGGCGCTTTCCTCGCCAGCAGATCGCCGAGCTCGCCGAGCTGGGGATGATGGGCGTCAACATCCCCGAGGAATATGGCGGCGCGCACGCCGGCGCGGTCGCGTATGCGCTCGCGATGATGGAGATCGCCCAGGGTTGCGCCTCCACGGCGGTGACCATGGCGGTGAACAACCTGGTCGCCGAGACCATCAATCGATTCGGCAGCGACGCGCAGAAGCGCCGGTACCTGCCCGAGATCACTTCCGGCCGTTTCATCGCGGCGAGTTTCGGCCTCTCCGAACCCCACGCGGGTTCCGATGCGGGCGCGCTGCGCACCGCCGCCCGCCGCGACGGCGATGATTACGTGATCAACGGCAGCAAGCAGTGGATCACCTCGGGGGATGAGGCGGGAGTGATCATCGTCTGGGCGCGCACCGGCGTCGAAGGGCCGAAGGGCATCAGCTGCTTTCTCGTGGAAGGCGGAGCCAAAGGGCTCCACGTGGGCCGCCACGAGGACAAGATGGGGCTGCGCGCTTCGAGCACCGTCTCGCTGGCCTTCGAGGATGTGCGCGTGCCGGCGAGCGCGATGCTGGGGCCGGACGGCCGCGGCTTTTCCATCGCGCTCGCCGGCCTCGATTCCGGGCGGATCGGCATCGCCTGCCAAGCCATCGGAATCGGCACGGCGGCATTGGAATCGGCCGTCCGCTACGCGCAGGAGCGCAAAGCCTTCGGTCAGCCGATCGCGACCTACCAGGGGATCCGATTCGCGCTCGCCGACGCGGCGACGGAGCTGGATGCTGCGCGGCTGCTGGCGCTCCGGGCTGCAGCGGTGAAGGAAGCGGGAAAGCCTTTCGCGCGCGAAGCGGCCATGGCCAAGCTGTTCGCCAGCGAAAAGGCGAACAAGGCATGCGACGCGGCGGTGCAGGTGCACGGTGGTTACGGCTACATCGGAGAGTTCCCGGTGGAGCGGCATTACCGCGACGTGCGGATCACCACCATCTACGAGGGCTCGAGCGAGATCCAGCGGATCGTCATCGCCCGCCACCTCCTCGCCGGCTGAGAATCGCCTTTCGGGCCGGCCGACCCCTCGTGTTAGCGTCGGGTTCCCTTGCGAGGGTATTCGATGGCGCGCCGCAGCCTGCCCGCGATCCTGATCGCAGCCGTCGCGCTGTCGCGGCCGGGCGTCGCTCTGGCACAGCCCGATCCCGCCGTCGAGTTGGCGCGCTCGCTCTACGAGAAAGGCCAGCGGCAGTACGACCTGGGGCATTTCGCCGACGCGAGGCAGCTGTTCGAATCCGCCTACGAGGCGAAGGCCGCGCCGGCGCTGCTCTTCAACATCGCCCAGTGCCACCGCAAGCTCGGCGATCTCCGCAAGGCCGCATCGCTCTACGCATCGTTCCTGCGTGCGGATCCCGAGAACCGCAGCGCGCCGATCGCGCAGGACCTGCTCCAGCAAGTCGAAGAGGCGCTGCGAAGGGAAAGCTCGGCGCGACCAGCGCCCCCGGCGGCGCTGCCCGCGGCGATGCCGGGGCCACAGGTCGCGTCGCACGTTCGCTGGCCCGCGATGGTCGCGGGAGGCACCGCCGGCGCGCTGCTGGCGGTGGCGGTCGCGGAGAGCCTGGGAGCTCGCTCCGCCACGAACCAGCTGGCGCAGCTGCATCAGCAGGGCACCGTCTCACCGACGGACGACGCGCGCCTGCGCAGCGAAGCGGAATCGAGGCGGTCGCGCGCTACCGTGCTGTACGTCGTTTCCGCGGTGGCCGCCGCCGCGGGAGCCGGTTTCTGGTTCGCCTTCTGAGATGAGCCTCCGCAGCATCCTCGCCTGCGCGTTCCTCCTGCTGCTCGCGGGCTGCGGCGCGTCTCCCGCCTCCATCTGCGATGACGCGAACAACCCTTGCGGCGCAGGGCTGTCCTGCATTCGCGGCACCTGCCTGGAGGCCACCTGCGGCGACGGCGTCCGGAACGGAGCGGAGACGGGCGTCGACTGCGGCGGTAGCTGTCCGCAGAGATGTGCGAACGGGATCGCCTGCGCCGTGGCGCGCGACTGCACGAGCGGGATCTGCCTGGACGGTGCGTGCGCCGCGAGCGCCTGCTCGAATGGGTTGAAGGACGGCGACGAGACCGACGTCGACTGCGGCGGAAGCTGCCCGGCGAAATGCGGATTCGGCGCCGGTTGCAATGGGGCGACGAGCTGCATCAGCGGCATCTGCACCAACGGCTCGTGCGCACCGTCGTGTACCGATCGGATCCGGGACGGGGACGAGAGCGACATAGACTGTGGCGGTACGTGCGCGACAAAGTGCGCGCCGGGTGCCCGCTGTTCCACAGGCGCGGACTGCGCCGCCGTCGTCAACGGGACGGCGTCCTGCGGACGAAACGTGTGTGGCTTCACCTGCGGAAGCGGGTTTCACGTGACCGGGTCCTCGTGCGCCGCGGACACCAACCAATGTTGCGGGTTCGCCTGTGCCGACTGCACGACCGCATTCAGCCATGGCACCGGCGCATGCGCGGCGGGCGCTTGCACGCTGACCGCTTGCGATTCCGAGTACGTGCAGGTTGGAAATGTCTGCGTCTCCAATCAGAGCACCTGCTGCGGGTCGGGCTGCGTCGACTGCACCACGGTGTACGCGAACGGCATCGGAATCTGCAGCGGTGGGACCTGCGTATTCGTTTCCTGCAGAGCCGGGTTCCACGTCGGCGGCGGATCCTGCGTGCCGGACTCCTGCACGGACTCGATCCGCAACCAGGACGAGACCGGCGTCGATTGCGGGGGGATCTGCGTGACGCAAGGACGCCCGTGCGCCGACGGCCAGAACTGCACCGTGCCGGTGGATTGCGCCAGCCATCTCTGCGCGGCCGGAGTGTGCTCGAGCTGCGGGGCAGGGACGCACGCCTGCGACAACGCCTGCATCTCGAACACGAGCACGAGCTCATGCGGAACGAGCTGCACGCCCTGTTCCGCGCCGGCCGATCCCCACGCGCACGCGACCTGCAACGGAACGAGCTGCGGCAGCGCGTGCGACGGCGGCTACATCCTCAGCGGCGGCGTCTGCGTCGGGAACACGAACGCCTGCTGCGGAGCCGAATGCGTCAACTGCGCCGCCGACAATGGCGTCGGGTGGTCTTGCGTGTCGGGCGTGTGCAAGTGCACCTCCCCGACCGCTTGCAGGTTCTGAGGCGGCCTCAGGGGCGCGTGGCGACGAGTTCCGGTACGTCCTTGACGCGCCGCCAGTATTCCGCGGCCCGGGCCGGTTGCGGGGGAACGCCGTCCCGTTCCTGCAGGGCGAGGAACGGCCAGAGCATCAAGTCCGGGAGGGACGGAGAGTCTCCGCCGAGATAGGCACGGCCGTCGGAGAGCGCCCGGTCGAGCGCCGCCTGCCCCCGGCGCGCTTTCTCGACGGCGGCGGCGCGCGATTCCGCATGGCTCGGCGTAACCTCGAGTTTCGCCACGACCGTGGCCAGAAGCAGGCGCGCCCGCGCCCGGTCCCTCGCGTTTGCGGGCATCAGACGACGGCCCTCGCGCGACTCATCCAGGTACTGAGCGACGATGACGGATTCGGCAAGGGAGAACCCGTCCTCCCAGAGCAGCGGCGACTTCCGCTCCGGATTGTGTTCCGCCGTCCGCGGATCCGGGACGGGGACGTCGTACGGCAGCCAATCGAAGTCGACCGCCTTCTGCCGCGCGGTGAGGCGCACGCGCCAGGCGAAAGGGCAGTCCTTCTTGCCGTGAATCTCCAGCATGCACGTCAAGTTACCAACAGGTGCCGCACGGCGTCGACCGGTCGGCGCAGGGACGAGCGCACGCCAGCGCGTCCGCCGGGTCGCACGGCGGGCCTGCCCGTGTTATCTCGCGCTCATGAAGGCCAAGGACCGCCTCGAAGCAGCGCGACAGGAATGGCGAAAGACCGAGGTCGCGCGCGCCGCGCAGAAGAGCCCCGTGCGCCATCCGGAATTCCACACCGACTCGGGGATTCCCATCCCCGATCTGATGATCCCCTCGGACGTCGCCGAGCCGAGCGACGCGGAAGTCGACAAGTACGAGCGCGATCTCGGCTTCCCCGGCCAGTTTCCCTATACCCGCGGCCCGCAGCCGACCATGTACCGCGGCCGGCTGTGGACCATGCGCCAGTTCGCGGGATTCGGCACCCCGGAGGATACCAACCAGCGCTTCAAGTACCTGCTCGAGCATGGTGTCACTGGCCTCAGCACCGCTTTCGACATGCCGGCGCTGATGGGCTACGACGCCGACCACGCGATGTCGCGCGGCGAAGTCGGCAGGGAAGGCGTCGCCGTCTCCACGCTGAAGGACTTCGAGGTCCTGTTCAGTGGGATTCCGCTCGATCGCGTCACCACCAGCATGACCATCAACGCCAGCGCGATCTTCGCGCTCTGCGCGTACATCGCGGTGGCCGAGAAGCAGGGTGTCTCGCAGGACAAGCTCAGCGGCACCATCCAGAACGACGTGCTCAAGGAGTACATCGCCCAGAAGGAGTGGGTGGTGGGGCCGCGCCCGGCTACGCGCGTGGTGGTGGACATGATCGAGTACACCGCGAAGCACATGCCCCGGTGGCATCCGGTCTCCATCAGCGGCTACCACATCCGCGAAGCGGGAGCGACGGCGATCCAGGAGCTGGCCTTCACCCTGGCCGACGGGTTCGGCTACGTGGAGGAGTGCGTGAAGCGCGGCATGGACGTCGACGACTTCGCGCCCCGGCTCAGCTTCTTCTGGGACGTGCACAACGACTTCTTCGAGGAGATCGCCAAGTTCCGCGCGGCGCGGCGGATCTATGCGCGGGTGATGCGCGATCGGTTCGGGGCGAAGAAGGCCATCAGCATGACGCTGCGGACGCACGCGCAGACCGCCGGCGTCGCGCTGACGGCCCAGCAGCCGTACAACAACGTGGTGAGGGTCGCGCTGCAGGCGCTCGCCGCGGTCCTCGGCGGTACCCAGTCGCTCCACACCAATTCCCTCGACGAGACGTACGCGCTTCCCACCGAGGACGCAGTCACCATCGCGCTGCGCACGCAGCAGATCCTCGCCCACGAGAGCGGCGTCGATCGCGTCGTCGACCCCCTGGCGGGGTCGTACTTCGTCGAGTACCTCACCGACGAGACCGAGAAGCGGGCGATGGAGATTCTCGCGAAGATCGAGCGGTACGGCGGCATCATCCGCGCGATCGAAGAGGGTTATCCGCAGCGCGAGATCGCCGACAGCGCCTATCAGTGGCAGCGGGAGGTCGACTCCGGCGAGCGGAAGATCGTCGGCGTCAACTCCTTCCGCAAGGAGCGCGACGAGCCGATCCCCACGCTGAAGATCGATGACGAGCTCGTGCACCACCAGGTGGAGCGCCTCAACTCCGTGAAGCGAAACCGGTCGCAGCGCGAGGTGCAGGAAAAGCTGCGCGCTGTCGAAGACGCCTGCCGCGGGGACAAGAACCTCATGCATCCGGTGCTGGATGCGGTGAAGGCGTACTGCACGCTCGGCGAGGTCTGCGACGTCTTCCGGAAGGTATGGGGAGCATACCGGGAGAAGGGCAGCTTCTAGCTGTATCGTTTGCGACATTCCGAAAACGACAGATACGTGCGCATGCACTTGCGTCCGCTCGCCCGCGTGATGACCGTGCGGCCAAATGCCCCCCCCGTTCCCGCGAGCGCTGGCGGCCGCTCTGTGTCTTGCCGGTGCGGCTTCCGCCGATCCCGCTTTCGATCAGCTGACCTTCCACGGCAACAAACAGCGCACCGGCTGGAACGCGGTGGAAAGCGCGCTTACGCCCGCGGCGGTCTCGGGGGGCAACTTCGGAAAGCTGTGGGATTCTCCTGCGTTCGACAGCGCGGTCGTCGGCGGCGCGACGTATGCGCCGCACATGTACGCCTCGCCGCTGTACATCGACGATCTTGCCATCACCTCCGGCACGGGTGCCGGCCAGCACTTCAGCGTCGTCATCGCCGCGACCAGCAACGGCTTCGTCTACGCCGTCAGCGCATTTCCGGTCGGCACCGTCCCGGCGGGAACGATCCTCTGGCGAACGACGCTGGGACCGCCTTCGCCCGGTCCCGACAGCGTGCCCGTGGGCGCCATCGCCACCCCGATCGCGGACCTTTCCGCATCGCCTCCCCGCCTCTACGTCACCGCCGATACCACCAGCCCGAGCCGGAGCTGGCGTGTGTTCGCCATCAACCTCGGCAGCGGCGCGATCTTGAGCGGCTGGCCGCTGGCGCTGAATAGCGCGACCGTCACTCCGCTCAACGTCAACGGCCCGGCGACGTTCCAGTCGACGGACAGGATGTCGCAGCGCGCGGGGCTCAACCTCAGCCCGGACGGAACGCTCCTGTATCTGGGATTCGGGTCCTATACGGACGGCGGAGGAGGGTGGCTGGTTGCGGTCGACACTGGCAAGAGCTCGGGGACGCCGCGGCTCGCCAGCGCCTTTACCGGCGGGCCTTGGACCGGGACGACTGCGAACTCCGGAATGTGGGGGGACGGCGGCGCCGCGATCGGACCGAACGGTGTCGTCTACGTGACCACCGGCAATGGGCCGGCCGGTCCGCTCGACAACTACTGGGGCGAGTCGCTGCTGGCGTTCGCGCCCTCGCTGCCGCTCAGGCTGCAGGCCACGTATACGCCGTGGAACCACTGCCAGCTCGACGAGAACGACGTCGATCTGGCGGGCGGCGCGCCGATTCTCCTGCCGGACCTCGACGCCAGTCAGACCAGCACGACGCATCTGATTGCCTTGGGGGGCAAGCAGGGCAACCTCTACCTGCTCAATCGGGACAACCTCACCGGCGGACTGGCGCGCCGTCCGAACTGCAACCGCGCCAACCCGACGTCCGCTCCCGCGGACGGATCGCTCTTCGGTCCCGACCTGCGGTCGTATTACGGCAACACCCGGGGACCGCTGAATATCTTCGGCCCCTATTCCGACCTGTACAATAACGTCGATTTCGCGAAGTCGCGGACGACGCCGGCGTTCTTCCGCGCAGCCGACGGGACGAACTACCTGTTCTTCACGGGAACCACGAAGACGTGCGTCTCCTGCTCGGAACCGCAGCCTCCGGGCCTGGCCCGGGTGAAGGTGGTGACCACGCCCGGTCAGCCCGCGTATCTGCGCCTCGACGCCTACGAGACGTCGCTGACGTTCAGGAATCCCGGGTCGCCCATCGTGACCAGCAACGGTTCTTCGAACCCGATCGTCTGGATGATCGACACCAACATCAACCGGTCGGGCAACCTGATTGCCACGATTGCGGCACATCCGACGCTGTACGCGATCGACGCGCTCACGATGCGGTTGCTCTTCGCCAGCACCTCGTCGCAGCTGCAAGTCGGCGGCAAGTACTACCACCCGGTCGCGGCCCGGGGCGTCGTGTTCGTTGGGACGGACCGCGTCGCAGCGTTCGGCGTGAAGTCGGCGCCTCCCCCGCCACCGCCTCCTCCGCCGCCACCGTCAGGGCAGCTGTTCTTCGACGACTTCAACCGCACCACCGGCCTCGGCTCCAACTGGCGTGTCATTTCCGGATCGTGGCACACCAGCGCGACCACTCCGCGGGCCGAATCGGACCTGGACGGCACCGATCAGGCCGTGGTGCAGAACCTCTCCTGCGATGACTGCAGCGTTTCCGCGAGGGTCCTCAACTTCTCGGCAGGGGTGGCGGAGCTCGATCTGCGCCAGCAACCCTCGAACGACCGCTACGACGTCGCGCTGCTTGCCAACGGCAACCTCCAGGTGAGGCGCCATAACGGCGCGACGATCACCGTGCTCAGCGAGGCGCCAAGCGGAATCGCCACGCTCAACGACTGGGCGACCATTGGCCTTCAGGCTACGGGGTCGAACCCCGTGAACCTCGTCGCTTCGGCGAACGGCGTCACAAAAGTGATCGTGAACGACTCGTCGGCCTCGAGGATCACCACCGCCGGAACCGCGGGGATCTGGACCAATCTCGCGGGAATCTGGTTCGGCAACTTTACCGTGAACGGAGCGCCGGCTGGCGGCTCCGACGGCGGCACGCCCGACGCCGGGCCTCCCGATGCGGGTCCGCCTGACGCAGGATCTCCTGATGCTGGTCCGCCGGACGCTGGGCCTCCTGATGCGGGTCCGCCTGACGCAGGACCTCCTGATGCTGGTCCGCCGGACGCTGGGCCTCCTGATGCCGGCCCCCCGGATGCGGGTCCGCCGACCGTCATCTTCTCGGACAACTTCAATCGCACCAGCGGGCTCGGCTCGAACTGGCGTGTCGTTTCCGGATCGTGGCACACCAGCGCGACTACTCCGCGGGCCGAATCGGACCTGGACGGCAGCGACCAGGCGGTGGTGCAGAATCTCTCCTGCGCCGACTGCAGCGTGTCTGCGCAGGTGATCAACTTCTCGGCGGGAGTAGCGGAGCTCGACCTGCGCCAGCAATCCTCGAACGACCGCTACGACGTTGCGCTGCTTGCGAACGGCACGCTGCAAGTCAGGCGCCACAACGGCGCGACCGTGACGGTGCTCGGGCAAGCGCCGAGCGGGATTGCGGACCTGGGATGGTGGGCGACCATCGGTTTGTCCGTGACCGGTTCGAACCCGGTGAAGCTCGTGGGCTCGGCGAACGGGGTAGCGAAAGTGATCGTGAACGATTCCTCAGCCTCAGCCATCACGGCGGCGGGAGCAGCGGGGATGTGGACGGACCTGGCCGGCATCTGGTTCCGCGACTTCACGCTGAAGCGATGAGCGGTTCGACCCCTCCGCCGCCCTTTCCCGGGTGCAATGGTCGCGATCGTCACCAATAGGCGCCAGAAAGTGGCGGTACTACGTTTTCTGTAGCTACAGATGCTTTCGTGCGCCGCTGGATTCGCGCGACTATCATTGCTGCATGGCCGAGCGCCCCCACTCGACGCGGATCTGCCCGAAGTTCCAGTCCGCGGTCGATCTGCTGGGAAAGAGATGGACGCCGCTCATTGTCCAGCTCCTGCTCAAGCGGCCGCACCGCTACAGCGAGCTCGCGGCCGAGCTGGAGGTGGTCACCGAAGGAATGCTGTCCCATCGGCTCAAGGAGCTCGAGCGCGCAGCCGTGGTGCAGCGACGCGTCATCGACGAGCAGCCCATCCGCGTCGAGTATCACCTCACGGAGAAAGGTCGCGCGCTCGGGCGGGTGATCGGAGGCCTCGAGCGGTGGGCGGACGAATGGATCCGATAGCCGACCGCATCTTCCTGGAGACCACGCGGCGCTACGCTCCGCCCAGGCTCGCGAGGGACGACGTCGCCATCGCGCTGCATCTCGCGCAGGTAGAGCCGGGAAAGCCGATCGCCGACCTGGGTTGCGGCTTCGGCCGCCACCTCGCGGCGTTCATCGAGCAGGGCCATCCACATCCGCTGGGGGTGGATCGCAGCGCCCTGCTGCTCGACGAGGCCCGGGCGCAAGCGCGCAGCGCGCGCCTCGTCCGTGCCGACTTGCGGGCGTTGCCGTTGCATGCGGGATCCATCGCCGCTGCATTCTGCTTCTACAGCTCGATGTTCCTGGGGAGCGAGTCCGACGCGCACGGCGCGCTGCGCGAGGCGGCGCGAATTCTGCGCCCGGGTGGCACCTTGGTGCTGACGACGGACAATCCGCTCCGACTTGCTGTGCGGCCTCGTGCCCGGTACGAGGAGGACGTGGCGGGCCTGGGCCACGTCACCGAGGAAAGCAGTTGGGACGCGGCGACGAATGTCGACCGCGTGACGAAGACCTTGACCACTGCGGGCGGCGAGAGCCTTTCGGCGACATTTTCCATCCGCTACTATGCGCCGCCGCATCTGTCCGCGCTCGCGCTGGCAGCGGGCCTGGTCCTGCGACGGTTGCAGCCCGACGCGCCCTTGACGGAAGAGACGCCGCAGCTCATTGCCTTACTGGAAAAGGTGCCCTGATGGCAGACGCCCGAAAAGTCCGCATTCTCGTCGCCAAGCCCGGACTCGACGGCCACGATCGCGGCGCGAAGATCATCGCGCGGGCTCTGCGCGACGAGGGCTTCGAGGTGATCTACACCGGGCTGCATCAGACGCCCGAGATGATCGTCGCCGCCGCCGTCCAGGAGGACGTCGATGGCATCGGGCTGTCGATCATGTCCGGCGCGCACATGACGCTCTTTCCGGCGATCATCGATCTGCTGCGCAAGCAGAGCGTGGACGACGTCGTGGTCTTCGGCGGGGGGATCATTCCCGATCCCGACATTCCGGAGCTGAAGAAGCTGGGAGTGAAGGAGATCTTCACGCCCGGCGCCACCACGCGCTCGATCGCGGAATGGGTGCGGGAGAACGTGCGCCCGCGAGGCTGATCCGATGATGCCCGCCCGCGTCACACTCTACGAAGTCGGACCCCGCGACGGGCTGCAGAACGAGTCGGCGCAGCTCTCGGTGGATGCGCGACTCCGGCTTCTCGGGGCGCTGACCGACGCGGGGCTCCAGCGGATCGAGCTCGGGTCGTTCGTCCGACCAGACTGGATTCCGCAGCTCGCCGACACCGACGAAGTGGCACGCCGTGTGGCTCGCAAGCCCGGCATCCGGTACTCGGCGCTGGTTCCGAACATGGCCGGCCTGGATCGCGCCGTCGCCGCAGGAATGCGGGAAGTCGCGGTGTTCATGTCCGCGACGGAGTCGCACAACCTCAAGAACACCAACAAGACGGTCGCGCAGTCGCTCGAACACTTCGGCGAGGTCGTGCCTGCTGCGAAAAAGCAGGGCCTGTTCGTGCGCGGTTACCTGAGCACGATCTGGGGTTGCCCCTACGAGGGGGCCGTCGACCCGGCCCGGGCGCTCGAGATTGCGCGCAAGCTGCGCGCGATCGGCTGCGACGAGCTTTCCCTCGGCGACACCATCGGGGTGGGAAACCCGCGGCAGACGCGTGAGATTCTGGAGCTCTTCCTGCGCGAGGTCCCCGCGGCGATGCTGGCGCTGCACCTCCACGACACCCACGGCACGGCACTGGCGAACTGTCTCGTCGCCCTGGAGCTCGGAATCACCACCTTCGACACGAGCATCGGCGGGATGGGCGGTTGTCCGTACGCGCCCGGGGCCGCAGGGAACCTCGCCACCGAGGACCTCGCGTCAATGCTCGCGGACATGGGCATCGGGACCGGCCTCGACCTCGCCCGGCTCGTAGACGCCGGCGCGCTGGCGCAGGAGCTGGTCGGGCACAAGCTTTCCGGACGGCGACTGCAGGCGGCGCTCGGCCGCCGCAACCCTGGCGAGGCGCGGCGCGGAGCGGCGACCTAGCGATGGCCAACCTGATCTCGGAAGATCGCGGAGCGGTACGCGTCCTGACCATCGACGGCGAGGCGCAGATGAACGTGCTCTCGCGCGCGCTGGTCGCCGAGCTGGCTCAGCAGGCGCGCCAGGCTGCCGTCGAAACCGCAGTCCGGGCGGTGGTGCTCACCGGAGCTGGCAGACGGGCCTTCTGCGCCGGCGCGAATCTCAAGGAGAGGCGCGGCTGGACGGAGGACGACGTCCGCAGCTGGCTCGCGGAGCTGCACGGCGCTCTCCGCGAGCTGGAACGATGCCCCAAGCCGTGGATCGCGGCGATCAACGGCCTCGCTCTCGGCGGCGGCTGCGAGCTGGCGTTAGCCTGCGATCTGCGGGTGATCGACCCGGCGGCGCAGATCGGGCTCACCGAGACGAAGGTGGGCGTGATCCCCGGCGGCGGAGGAACCGTCCGCCTTGCCCGTGTGGTGGGGATCGGCCGGGCCAAGGACTTGATTCTCACCGCGCGCCGGGTGGAAGCGCAGGAAGCGCTTCAGATGGGGCTCGTCAACCGCATCTCCGCCGCTGGCGACTCAGTCTCAGCAGCGGTCGCGCTCGCCCACGAGGTCGCCGCCAATGCTCCGGTGGCGCTCGCCGCGGCCAAGGCGTCCGTCGAGGAGGCCTGGGACCTGCCGATCGACGCGGCGCTCGAACGCGAGCGCCAACATTACGAGAAGCCGCTGTTGAGCGAAGACCGGCTGGAAGGTCTGCAGGCCTTCGCCGAAAAGCGCCCGCCGAAATGGCGAGGCCGGTAAGTCACTGGACGAGGAGGGCACTCGGCTGGAAGTAGCCCGCGATGGAGAGCAGGGCGACGGGCTGCTCTTGATCGCGGGAAGGGTTGACGCCGTCGAAGCGGGCGAGAAAGAGGAAGTCCTTCTCTGGCTCGAGGAACGGATCGGCGCGAGCGAGCCTTCCCAGCGCGAGCCGGCCGGTTTCCACGCGCTCGTTCTCGAACTTCTGGTTCAGGCGGGTGTAGTCGCTCCGGGCGCTGGAGCTGTATTGCGCGCTGCTGCGCGCGTTTCCGTAGCGCGTGGTCTCCACATCGCGTTGCCCCTTCGCGCTGCTGCTGTGCTCGATGCGCGTCGTCGATCCGACCTGGACTTCCCGTGCGGTCGCGCGCAGCGAAGTCTCCCGCACCATGGCCGAGGGCCTTCCCGCGTCCTGGCGGATTCCGCTGAGCGCCCCGCGCACGAGCACCCAGCGGCCCTTGTACACGTCGGGCTGGCGGAGGGCAGCGGACAGGGTGAACAGCGGGACGCGGCTCTTCTGCACCAGTGAGATGTCGCCCTCCACGTCCCCGCCGCGCGCGGCGATGATCCGCGCGATCAGCCTCGGTGCGTCGGCGCGGGTCGTCAGATCTTCGTCCCAGAATCCGCCCGTGATCCGCTCGAGAGAGGTGAAGTCGCCGCGCGACCAGCCCTGCCGTTCGACGCAGGCGCCGAGCGCCGCCCAGGCCTGGTCGGGTGAGCTCTCGTGCAGGCGGCGCGCCGAGCTTTCGCAGTCGAACGACGACGGCTGACCTGCAGCGAACGCCTTCGCGTCGAACGGCTGCGCCGCGCGTGCGCCCGTCTTCGCAACCGATGCCGATGTGGAACGGCCCAGCGGGGCCAAAAGCTGCCGCACCGCATCCGCCAGATGGGCATCCAGCTCCTCGGCGGTCACGCCCGCCGCGGTGACCGCGGCGACCAGCGTTCCCGAGCGGGTCTCGTGCAGGCGCAGGCTGGCCTTCAGGCTGTCTCCAACCCGAACGAGCTCACCGCTGACGACGAGATCGGCGCCGATGCGGCGGCCAGTCTCCACTTCGCATTCCGCCTCGCAATCGGCGAGCTGCTTTCCTTGCGCCTGGAGCAGCACCAGCATGTTCTCGCGGCTGATGACCCGCGCATCGACGCCGGAGGAAAGCACCTCCGCCCGAAGCCTGTCGGCTACGTATCCGGCATCGATCGCGGGTCCGTCCCGCAGCTTGCTGCGCAATTCCAGCACCGAGACGATGCGCGCTGCCGGAGCCTCCCGGGAGGAGCTCGACTCAGCGGCGGGCGGCGGTGCGGCCGTGGCGCAGGCGCAGGCCGCCAGGACCAGGAAGGACCGGATGCGCATCCGCCGGATTGTACCGGCGATCGCGCGGGCCCTCTCATTCCCTGCCGATGCTCAGCTTGTCGTCCTGCACACCCAGGACCACTTTTCCACCCTTTTCCAGATCGCCGAAGAGGATGCGCTCGGCGAGCGGCTTCTTCAGGGCAGTCTGGATCAGCCGCGCCATCGGCCGCGCTCCGAACTGCGGCGAGAAGCCGTGGTCGGCCAGCCACCTCCGCGCCTCCGGGAGCAGCTCCAGCTCGACGCTCTTTTCGCGGAGCTGGACCCGCAGCTCGTCGATCTGCTTGTCGACGATCCGCTCCACGACCTCCATCGGCAGGCTGGAGAACGCGATCCAGCCGTCGAGCCGGTTGCGGAACTCCGGGCTGAAGGCGCGCTCGATGGCCTTCTTGGCGTCGCCCCCGGCGCCGGAGTCGAGATCGAACGACGCCACCTTCTCGCCGAGCTTGGTCCCCGCAACCATGAAGCTGCGGGTGCCGGCGCCGAATCCCACTCGCGCAGCGGTCAGGTCCCGCGCGCCGGCGTTGGTGGTGAAGATCAGGACGACGTGGCGGAAGTCGCTCTGCCGGCCGTTGTTGTCGGTGAGGGTGGCGTGGTCCATCACCTGGAGCAGGATGTCGAACACGTCCGGGTGTGCCTTCTCGATCTCGTCGAGCAGCAACACCGCGTGCGGCTGCTTGCGAATGGCGTCTGTGAGCAGGCCACCCTGGTCGAAACCGACATATCCGGGAGGGGCGCCGATCAGGCGGCTGACGGTGTGCTTCTCCATGTACTCGGACATGTCGAACCGGATCAGCGGGACGCCCATGATCCGGCCCAGCTGCTTCGCCAGCTCGGTCTTGCCGACGCCGGTCGGACCGGAGAAGAGGAAACTGCCGATCGGCTTGGTCGGCGAGCCCAACCCGGAGCGGGAGAGGAGGATGGCGCTGGCCAGCGCCTCGATGGCCGGGTCCTGGCCATACACCACCTTCTTCAGCTCGGGCGCGAGGCTCTTCAGGGCCGTCTTGTCGTCGCTGGAGACGCTCCGGGGCGGAATGCGCGCGATCTTCGCCACCACCTGCTCGATCTCCGGGATGCCGATCAGCGGAACGCGCTCGTTGGCCGGCTTCATCCGCTGCAGCGCTCCCGCCTCGTCGATCACGTCGATGGCCTTGTCGGGCAGGTGCCGATCGACCAGGTGCTTCGCGGAGAGATCGACGGCGGCTTCCAGCGCCGGGTCGCTGTAGGAGACCCCGTGGTGCTCCTCGTATCGGCTCTTCAGTCCCTGGAGGATCTGCACCGCCTCGTCGCGGCTCGGCTCCAGCACCTCGATCTTCTGGAAGCGCCGGGCCAGCGCCTTGTCCCGATCGAAGCTCGCCTTGAAGTCGGAGAAGGTGGTGCTGCCGATGCAGCGTAGCTCTCCGTTGGCCAGCGCTGGCTTGAGCAGGTTGGAGGCGTCCATCGACCCGCCGCTGGTCGCGCCCGCGCCCACCAGCATGTGGATCTCGTCGATGAAGAGGATGGCCCCGGTCTTCTGCGTCAGCGCCTTCACCACCGCCTTGAGCCGCTCCTCGAACTGGCCGCGGAACTTGGTCCCGGCGAGCAAGGCGCCGAGGTCAAGCGCGTAGAGCGGCGCCGCCTTGAGGATCTCGGGGACCTTCTGCTCGTGGATGGCGACTGCGAGGCCCTCGGCGAGAGCGGTCTTTCCAACGCCGGCCTCGCCCACGTAGATGGGATTGTTCTTCCGGCGCCGGCAGAGCACCTGCATGGTGCGCTCCAGCTCGTTCTTGCGCCCCACCAGCGGATCGATCCGACCTTCGGCTGCGCGCTGGATGAGATCGACGCAGTAGGCGGCAAGCGGGTCGTCGGCCAGCCCGCCGTCCTCGTCGTCGCCCTGCGGCTGCGCATGCAGCTCGTCGTCGTCTCCGGTGTGGGGCCGGAGCCCGCTCTCGTCGCGGACCTTGAGGGCGCCGTGGGAGATGAACCGGAGCAGGTCGAGCCGCGTCACCCCCTGCTTCTCGAGCAGATAGAGCGCGTGCGAATCGCGCTCGCGGAAGAGCGCCACCAGGACGGAGCCGGCGTCGATGGTTTCCTTTCCGCTCGACTGGACCTGCATCGCGGCCCGCTCCAGCACGCGCTGGAACGCGCGCGTCTGCTCGGGGTCCCGATCGAATCCGTCCGGCAGCTGCCCCTGGCTTTCCTGGAGATGCTGCTCGAGGTCGCGCTTGAGCTCCGGCAGCCGGGCGCCGCAGGCGCGCAGGATTCGCGTCGCAACCGGGTCGCGCAGGAGCGCGTACAGCAGGTGCTCCAACGTCACGTGCTCGTGCCGCCGCGCCTTCGCCTCCGCGAAGGCCAGCCGCAGGGAGGACTCCAGCTCTTTGGTGATCGACAGACTCATTCAGGTTCCATCGTACAGAGAAAAGGAAATTCCGCCGCCTTTGCCATCTGCTCCACCGTCGCCGCCTTGGTCTCCGCGATCTCGTAAGTGTAAACGCCGGCGACGCACATGCCACGGGTATGGACCTGCAGCATCAGGTCGTGGGCCACCGCCGGCTCCTTGTTGAAGACCACCTCCAGCACGTGGATGACGAACTCCATGGTCGTGTAGTCATCGTTGTGAAGGATGACTTTCCAGAGCTTCGGCTTCTGGGTCTTGCTCTTCCTCTCCGTGACGACCGCGGTGTCGCCCTGTTCACGCGGCTTCCCCTTGGGCATCGAACCCTACAGTACCGCAGCTTGGAGTGATAGAAGCCGGCCATGACGAGCCTGGCCACCACGTCGGCAACGGCATTACCAGTCGCCGGCCGGTCCGTCACGGCGTCACAGCACGGCGTCGCGGCATCCAGCCAGCCCCTCGCCGCCCAGGCGGCGACGCAAATCCTGCAGCGGGGAGGACACGCGGTGGATGCCGCCATCGCGGCGAATGCCGTGCAGGGGCTGATGGAGCCTTCCTCCAACGGTCTCGGCGGCGACCTCTTCGCGATCGTCCACGCAGCGAAGAATGACGCCCTGTTCGGAATGAATGCGAGCGGCTGGTCAGCTTCGGGGATGACGCCGGAGTTCCTGGCCCGCAAGGGAATCGTCGGCGAGCTACCCCCCTCAGGTCCCCACACGGTGACGGTGCCGGGCGCCGTGGCGGGCTGGACTGCGCTGCACGAGCGGTTCGGGAGATTGCCGCTCGCTGCGGACCTGGCGCCCGCCATCTGGTACGCCGAGAACGGCTTTCCCGTCATGGAGATCACCGCGGGGCTGTGGGCGGGAGCGGCGCCGGTGCTCGCCCAGGACCCAGAGTCCGTCGCGACGTTCCTGATCGACGGCCGGCCCCCCGCGGCCGGCGAGGTGTTCAGGAATCCTTCCCTGGCGCGCTCGCTCCGGCGTATCGCCGAGAGCGGCGGGCGCGGTTTCTACGAAGGTCCCACCGCGCAGGCCATCGTCGACGTCGTCCGCGCACATGGCGGCGCGATGGACCTGGAGGATCTCGCCGAGTTCGAGGCGGAATCGGCCGATCCGCTCCAGATCGCATATCGGGGCTGGAAGGTCGCGGAGCTGCCACCGAACGGGCAGGGGATCGCCGCGCTCCTGATGTTGCGGATGCTGGAACGCTTTCCGCTTGGGCAGTGGGGCTTCCACTCCGCGCGTACGCTACACGCGATGATCGAGGCGAAGAAGCTCGCGTACGCCGACCTGCTGCGCTACGTCGGCGATCCCCGCTTCGCGGAAGTGCCCGTGGGCGTGCTTCTGTCCGACGGAAACGTCGCCGCGCGCGCCCGCCTGATCGATCCGCGCAGGGCGGCGGAGCACGTCGAGCCTTCGCACGTTCCCGGGATCACGACGTCGCGGGATGGCGACACCATCTTCCTCGCCGTCGCCGACGCCGAAGGAAACATCGTCTCGCTGATCCAGAGCAACTACCACGGGTTCGGATCCGGGTTGACGCCGAAGGGTTGCGGGTTCGTCCTGCAAAGCCGCGGAAGCCTCTTCACGCTTGCGCCCGGCCGGCCGAACACGCTCGCCGGGCGCAAGCGGCCACTACACACGATCATTCCCGGTTTCATGCAGAAGGGCGGCGTGAGCATCGGCTTCGGGATCATGGGCGCCTGGAACCAGTCGCAGGCCCATGCTCAGTTCGTGGCTGACATCGCCGACTTCGGGATGAACATCCAGCAGGCGCTGGAAGCCGGGCGATTCACCAAAGGAACCTTCGAGGGATGCGACGTCGAGATCGAGTCTTCCGTTCCCGCACCGGTCCGCGACGAGCTGACGGCGCTCGGCCATCAGATCGAAGTCCGCCCGCCGCGGACACCAAACTTCGGCTACGGACAGGCGGTCCTCTTCGATCGCAAGACGGGCGTGAAGTTCGGCGCCAGCGACCCGCGCCACGACGGCCAGGCGATTCCCGCTCCACCCCCCGATTTCGCGAAGTAGCGCACTCTGCTAGAAGCGCCGCCCGATGGACTTCGACGACAAGGTGAAGGCGGAGCTGGCGCGGATCGAGAAGGGCGGGGCGCCGAAGTACCACCAGAAGAACGCCGAGAGCGGGAAGCTGTTCGCGCGCGAGCGCGTGAAGCTGCTGCTCGACGCCGACAGCTTCGTCGAGGACGGCGCGTTCGCCAACGCCAAGGATCCGGAGCTTCCCGCCGATGGAGTGATCACGGGACTGGGACGGATCGCTGGGCGGGTCGTGGCGGTGATGGCCAACGACTCCACGGTCAAGGCGGGCTCCTGGGGACGGCGGACGGTGGAGAAGATCATCCGCATCCAGGAGCAGGCGCTGAAGACCCGCTGCCCGATGCTGTACCTGGTCGATTCCGCCGGCGCACGCATCACCGACCAGATCGAGATGTTCCCCGGCCGCCGCGGTGCCGGACGGATCTTTTACATGCAGTGCCAGATGAGCGGCCTGGTGCCGCAGGTCTGCCTTCTCTTCGGGCCCAGCGCCGCGGGGGGCGCGTACATTCCCGCGTTCTGCGACATCGTGGTGATGGTCGACGGCAATGCGTCCATGTACCTGGGCTCGCCGCGGATGGCGGAGATGGTGATCGGCGAGAAGGTCACGCTGGAAGAGCTGGGCGGCGCCCGCATGCATTGCTCCGTGTCCGGATGCGGCGACGTGCTGGTGAAGACGGAGCAGGAGGCCATCGCGGCGGCGCAGCGCTACCTGTCGTACTTTCCGGAGAGCTTCTCGGCGCCGCTCCCGGCCCAGAAGCCGCTTGCGCCCGCGTCCAGCGGCAAGCGGATCGAAGAGATCATCCCGCCCGATCAAAACAAGTTCTTCGACATGTTCGCGCTGATCCGGGAGCTGATCGACGCCGACTCACTGTTCGAGCTGAAGAAGCTCTTCGCTCCGGAGGTGATCACGGCCTTCGCCCGCATCGAGGGAAAGCCGGTGGGGATCGTCGCCAGCCAGCCGAAGCACAAGGGCGGCGTCCTCTTCGTCGACAGCGCCGACAAGGCGGCGCGGTTCATTTGGCTCTGCGACGCTTTCGGAATCCCCATCCTCTATCTCGCGGACGTGCCCGGGTTCATGATCGGCACCAAGGTGGAGCGCGAAGGGATCATCCGCCACGGGGCGAAGATGGTCATGGCGGTCTCGGAGGCGACGGTCCCGAAGATCTGCGTGATCGTGCGCAAGGCCTACGGCGCGGGCCTCTACGCATTTGGTGGCCCGGCCTTCGAGCCGGACGCGACGATTGCGCTGCCGCAGGCGATGATCGCGGTGATGGGGCCGGAGGCGGCGGTGAACGCCGTCTACTTCAACAAGATCCAGGAGAAGCCGGAGAGCGAGCGCGCCGCGTTCGTGCAGCAGCTTCGCGAGGAGTACAAGGCGGACATCGACATCTACAAGCTCGCCGCCGAGCAGGTCGTGGATGCCATCATTCCCGGCGATCGGCTTCGCGCGGAGATCGTCAGGCGGTTCGCGGCCGCTGCCCAAAGGGACCGCCCTCTGACCCCGAAGCGCAGATCGGTGACGCCGGTCTGATGGATCGTCCGCTCGATTGGCGCGCGACGCGCCGCAGATTCGCGGTTCCATCCCTCGTGTGCGCGGCAATCCTGGCCGCCGCATATGTGCGGACCGCCGAAGGCACGCGACATCCGTCGCCCTGGGGATATCGGCTCTGGTCATTCGCGGCGCTCTCGTACTCGGACATCCTGGCGCTCCACGAGGATCGCGGAGCGGGACGGCATCCGGTTCCGTACGTCGAAGACAAGATCGAGTACCCCGTGCTCCTCGGCGTCGGGATGTGGTTCCCGAGCGTGCTCGCGCCGGACCGCGCCGGATACTTTGCGCTCACGTTCGTCCTGCTGGCTGGCTGCGCCCTCCTCACGCTCTGGTGGATGTGCGCGCTCCCCGGGACGCAGCCGTGGATCTGGGCTGCGTCGCCGGCGCTGCTGGTCTATGGCGCGCTGAATTGGGACCTGTTCGGCATCCTCCCGCTTGCTGGCGGCCTCTTTCTCTGGGCTGGCGGGCGCGAACGAGCGGCAGCTGCGGCGCTCTCGTTGGCGGTGTGGACGAAGCTCTTTCCCGTCCTCGCGCTCGGTGTCCTGCTGTTGATCTCGTTTCGCGGACCTCGCCGGCGAACGCTGGAGCTGGTCGGCATCTTCGCCGCCCTGTCGCTGGCGGTGAACCTTCCCTTCGCGCTCCTCGGCTGGCCGCGGTGGACCTGGTTCTTCGAGTACAACCGCATTCGGGAGATTGAGCCTTCGCTGTATCTTTTGGCCGGCGCCGATCCACGCGCGTTCGTCGCCTCCGCCAACGCGATCTCCGCCGTGGCGGTGCTCGGGGCCGCGGTTGCCGTCGCGGCCATCGAAATACGCACCCGGCGTCTCGATCCGCTGCGGGCAATCTGCGCCCTGATGTGCCTCTTCTTCGTCACGAACAAGGTGTACTCGCCGCAATACTGGCTCTGGGTCGTGGCGCTGCTCGCGCTGGCCGCAGTTCCCGGCTGGCTCGCAGGCGCCGCGTCGGTTCTGGCGCTCGTCGACTACGCCATCAGTTTCATGCGGCTCCACCTGCAGGCGGATCGGATCTGGCCACAGGTGATCTGGTTCGATCACGCCGTGTTCTGGCCGATGGTCGCTTTCCGCTATGCCGCGCTCGCCGCCTGCGCTCTGTGGGCGTTCACGCACATGGTCCGAAAACCGGACGCGGGGGCGCCTTCCGCTATAAGTGTTTGATGGCCGAGCCGCCGGCGACGCCATCGTTCGGCCGCTACCAGGACCCGGTCATGCTCGGTTCGGGGGGAATGGGTGCGGTCTATCGCGCGCTCGATCCGTCGCTGGACCGCTACGTCGCAATCAAGGTCCTCACGCACGGCGATCCCCGCTACGTGGAGCGCTTCCGCCGCGAGGCGCAGGTCCTCGCGCGGATTGCCCACCCGGCGATCATCCAGATCTACGAGATCGTGGGCAGCGACGAGGACACCGTCGATCCGTACATCGTCATGGAGTACTTCGACGGCCGCCCGCTCGATGCCGTGCTCAGGCAGGCCGCCCTCGAGCCAACGCAGGTCGTTTCCGTCGTCCGACAGTGCGCGGAAGGACTGCGCAGGGCGCACGCCAATAACGTCGTCCACCGCGACATCAAGCCGGCGAACATCATGATGTCGTCGTCGGGCGAGGTGAAGATCCTCGACTTCGGAATCGCCAAGCTGCGCGACGCGAAGAAGGATCTCACCGGCGAGACGGTCCTCGGGACCCCGTACTACATGAGCCCGGAGCAGGCGACGGGGTACGCGATCGACGCGCGCAGCGACATCTATTCCCTCGGGATCACCGCGTTCCATCTTTTGACGGGGCGCAAGCCGTTCGAGGCGAAGAACAAGGTCGACGTGATGCTGATGCAGGTGAAGGCGCCTCTGCCGGATCTGACGCAGATCGTCCCCTGCGACGTCCGCATCGCCGCCATCGTCGCGAAGATGTGCGCCAAGAAGCCCGCGGAGCGATACCAGAGCTGCGACGACCTGATTGCGGCGATCGATTCCCTGCCGCGCTCGATCGGCGGCGGGCAGCCAGACGCCGCGGCACAGGCGGAAAAGACGCGTCTGTTGTCGCCACCGCCACGCGGCGTGTCGCCGGCGGCACGTCGATCCCGTCCATCGCCCCCCGCGAAATCAAGCCCCTGGCTCGGAGTGGCGGCGGGCGCCACAGCCGCCGTGCTGGTGCTCGCCGCCGCTGCGATCGGCTGGATGCGCTTCGGCACGGCATCGCGGGGGCGCGTTCCCGCCGCCGGGTGGGTCGCGCAGGGTGGCCTGCGCAAGGTCCAGAGCGCCGGCGGTTACGGAAACTGCGTGTTCTTCCGCAGCGATCCTGCGGAGGTGACCGCCGTCCTTTCCGCGGCGGATTCGATCCATGCCCGCTGCTACTTCGCCCAGCCGGTGGGCGACAACCGGACGGGAGAGATCTGGGAGGAGCTCTTCGTCGACGGACGCAAGCGCGCCCACGTCATCTTCGATCCTGCGCTCACTCCGAACGATGACCAGCTCACCCTGCCGCTGAGCGAGCGCCACGCGGCGCGTCTGCGCGAGCTGTCGAGTGGGCAGCATACCGTCGACGTCTGGATTTACCGGCGGGTCGATGATGCCCACAATCCGGTGCCGCTGGCTGCGGGCGAGCTGGTGGTGCGCAAGTGACGCCGCTCTGCTAGCCGCTGCGGCACCGGAGGTGCGGCTTTGCGGCTATGCTCTGAGGCTGTACACGTTGGAGTATGAACTTCGAACTGAACGAGAGCCAGCACAAGCTGGTGGCGATGGTCCGCGACTTCTGCGTGCGCGAGGTGAAGCCGCACGCGCAGGAATGGGACCGCGAAGAGCACTTCCCGCGCGAGGTGGTCGACCAGCTCGGCGAGCTCGGTCTCCTCGGCATGACCGTTCCCGAGGAGCTGGGGGGATCGGCGCTGGATACGCTGTCCGTCGCCTGCGTGGTGGAGGAGATCGCGCGATGGGACGGATCGCTGGCGCTCACCGTCGCCTCGCACAACGGCCTCGGCACGTCCCATCTGCTGCGGTTCGGCAGCGAAGAGCTGCGCGGCCGGTACATCCCGGAGATTGCCGCCGGCAGGAAGCTCGCCGCCTGGGGCCTGACCGAGCCCGGCAGCGGTTCGGATGCCGCCGGCATGCGCTCGCTCGCGGTGCGCAAGGACAAGGGCTGGATCCTGAACGGCGCCAAGATGTTCATCACCCAGGGCACCGTCGGCGACGTCTTCGTCGTGCTCGCTCTCACCGAGCCCGAGAAACGGCAGAAGGGCGTGACCGCCTTCCTGCTGGAAAAAGGGATGAAGGGATTCTCCCAGCGCGCCCTGCACGGAAAGCTGGGGATGCGCTCGAGCGACACCGCCGAGCTGGTCATGGAGGACGTGTACGTCGAGGATTGGCGCCGCATCGGCGAAGTGGGCGGCGGCTTCGTCGACACGCTCAAGATCCTCGACAAGGGACGCATCACCATCGGCGCGCTGAGCGTGGGCCTGGGGCGGGGGGCCCTCGAGGAAAGCATCCTCTACGCGGGCGAGCGAAAGGCGTTCGGCAAGCCCATCGCGGACTTCCAGGGGCTGCGCTGGATGATGGCAGACATGGCCACCGAGCTGGACGCGTCGCGCCTGCTCGTCTGGCGCGCGGCGTACCTCTGCGATGCGGGCAAGCCCTACACCCGCGAGGCGGCGATGGCGAAGCTGTTCGCAAGCGAGGCCGCTTGCCGCGCCGCCGCACAGGGAGTCCAGATCCACGGCGGCTACGGGTTCACCAAGGAGTTCCTGGTGGAGCGCATCTACCGCGACGTCAAGCTGTGCACCATCGGCGAGGGCACGAGCGAGATCCAGCGGATGGTGATCGCACGAGAGCTGCTCAAGGCATGAGCGCCGTCGCCGAACGCATCGTCTCCGGGGACGTCCGCGCCGCCGCGCGGCTGATGCGGCAGATCGACGACGCGCAACCCGAGGCGGAAGCTGTCCTCCGCGAGATCTGGCCGCGCACCGGTCGCGCGCAGATCGTCGGCATCACAGGTAATCCCGGTGCGGGCAAGAGCACCCTGGTCGATCGGCTGGTCGCGCTCCTGCGCGCGGCGGGAAAGACGGTGGGCGTCCTCGCCGTCGATCCCACGAGCCCGTTCACCGGAGGGGCGATCCTGGGCGATCGCATCCGCATGCAGGACCATGCGCTCGATCCGGGCGTGTTCATCCGTTCGCTGGCGACCCGCGGTCAGCTCGGCGGACTTTCCCGGGCGACGTCCGATTGCACCCGCGTGCTGGATGCGATGGGCAAGGACGTGATCCTGATCGAGACGGTGGGCGTCGGACAGGACGAGGTGGAGGTCTGCCGCCTGGCGCACACGACGGTGGTGGTCGTGGTGCCGGGGCTCGGCGACGACATCCAGGCCATCAAGGCCGGCATCCTCGAGGTCGCCGACCTCTTCGCGGTCAACAAGAGCGATCGGGAAGGCGCCGACCGCACCGTCCGCGATTTGCGCTCGATGCTCGAGCTGAACCACGTCGTCGGGAAGGACGCGGGTCACGAGATCGCCATCGTCAAGTGCGTCGCTTCGCGCAACGAGGGAGTCGCCGAGGTATGGAGCGCGATCGAGGCGCACTACCGGTTCCTCAAGTCCGGCCCAGGCCTTTTGCAGCGCGAGACGCGGAGGGCGAAGAACGAGCTGGTCGAGGTGCTCCGCGACCGCCTGCTCAAGGTCGCGGTGGAGAAGCTGACGCAGGAAGGCGCCCATCTCGACGATCTCGCGCTGCGCATCGCCCGCCGCGAGACCGATCCCTACAGCGTGGCGGACGAAGCGGCGCGGCTGTAGTCTTCTCCGATGGCCGAGCTGAACGACCAGCAGCGGGTGGCGCTGCTCAACGTCCGGCTCGGTCTTCCCGAAGGATCGCTCGATCCCCAGCTCGCCCTGGAGGCGCTGCGCCACGGAAGCTACGCGCACGAGAGGTCGCTGTCGGCGGGCCGCCCGGTGCTGCGCTCGAACGAGCGGCTGGAATTCCTCGGCGACGCCATCCTCGGGTTTCTCATCGCGCGCCGGGTCTACGAGCGGTTTCGGGAGGCGTCCGAGGGCGAGCTGACCCGGCTTCGGGCCGGCCTCGTCCGGGAGGAATCTCTGGCCATCGTCGCTCGAGGTCTCGGCCTCGGAGATCTCCTGCTGCTCGGTCGCGGCGAGCAGCGCAGCGGCGGCCGGGAGAATGCGGCGCGTCTCGCCGACGCGCTGGAGGCGGTGGTTGCCGCAGTCCTGCTTTCCTGCGGCCTGGAGCGCACCCAGGAGGTGGTGGACCGGCTGCTGGCGCCGCTCTTCGATCAAGGGCTCCTGGCTCGCGATCCGAAGACGGAGCTGCAGCAGCTCTTCCAGAGCCGGCGCCGGACGCCGCAGTACAAGGTGCTCTCCGTCGCCGGCCCCGACCACGCGCGCTCCTTCGAAGTGGAGGTGCGGCTCGATGGGTTTCCTCTCGGCCGCGGCAGCGGACGCAGCAAGAAGGAGGCGGAACAGGCCGCGGCCCGGGCAGCGCTCGAGACGCCCCAGGCGCTGGAGCGCGCGCTGCTCGACGAGGCAATCTCCCTCGTCCCGAGCGACTCCGCCTGGCCGGACCTCGCGGCGGAGGAGAGCGCGCGCCTGCGCGCCGCCCTGGTGGACGCCGACATCGAGCACATCGGCAGCACGGCCGTTCCCGGCCTCGACGGCAAGGCCATCATCGACCTGCTGATCGGCGTCCGGGAGCTGGCGCCTTCGCTGCGCATTCCCGATTACGAGGCCTTCGGCGAGGCCGGAGTACCCGGCCGCCTGTACTTTCGCAAGCGTGGACCCGTATCGTTCAACGCGCAGGTCGTGGAGCGGGGTGGCCCGCTGTGGCGAGACGCGCTCGTGCTCCGCGACTATCTCCGCGCCCACCCGGAAGAGCGCGGCCGGTACGCGTCCGGCAAGCGGGAAGCGATCGCATCGGGAGCGACGACGCTCTTGCGCTACTCGGACGCGAAGGCGGCGCTGGTCGAGGGCCTGCTGGAGCGCGCCCGGCGCTGGGCCCCGGGCTGAATCCGCGCTTGTCGAGTTCCCTCCGCTTCGCTATTTTGCGCGGCCCTATGCGCCTTCGCACTGCGCTCTTCCTCGCCGTCGCCCTGGCATCGTGCAAGGACAACGCCGCGCCGGCATCCACACCCACTCCCCTGCAGCCCAAGGCGGCTCCGCGTGAGCTCCAAGCAAAGGACGTGATCTCGATGGCGAACATTCCCCAGGGTCCCGGCGACCTCTACGCCGTGTTCCAGACCAGCCGCGGCAACATCGTCGTCAAGCTGTTCGAGAAGGAGGCGCCCAAGACGGTGGCGAACTTCGTCGGTCTGGCAACCGGCAAGCAGGAGTGGGTGGATCCGCGCAACGGTCAGAAGAGCAAGGCGAAGCTTTATGACGGAACCGTCTTCCACCGGGTGATCCCGCAGTTCATGATCCAGGGCGGAGATCCGCTGGGGACGGGAACCGGTGGCCCCGGTTACCGCTTCGAGGACGAGTTCCAGAGCGGGAAGAAGTTCGATCGCCCTGGACTGCTCGCCATGGCCAATTCGGGGTCGAATACCAACGGGTCGCAGTTCTTCATCACCGAGGTGCCGACGCCGCACCTGAACAACCGGCACACCATCTTCGGCGAGGTGGTGAAAGGGCAGGATCTGGTGCCGCAGATCGCACGCGCCGGCAACGCGCAGACGAAGCTGGACCACATCGAGATCGTCCGCAGCGAGAAGGTGCCCTAGACGCTCCCGCACCCGGAGGGTGCGGGTATGCGTCTACGTTGTGGCGTGTACAGGCAATAGATGCGGGCAGGCTTCGTCGCAATCGTCGGCCGCCCCAATGTCGGCAAGAGCACGCTGCTCAACCGCCTGATCGGCCAGAAACTCGCCATCATCAGCCCCAAGCCGCAGACCACCCGCGGCCGTATTCTCGGGGTGATCACGCGGCCGGATGCCCAGGTCGCGCTGCTAGACACGCCTGGCCTCCACACCGCCAAGGGTGGCCTGAATGCCCGCATGGTCCAGCGGGCACTGCAGTCGCTCGCCGACGCGGATCTCGCTCTCTTCCTCATCGAGGCAGGGCCGCCGGCCGTCGACGCCGCGGCCCGCAAGGCGCTCGATCAGGTGAAAGCGGCCGGGAAACCGACGCTGCTGGTGATCAACAAGATCGATGCGGTGCCACGGGCGCAGCTTCTTCCGTTGATCGATCGCTGGAAGGACCTGCACGCCTGGACCGACGTGTACCCGCTGTCGGCGCTCAGGGGTGACAACGTCGACGGCTTCGTCGATGCGCTGATTGCGCACCTGCCGGAGGGACCGGCGATGTTTCCCGCGGAGCAGTGGACGGACATGCAAGAGCGCGATCTCTGCGCCGAGCTGGTCCGCGAGCAGCTCCTGCGCCACACCGGGCAGGAGGTTCCCTACAGCACGGCGGTCCTGATCGACCTGTTCGACGAATCCGAGCGCGAGACCGGCGCCCGCGGGCTCGTCCGCATCGCCGCCACCATTCTCGTGGAGCGCGACAGCCAGAAGGCGATCGTGATCGGCAAGGGAGGCTCGCGGCTGAAGGAGATTGGAACGGGTGCCCGGCGCGAGATGGAGCGGCTGCTCGGCGCCAAGGTGTTCCTCCAGCTCCACGTCCGCGTGGAGCCGGGGTGGACGCGAACTGCGAAGGGGCTTCGCAGGGCCGGTTACGAAGACTGAGTCTTCCGCTTCTGCCACCAGGCTCGGAGCAGGATCGCTCCGCCCACGATCTCTCCGCCGAGGGCATACACGTTTTCCACGCTCAGTCGCAGGTGCTCGAGAAGCGAGCCGAAATGCGCCCGGGGGAAACGCCATCCCAAGGCAGGAAACAAGACCGCGATCCAGATCGACGCATCCGGCACCGCGCCGGTGACGAGCTCACCGCCGATGTCGAGCACGAGGTGGGTCGCGACGCCGGAGAAGACGGCCCAGGGTCCAGGACGGCGCAACGCGAGCGCGAGCGCCAGCAGCGCGAGCAGAAACAGTCCGCTGTGCGCGATGCTGCGCGAACCACTGATCAGCGCGTCGGGATGGCCTCGCGTCCAGAGCAGACCATAGAACAGCGGCTTGTCGATGAGGTCGGGGAGCAGGCATCCCAAGACGAGCCAACGCGGAGGAAGCCGCTGGCGAAGCCCGAAGAGGAGGCGCGTCCCGATGCCGACATGCCCGAGGACGAACAAATGTTCTCAGCCCAAGGCGTAGGCGCATACCCCGCGCCGGAGGCGCGGGGAGCGCCTAAAAGTCTATGCTCGCGTACACCACGCCGATGGGAGAAGTGATGTCGGTCTTCTTCGGCTGCGCCACACCGAACAGCCCCTGGACCTGAATCGTCCGCGTCACCATCCAGGCGATGGACGGCCCGGCGGTCAGATCGTAGTCGCGTCCGGTGGAAACGAGGGGTTGTCCGATGGGGGGCGCCGTCTGCGCCTCGTCCGCTACCTCGGCCTGCAGGCGGCTGTCGATTCCCGCGCGCACCGCATCGTTGAAGCGCCAGCCCGCGAATGCCTTCGCCTCGACGTCCTTGCCGTTCTCGCCGCCGGTCTCGACGCCGAACACGCCGTTCACGACGACTTCGAAACGTCCGAAGCGGCGGCCCGCTGCGAGCAGGAACTCCACTTCGCCCTGGTCCGGATGGAACCCGACCGTCTTGAACCGCACGCCGGTCGCGAGATCGAGGCCGTGGGACAATTGGTTCAGCAGCTGGTAGCGAACGCGCGCCGCCGGCCCCTGCGCCCCGGACTGGAAGTACGCGCCGACGTCGGCGTGGAGGTTGGCGATGGGCGTCCAGCCGATGCTGCCGGTGAGGCTGGAGGAGGAGCTGTCGGACTTTTCCGTGGCTACGCCAGCGCCGGCGATGCGGACCGTCCCGACGGCGGGGACCGCGGGTGCATCGGTCAGCAGGGTGTCGCGGTCGAGGCCCTGGGCATACGCGGAGGAGGCGAAAGCGAGGAGCACGGCGGCGAGGGAGCGCATGGCGCGGCAGAGTGGCGCGTAGGAAGGTTCCGAGTCAAGAGCGATACCGTTGACGTCAAACGGACGCGATGACATATCCCCGCTCTCCCGTGGCGCGCAGCTACTTCATTCACACGTTCGGCTGCCAGATGAACGAGTCCGATTCGCAGCGCATGGGCGAAGCCCTGGCGCGGGCGGGCTGGCGGCCGGTCGGAACGCCCGACGGCGCGGATCTCGTGTTGGTGAATACTTGCGCGATCCGGGAAAAGGCCGAGGACAAGCTCTACTCCGCGCTCGGGCGCTATCGGCTCCTGAAGGCGCAGCGCGGCACGCGCATCGGCGTGGCCGGTTGCGTCGCGCAACAGGAGAAGAAAAGGCTCCTCTCTCGGGCGCCGTTCGTGGATTTCGTCCTTGGTCCGGATCATCTGGAAAAGGTCCCGGAGCTGGTCGACACGGGCGGCGTGGAGACCGATTTCGTCGATACGGAGCATTACCTGTTTCCGCAGGCCGATCCGGAGACCAGCCGGGGAAAGACCACCGCCTTCGTCACCGCGATGAAAGGCTGCGACAACGTTTGCTCGTTCTGCGTGGTTCCCTACACGCGCGGACGAGAAGTGTCGCGGTCCTACGCGGAGATCGTAGGTGAGGTGGCCTCCCTGGTCGCCGTCGGCGTCCGCGAGATCACGCTGATCGGCCAGAACGTGAACTCGTACGCCGGCGGATGCACCTTCGCGGGTCTCATCCGGCGTGTCGCGGCCGTCCCCGGCTTGCTGCGGATCCGGTTCACCACCTCGCATCCGATGGACCTGTCGGACGATCTCGTCCGCTGCTTCGCCGAGGTGCCGCAACTGATGCCGCACTTCCATCTGCCGGTGCAGCACGGCGCCGACAGCGTGCTCGAGCGCATGCGGCGCCGGTACACCATCGCCGAATACGAGCGGCGTATCGCGGCGCTCCCGGCGCACGTCGCGCTCACCAGCGACATCATCTGCGGGTTCCCCGGCGAAACCGACGACGAGCACCGGCAAAACGTCGAGTTTTTGCGAAGGACCGGGTACGACAATCTCTTCTCGTTCATCTACAGTCCGCGGCCGCATACCGGGGCCATCCTCAAGCTCCGCGAGTGGGGGGAGGTCCCGCGCGGCGTCGCCATCCGCCGCCTCGAGGAGGTGCAGGCGCTGCAGATGGAACGCACGCTCCGCCGGCATCGCGCACGCGTCGGCGCAATCGTGGAGGTCCTCGTCGAAGAACCGGGCTTCGGTCGCTCGCGGGAGAATTGGACCGTGCACTTCAACGGCGAGGCGGGAACCGGGGACCTGGTGAACGTCCGCGTCGAGAGCGCGAGCCTGGTGGCGCTTCGCGGCGTCCAGATCGACGTCATCGACCGCGCGCTTCGCGTCGAGCTTCCCGCGAGACGGCGCCTGGCGGTGGTGTCTGCGTAGTGCTCCCGCTCGTCGCTCTCGTCGGCCGCCCGAACGTGGGAAAGTCAACCTTGTTCAACCGCATCGTTGGCAGGCGTCTGGCCATCGTCGAGGACGTGCCCGGCGTCACGCGCGATCGGCAATACGCCGAAGCCCAGCAAGGCAACCGGCGCTTCCGCGTCGTGGATACGGGCGGGTTCACGCTGAGGACCGACGAGCAGCTGGTTCGCGCCGTGCGCGAACAGGCGGAAGCCGCGATGCGCGAGGCCGACGCCATCGTCCTCGTCGTCGACGCCGTCGAGGGGCTCGCCGCGCCCGACCGCGAGCTGGCACAGCTCCTGCGCCGGGGTGGCAAGCCGGTATTCCTCGCCGCCAACAAAGTCGATTCCAACCGGCGGGAGGAATCGCTCGACCTGGGCGAGCTCCATGGGATGGGCTTCGACGTCTTTCCGCTGAGCGCCGAGCACGGGCGCGGTGTGGGCGACCTGCTCGACGCCGTGGTGCAGAAGCTACCGGAAGCGGCGGGCGAGGATGCCCGGGAACCGGAGAAGACCATCCGTCTGGCGGTCCTGGGCCGGCCGAACGTCGGCAAGAGCACGCTCTTGAACCGGCTCCTCGGCGAGGAGCGCTTCGTGGCGGCCGCCTCGCCAGGGACGACGCGGGATGCCGTGGATGAGGAGCTGGTCTGGAAGGGCCGGCGGTACGTGCTCACCGACACCGCGGGACTGCGCAAGAAGCGGCACGTGGTCGACAAGGTGGAAGTGTTCTCGGCGCAGCGGGCGTTGCGCGCGGTGGAGCACGCCGACGTGGTGGTCGTGCTCACGGACGCGACGCAGCTCGGGGTCGATCAGGACGCTCGCATCGCCGCACAGGCCGAGGAGCGCGGGCGCGCGGTCATCCTGGCCGTCAACAAGTGGGACCTGGTGCAGGACAAGGAAGGCGAAGCGCGCCGCCTGCGCGACGAGGCGCAACGTCACCTGCAGCACGTCGGCTTCGCGCCCCTGCTCTTCGTGAGCGCGCTGCAGGGGACCCGCGTCCAGCACATTCTCGAGATTGCCGCCGAGCTGCACGACGAGGCTGCCACACGGATCCCCACCCCGCGGCTCAACGAATGGGTGCAGGCCATGCAGGACGAGCACCCGGCGCCGCTCTTTCGCGGGTTCCCCGTACGCTTCAGCTATGCGTGGCAGATCGGCACGCAGCCGGTAACCATCGCTATCCAGTGCAACCGGCCGCAGGCGGTCGACGACTCCTACCGCCGGTTCCTGGTCAACCGCTTGCGCGAGGAATTCAAGCTGCGTGTTCCCGTCCGCCTGATCTTCCGGCAGAAGAGTCGCGCGACCCCCCGCGGGTCCCGGAGAGCGGGGCGGTGAACGTCGCCGTCGACCTCGGGGCGCGCAACATCGGCAGCCCGCTGTTGTGGGCGACCTTCCTGGTCGGCGTCCTCGTCGTTCTCGCCGTGGACCTGAGAATCTCCTCGCGCGACCAGTCCTCGACGTTCAAGGAAGCCGTCTGGTGGAGCGTGTTCTGGATCGTGCTCTCGGTCGGCTTCGGTTTCTTCGTCTGGTTCAAATACGGCGGGGAGCAGGGGCTCGAGTACTTCGCCGGGTACCTGCTGGAGAAGTCGCTCTCCGTCGACAACCTGTTCGTTTTCGTCCTTCTCTTCCGCAGCTTCGCCATTCCGCCGCGGCACCAGCACCGCGTCCTCTTCTGGGGTGTCCTCGGCGCCATCGTGCTGCGCGGCACCCTCATCCTCGCCGGCGTCGCGCTGGTGCGCACCTTCCACTGGGTGATCGCGGTCTTCGGGGCCATCCTCGTCTACACGGCATGGAAGATCCTCTTCCACAAGGACGAGGAAGACGCGCAGCCCGCCGACAGCGCCGTCGTCCGCTGGGTGGCGAAGAAGTTCCCGATGACGAAGAACCTCGAGGGTTCCCATTTCTTTGTCCGTCGCGGCAAGACCACCTGCGCGACGCCGCTCCTGCTTGCGCTCGTCGCCGCCGAGACTACGGACCTCGTTTTTGCTCTCGACTCCATCCCCGCCGTCTTTGCCGTCACCGACGACCCGTTCCTGGTCTTCTCCAGCAACATCTGCGCGCTGCTCGGTCTGCGGGCCCTCTACTTCGTCGTACGGGGGGCGCTGACGCGGCTGCGCTACCTCAAGCCTGGGCTCGCGGCGATCCTCATCTTCGTCGGCCTGAAGATGCTGCTCTACAAGTGGGTCGACCTTCCGACCGGGACATCCCTCATGATCATCGCGGGGATCCTCGCCGTTGCGCTGCTGGCCTCCTGGCTGCGTCGCCCGCCGGCGGACGAGCAAGGCTGAGACTCTTCTGTCCCCTACCGGCGCGGCCGAGTGTTGCTCGCCGAGGACGGGGATCGGGTGGTGACGAATCACTTCGCGGCCCGCACCGCTTCGCTTTGCGACACCCCCGAGGACCGGCGCTTGCAACAGGTCGGCTCAGAGCGCAGCCTGTAAGCAATGTGTCGCATGGCGGGCTACGTGGGGCGGCCGCTCCGGGTGGGGGAGATTGTCTCCGCGCCGCCGCACTCCCTGCTCGTCCAGAGCTACCGGCCACGCGAGATGCAGAGCGGAACGGTCAACGCCGACGGTTACGGCGCCGCGCTCTGGCTCGATGACGCCAATCCGGAGCCTGCGCTGTACCGCACCGCTGCGCCGATCTGGGCCGACCCGAACCAGAGGTGGATGAACGAGCGCCTGGTGGTTCGCTCGCTCATCGGCGCCGTGCGCTCGGCCACGCCGGGGATCGGGTTCGAGCTCGCCAACGTGCAGCCGTTCGCGCGCGGCAGGATCGCATTCGCCCACAACGGATTCATCACTGGGTTCAGCCGCGGTATGCAGCGCGCGATCCGCGAAGGGCTGGGGACCGAGGCTTACGAATCGATCGAGGGTAGCAGCGACTCGGAGCACATCTTTGCGCTTGTCCTCGACGCGGCGCAACCGCTGCCCGAGGCAGTGCGCACAGCCATCGGCCGCCTCGATGCCATCTGCGCCGGACTCGATCGCACGGCGGTCGCGACGGTGCTTCTCGGTGACGGAGAGCAGCTCGTGGGTGTCCGTTGGGCGCGCGGGCTGAAGCCCGCGAGCCTCTACTGGGCGCCGTTCCAGCAAGGAGTCTGCCTGGCCTCCGAGCCGCTCGACGGCGGGCGCTGGAAGGAGATCCCCGCGGACCATCTGGCCATCGCGCGGGCAGGACATGACCTGCATCTCGAGGCTTTGCGGTGAGAGCGCGCGCCACTGCCCGCGATCCGCTGATCGCCGAGCTGGAATCCGCGCGCCGCTTCCTGCAACAGGCCGTCGATCCCGTTGCGGAAGGGCGCTGGATGCGGCAGCCGAGTCCAGCTTACAGCCCCATCGGCTGGCATCTGGGCCACGTCGCATCGGTGCAGGCGCGCTGGCTCCTTCCGGGAGAGCGTCACGAGTATGGGCGGCTCTTCGATCCCGCCGCGATCGCGAAGGCGGCGCGCGGGAAGCTCCCGAAGCCGTCCGAGCTGCGCTGTCTCCTCGACGACGTGCTGGAGCGCGTCTGCGCAGGACTGCGGGCTGGGCGCGTTCCTGGCGTGCTCGGACTGCCGGAGAGCTTCCTCGTCCAGCACGTCGCGCAACACGAGCTGCAGCACGCGGAGCACGTCCAGGTGATCGCGGCCCTCTTCGAAAAGAGGCTGCACCGGATGCCGCCGCCGCTGCACGTCCGGTCCGCGGGGCGACTCGAATTCGCCGGGGGGCGCGTGGTGGTCGGCTACGCGGACGCGGCGCGCGCCTACGACAACGAGCGGCCGCCGCACGAGGTCGAGCTGGAACCATGGTGGATCGATCGGGTACCCGTCACCGCGGGCGAATATGCGCCGTTCGTGGCGGCCGGCGGCTATCGCGAGGCAGCGCATTGGAACCCGCAAGGCTGGGAATGGCGCACGAAGCACAACGTGCGGGCGCCACTCGGGTTTCGGGAGCAGCACACGGACGCTCCGGTGACCTGCGTCTCCTGGTACGAGGCGGACGCCTACGCGCGCTGGCGGGGAGCACGGCTGCCGACGGAACATGAGCTCGAGGCAGCGCGGATCGAGGCCGCGGGCGTCTGGGAATGGACCTCGAGCTGGTTCTTGCCGTACCCGGAATTCCGTTCGTACCCCTATGAAGGGTACTCGGTGCCGTGGTTCGGCACCCATCGCGTTCTTCGGGGCGGGTCCTGGGCAACGTCCCCGGAGCTTTTGCGTCCAACCCTCCGGAACTGGTACGAACCAGGCGTCCGCGAGATACCCAGCGGATTCCGCTGCGCGGGGGGGATGTGATGCAACGGAGATCGCCGGCGCGTCGCGTGCGGCGCGGCCTCCTGCCTGGAGCGCGCTCGCCCCGGACCGCCACGCTGGTCAGCCTCGACGCGGAGAGCGCTGCGCTGCGCGAGTTGCGCGAGGCGCTGTCGCGCGCGCCGCGCGAGATTCCCTCCAAGTACTTCTACGACGACGCTGGTAGCGCGCTCTTCGAGCAGATCACGCGGCTGCCCGAGTATTTCCCCACCGCCACCGAGCGTGCGCTGCTGGAGGCGCGCGCGGCTGCGCTCGTCGAATCGGCGGGAGGCCGGAAGCTCACCGACGTGGTGGAGTTGGGCAGCGGCGCCGCCTCCAAGACGGTTGCGCTGCTCGACGCCGCGCTGGCCGCCGGCGGACGTCCGAAGTACGTCGCCGTCGACATCAGCGCGCACGCGCTGCAGCGGACGAAGGAGATCCTCGCCGCGGCGCGGCCGGAGATTCCGGTCGAGCACGTTCTCGCCGATTACACGCAGGCGCTGCAGTTGCCGCCGAAGCCCGCCGGCGGACGGAGGCTGGTGCTCTTCCTCGGCGGGACCATCGGCAACGACGAGGACGAAGCGGCCGTAAAGTTCCTCTCCCGCGTCCGCGAGCACATGGAGCAGGACGATCTGTTGCTGCTCGGCGCCAACCTGATCACCGATCCAGCCGCGCTCCATCTTGCGTACAACGACCCGCAGGGGATCACGGCCGCCTTCAACCGGAACGTCCTGCGCAACGTGAACTCGTTCGTTCGCAGCAATTTCGACGCGGAAAAGTTCGCTCACTATGCCCCGTACGTCGTCGAGAAGCAGCGGATCGAGATGTGGCTGGTGGCGCGCGAGGCGATGGACGTCGATCTCGGGCGGCTGGGCTCGACGCTCCGGCTCGCCCGCGGCGAAGGCATCCGCACCGAGATCTCGCGCCGGTTCACCCGCGAACAAGTGCTCCGGATGATCGACTCGGCCGGGTTCACGCCGGAACGGTGGATCGAGTCGCCCGATGCGCGTTTCGGGCTGGCCCTGGGCGTTGCGCGCACCTCGCTGCGGGGGATTTGACTCCCTAGCTGCGGCAATCGAGCAGGATCTTCCCCATCTGCGCCGATTCCTCGAGCAGCCGGTTCGCTTCCACCGCTTGCGAGAGGGGAAAGATCCGGTCGATCACCGGCTTGATCCGATGCTCCGCGACGAGCTTGACCATCGCGCGGAACTCGTCGTCGGTCCCCATGGTCGTGCCGCGCAGGTCGATCTGCTTGAAGAAGATCTTCGCCATGTCGAGCTTGCTCGGCGACATCCGGGTCGCGCCGTACATGACGATTCGTCCCGCAGGTGCGATGGCGCCGATCAGGCTGTTCAGGCCATCTCCGCCCGCTCCATCGATGACCAGCGACGGCGGACGACCCGCCTGCGCAACGAGATCCTTTTCCCAGCCCTTGGCCTTGTAGTTCGCGGCGGCGATCGCGCCGAGCTCGCGGGCCTTCGCCAGCTTCTCGTCGCTTCCCGACGTCACCGAGACTTGTGCGCCGAGCGCCTTGGCAAACAGCATCGCGAGCGTGGCGACGCCGCCGCCGATTCCGGTGACCCACACGTGCTCACCGCGCTTGAGGCCGCCGCGCGTAACGAGTGAGCGATACGCCGTGATTCCCGCGACGGGGAGGGCGGCGGCGTCCTCGAAGGAGATGCTCTCCGGGAGGTCGACGATCATCGAGGCAGGAACGGCGATCTTCTCCGCCATCGTCCCCTGCCGCGGCATCCCCAGGATGAGGAAGTCCTTGCTCTGGACCGCCGGGTCGGGCCCCCACCTCTCGCAGGGGATGATCACCGCGCGCTTCCCCACCAGCTTTGAATCGACGTCCGCGCCTACCGACTCCACCACTCCAGCGCCGTCGGATCCGAGCACGGAGGGCAGCTGGATGCGGGCATACAGGCCCTGTCGGATCCAGACGTCCCGGTGATTGAGCCCACAGAAGTGGAGCCGCACCACGGCCTCGCCATTCGCGGGCTTCGGATCCGGGAGCTCGATCAGCTTCATCTCTTCCGGCGGCCCCTGCCGCTCGCAGCGAACAGCGCGCATCACAGTGCTCCGGGGGTGAGGACGAGCCGGAACGCGGCTTCCAGGCCCGCCACGGTTGGGATGTCGTTCTCCGGATCGAGGGCGGTGTAGGTCCGCACCACGACTCCAATGCCGGCGCCGCGCGAGAACATCCAGTCCGCCCCGAGGCCGGTGCGCGTCGCGAGCGAATAGCCGAGCGCCTTGCGATTGGAGAGATCGACCACGGCGACCTCCAGATAGGGAGAGATCGGCGTCGCGTCCAGTGTGGCCTGCAGGCCGAAGGCCAGAGACCCGATGCCGCCGCCTGGCGCTGCGCGCTGCGCGGCGTCGCCAACGATCCAGAGCTGATCGGTCATCCGCCACCCGACGCCGACCCCGAGGCCGCCGCGGGCGCCGAGCTGCGTGGTCGGTTGGCCGAAAAGTCCTTCCAGCCGCAGCTGGAGCTGTGGGGTCCCCGCCCTCAGCGGCGCGGCCCCTGCCGGGAATGCGAACAGAAGCGCGACGAGCAGGCGCACGGCATGCACCTTACACGCCGATTGACTTCGCGGGGGAGTTCCGCGAGAAAAGCGCGTCCTGCAGGAGGCATTCGAGTGGCCGAGAAGATCGATCGCAAGCAGCTGAAGCGACCGGACGAATTCCAGGTCGTCGCCGGGCGGGCGATGAGCTGGATGGTCGCGAACCGCGGGCCCGTGCTGGGCGCGGCCGGAGCGGTGATCGCGATCGTGCTGATCGCCTGGGGAGTGACGGCCTGGCGATCCTCGCGCGAGGCCAAGGCCGGCGGAGAGCTCGCGGAGGCGCTCGAGCTGCAGTCGCGGCCCATCTCCGGTGACACAGCCTCCGAGCCAGGCCAGCAGACGTTCGCGACCAAGGAAGAGCGGGAAAAGGCGATGATCGCCGCGCTGGATAAGGTGCGGGCGGATCACGGTGGCACGACTGCGGCGCGGACAGCAGCCGCCGAGATCGGGTTCCACAAGCTGAAGTCCGGCGACGGGGCCGGTGCGCAGAAAGATCTGGAGGCATTCCTCGCCAGCGCCGCGAAGGATCATCCGCTGCGCCCGTTCGCGCAGGAGTCGCTCGGATACGCCCTGGAAGCGCAGAACCATCTCGATGATGCGCGAGCGGCGTTCGAGAAGCTCCGCGAGCTCGATCTTCCGGCCCGCGCCGATTACCAGGTCGCCCGGCTCGCGCTGGTGCAGGGCAAGCCGGATGCGCGCCAGCAGCTCGAGAGGGTGGCGAAGGATCACCCGAAGGAAGCGGACGTGGTCCGCGACGCGAACGAACGGCTGGAGCTGGCTTCGCTTCCGCCGTCTCCCCCGAAGGCACAGGCGGAGAAGCCGCAAGGGAAGAAGCAGAAGTGATCCTGCTCGCCCTTTTGGCCTTCTCCTGGACGCCTCTCGAGCATTCTGCGCGTCCGTCGAATCGCGGCGCAGCGCTCGATCCTCCATTCTTCGTCGGCGAGATGCAGCACATCGTGCCCCAGGAGAAGTTGCCGTTTTCACCCGCGGAGACCGCCACCCCGGTCCTCGACAGCGCACAGACGCGACTCTACGTGGGGACACGCAATGGTGCGGTGCGCTGCCTCTTCCGCGGCAAGACGGCATGGACGTTCCAGGCGGGTGGCGCCATCCTCGCGGCGCCCTTGGTCGACGGCGAAACGCTCTACGTGGCCGGCGGCGACGGCGTCGTCTACGCGCTCAACCGCTTCTCCGGCGCCTTGCGCTGGCGGGCCGATCTCCGCGAGGAGTTGACCACGCAGCCGACGGCTTCCGAGGGCCGGCTTTTCGTGATGTCGAGCGAGCAGTCCGTCACCGCGCTCGCCCTCAAGGACGGCAAGCGGCTGTGGAAGTTCCACCGCGACGCTCCCGGCGGTTTCACGATCCGCGGCGACGCGCAACCGAAGATCGCGCGCGGGTCTCTCTTCGCCGCCTTCGCGGACGGCACCGTGGCGGCGATACAGCCTGACAACGGCGTCGCGCGTTGGACGCGCCAGGTGAGCGGTACCGGCGACTACCTGGACATCGACGCGATCGACGCGCCCGAGGCGGATACGCGCATCTATGTGGCCAGCGCCAAGGCTGGAATCGTCGCCCTCGACGCGACGAGCGGCGAGCCCGCCTGGACGTACGCGCTCGCCGGGGCGAATCACGTTGTCGTCGAGGGCGCCCGGGTGGTGGGCGGCGGCCGCGGCGAGCTGGTGGGGCTCGATCGCTCGACCGGCATGAAGCTGTGGACGCTCCAGCTGGGCAAGGACCGCTATCCCACGCAGCCCGTTGCGGTGGGCGGAATGATCATCGTTGCCCTCGATCGCGGTCCCCTCTTCGGCGTGGATCTGGAAACGGGCGAAGCGCGCGGCGCCTTCGATCCGGGGAGCGGATTCTCCCAGCCGGTATACGCGTTGCCGGGCGTCGCGTATGTGCTCTCCAACGCCGGGACGCTGTTCTCCCTGGGCCTCCTTCCATGACGGCGCTCCGCCGCGTGCTGGTGGTCGCGGCGGTGATCGAGCGCAAGGGCAAGGTGCTCGTGTCGCTGCGCCGTCCCAAGGGCGAGCGTGCATCCCTGTGGGAGTTCCCCGGCGGGAAGGTGGAACCGGGCGAAGGCGAGCGCGCGGCGCTTGCGCGCGAGCTGCGCGAGGAGCTGGGAGTGCGCGCGTCGATCGGTGAGGAGTACGCGCGCGTCGAGCACATCTACCCCGACCTGCAGGTGGAATTGGCTCTCTATCGCTGCGCGCTGCACGCGGGCGAGGAGCCGCGGCCGCTCGCCTGCGAGGAGATCAAATGGGTGTCGCGGCGCGATCTCCCGGGGTTGCCGTTCTGCGAAGCGGACATTCCGCTCCTCACGCGGCTGGCCGAAGAGGAGCTCCCGTGATCACCGCCTCGTTCCGCCACATCGGCGGAATCGGTCCGCTGCGCGAGCGGCAGCTCTGGCTGTCTGGCGTGCGCAGTTGGGCGGAGGTACCGGCGGAGGGAGACATCCTCTCGCCACGGCTCGACGAAAAGCTGCGCGCAGGAGTTGCCGCGTCGGTGCGGAGGTTGGCCGAGCGCGATCTCGAGTTCTTTGGCCGCGCCCTGCCTCAGACGGAGCACTGGCGGCTGCTGCCGCAGGTCATCGAGGAGGCAGCGTTCCTCGACATCGAGGCGGCGGGCGACAAGGTCACCGTCGCCGGCGTCCTCGACGCGGATGGCCTGGCCAGCTTTCGCGGAGACCTCTCCCGATTCCTCGAGCGATCGCGCCGCTGGCGCGCCCTGGTGACGTTCAACGGGACGATCTTCGACGTGCCGATCCTGCGCCGCGCCCTGCCCGGGTGGGAGCCACCGGCGGTGCACGTCGATCTGCGCCACGTGTACCAGCGGTTGCGGGACAAGGGAGGCCTGAAGCAGCTCGAAGTGCGGGTCGGCTTCTTCCGTCCGCCGCACCTTGCTTCCCTCTGTGGCGCCGACGCGGTGGCGCTCTGGCATGCGCAGAGGGAGGGTGACCCGGCCGCGCTGCGCCGGCTGGTCGAGTACAACCTTTACGACGTCTTCCATCTCCGGCCGCTGGCGGAGCTCGGCTACAACCGCCTCCTGCAGCGCACGCGCATGCCAGCGGGGCCGATGCCCGTGAGCGACCGCGGTGCGATGCTCTACGACGTGAGCCGCGCCGTCGCCGCCGCGTGCCCCTGATTCACGCCGCCCTGTCGGAGGCTACGGGCGGAGCTCCGGAGTGGCGGAAGTCGCGCTCGTAGATGCGCACCATGGCCAGGAAGAAGGCGACGATCAGCGGACCCAGGAGGATGCCCAGCAGGCCGAACATCGCGAGGCCGCCGAGCAGCGAGAGGAAGATGAGCCCGGTGTGCATCTGCACCTGGCCGCGCATCAGCAGCGGTTTGCCCACTTGCTCGGCGCCGACCACGACGATGAGGCAGAACAACGCCAGCGCCACCGCCGCGATGGGGCGACCTCCGATCCAGAGAGAGGTAGCCGCTGGCGCCCAGACCAGGCTCGTGCCGACGCCCGGAACGAAGGAGACCATCGCGGTGAGCAGGCCGAAGAAGGCCGCGTGTGGAATGCCAACCGCGAGGTAGCCGCCGGCCGCAGCCATGCCCTGGAAGACGGCGGTGGCGAGGATGCCGATTACGGTCGCCCTGGTCACCCGCCGCATCTCGGCGGTCAGCTCCTCGGTCTGGCGGGCATCGAGGGGGGACACGCGCCATGCCCATTGCACGACGCGCGCTCCGTCGACGAGCAGGAAGTACAGCGCGATGAGCATGATCGCGGTGGACAGCACGGCCTTGCTTCCCGAGGCGACGATTTCCGGGAGAGCGTCCTGAACGATCTCCACGACCCTGGTGACCAGATCGAACACCTGCTCGCGGCTGACGTGGAGCATCTCGAGCATCCGTTGCAGCGGCATCGGCAGCTCCGCGCCTTGCAGCTGGGACACGGATGTGACGCCGAGCGTCCCGCGCAGATACGACAGTCCCGAGGCGAACTCCCGCGTGACGAAGCCGACCAGCGCGGCAAAGGGGGCCACGATCAGGATGAGCACCGCGAGCGTCACCACCCCGCTGGCGACGGTGCGCCGTCCGCGCATCGCGATGGTCAGACGCTCCAGGGGATCGTGAAGCACGGCGGCGATCACCACCGCGAGGAAGAGCGGGGTGCGGAACGGCCAGGCCACGTACAACAGCAGTCCCGTCGCCAGCAGGAGGAGCACGACGAAAGGTCTGGAGGGCCGCGTCACCCTTCGAGTGTATCAGGAGGAGCGCCGGCGGCGGAGCGCCGGCGGACGAGGGATTCCGTTTCCGGCTCTCTCGGGCGCGCCAGCGCCAGGAGCGCGGGGAGGAGGATGACGGCGGTCAGGATGGTGGTGACTTCACCGGCCATCGCGTACCACCCGAAGCTGCGCAGCGCGCGGTTGAGCGAGAACAGCAGCGAGCCGTAGCCGATGATCGACGTCCAGGAGCAGAGCATCACCGCCGGTCCGACTTCCGACACCGATCCGATCACGTCGCCGCCCCGCTCGCGGTTGCGGGCGGCGATGTTCGCGCCGTAGTCGACGGCGATCCCGAAGGTGATCGGGTAGACGATGAAGTTGAAGAAGTTGATCTTGAGATCCACCGCCGCGGCGATCCCGCACATCAGCACCACGCCGATGAAGAGGGAGCCCATCACCTCGGTCGCGGTCCGCAGCCTGCGGAAGAAGACGAGCACCAGTGCGCAGACGCCGGCGAAGGAGAAGAAGGTGGTGCGGGGACCCTCGCGATCGATATTCGTGAGCAGGTCGGCGAAGATGACGTTTTCTCCCGTCGCGTCGAAGGTCTTGCCGCCGATCTGCACGTCGCGGACGCCGCGGACGAAGTCCTCGAGGTTCTGAGCCAGCTCGAGCCTCGCCTGGGGCTTGGCGGTCACCGCCGCGAGCCGGCCGACGGTGCCGTCGCGCTCGCGGAAACGATCAACCAGCGCCGGATCGGCCTGCTCCACCGTGACCGGCTTTTGCGCGGCGAGTTGATCGCGGACCTGGCGCACACGGTCCCGCTGGACAGCGTCGAGCCTTCTGATGACCCGGTCGGGCAACTCGGCGACGATCTCCCGGATCACCTTCAACTTCTCGTCCTGATCGCGGGGCACCACCGAGGAGAGCGTGTCGCAGGAGTCGATCAAGCGGTCGTAGGGCGATTGCTTCATCCGTTCGCCGATGATGGCGCAGAATTGATCCGCTTCGGGCCAGGAATCGAGCAGCGCGATTGCGCCGGAGATGGACCTCCCGAGCGCCGAGTTGGCTCGATCGTGATCGGCCTTCAGCTGATCGTGGCCCTTCAGGTCGTTGGTGAGATTGTCGAGGTTGCGCTCCATCGCAGTCGGGATCTGCCGGATGAAGAGCGCCGCGGAGATCACCGTCAGCACGGCGAAGGCGACGATGATCGGACGGCGCTGCTCGACGATGCGCGCGAC
>Ga0209473_1000113_pt1 | contig 49061 bp, 41 predicted proteins | sample GraSoiAngelo_133_FD_185890 | JGI IMG/M metagenome (GOLD analysis project Ga0209473, IMG submission 185890) | Grasslands soil microbial communities from the Angelo Coastal Reserve, California, USA - 14_0929_05_20cm (SPAdes) (version 2) | ecosystem: Environmental > Terrestrial > Soil > Grasslands ...
CCAGCACGAGCACCTCGAGCCGGGAGAAATCGACGTGCCCCCGCTCCATGTGGTCGAGCAGCCGGCCGGGCGTCGCCACCACGATGTCCACGCCCCGCGTGAGGGCGCGGGTCTGGGGCTCCATGCCGACGCCGCCGTACACCGCCGCCGCGCTCACGTCCAGGTGCCGGCCGTAGGCGCGCGCGCTCTGGAGCACCTGCTCGGCGAGCTCGCGCGTGGGAACGAGCACGAGGGCCCGCAGCACCTGCGTGGTGCCGTTGCGCGTGAGGCGCTGCAGGATCGGGAGCATGAAGGCCGCCGTCTTGCCGGTCCCGGTCTGGGCCGACCCGATCAGATCGCGGCCGGCGAGGGCGAGGGGAATCGCTTCCTGCTGAATCGGGGTGGGCTGCTCGTAGCCTTCGTCGGCCACGGCGCGCACCAGCTCGGGCGCGAGCCCGAGGGATGTAAATGGCATTACTGATTGCTTCCTTTCGCAATACACACACACGCACGCTGCCGGTGAATCATGTCACCGCGCTACAGCGTCACTCTCGTTGTGAACCTGGGGAATGAGACCGGGCGTGTGTACAGCGCCGGAACCCGCTCCTGAGCGGGACCGTCCTTCGGAAGGATGCCAGCTCGCGGTTCTACCAACTTCGCATGGTAAGGTAGTCGATCCACCCAGTTACGTCAACTACGTCACGAAACGACGTCACGGAGAGGCGTCACGGACAGACGTCCCTCCGTGACGTATTTCCGTGACGTCTCTCCGCGACGTTTTCTACTTGACGCCTCTTGGCTCTTGATCCCACCACCACATCTGCGGCAGTAGCTTCTGCCGCGGCCAAATCTCGTTGAGCGTCTCGCCTTCATACAGCCGCCCATTCTTCATCACGTAGCGGATCTTCTCCGTGTTGTGGATGTCGTCGAGCGGATTGGCATCGAGCACGATCAGGTCGGCGAGCTTGCCGGGCTCGAGCGAGCCCAGGTCCTGATCCATCCCGATGCCGTAGGCGCCGTCCCTGGTGCCGACGCGCAGCGCTTCGCGCGGCGTCATCCCGCCCGCCGTCATGGCCCACAGCTCCCAATGACACCCCAGCCCGTCGAGCTGTCCGTGGCACCCCATGCCCACGTTGCCGCCGGCGCGGAGCACCGCGGCCGCCGACGCGGCGATACGCGGAAACACGTACTGGTTGTCGCGGAACCAGGGCCGCCGCTCCGCCCGCTGGTCGATCTCCTCGTGGGGAATGAAGCGTCGGATCTTCGGGTTGTCGTGGATATCGTAGTGCTCGTAGAAATAGTTCTCGCTGAACGGGCCGCCGTACGACACCAGCAGCGTGGGCGTGTAGGTGATCCCCGACTGCGCCGCGAGCTGGACGGCGTCGGTGTACAGGGGCATGATCGGGAACGCGTGCTCCGAGCCGGGATAGCCGTCGAGCTGCACCGTCTGATTCATCTTGAAGTCGAGCCCACCCTCGATCGTGGGCATGAGACCCAGCTCCTTGGCCGCCATGATCACCCACTGCCGCTGCTTGCGGTTCCCCGCCATGTACTGCTTGATCGTGTGGGTGTGGTAGAACTCGCTGTAGCGCTTCAGGGTGTTGCGCACGTCGTCCAGGCTGGTCCAGTTCTCCTCGAGGAACGCGCCGAAGACCCCCGGTCCGGTGTGATAGATCCGGGGGCCGAGCAGCTCGCCGGTCTCGACCTGGTCGGCGTAGGTGAGGACGTCCGTCGTGGAAGTCTGGGGATCGCGCGTGGTCGTCACGCCCCACGCGAGATTCGCGAGATACTTCCAGACTTCGGTTTCGTGAATCCCCCAGGTGGGCCAGGGGTGGGCGTGGATGTCGATCAGGCCCGGGATGATCGTCTTGCCCGCCACGTCGATGACGCGTGCCCCGGCGGGCGCGGTGCAGGTTGCGGCCACGCATCCGATGCGGTTGTCGGTCACCACGACGTCGCCCTTCTCGATCAGCTCGTCGCCCTTCATCGAGATTATGCGCGCGCCGCGCAGCACCACTGATCCGCGTGGCACGTCGCGCGGCACGTGAATCGTCACGTCGACGCGCTCCCCCTCGTACGCCGGCAGCTTGGCGAGCGAATCCACGCGGGCCTTCCCCGCGGAGTCGGGCTTCTCCTTGGTCGCCTGCTTGAGCGAATCGGCGCGGAGCGAGTCGGCCCGGGCCTTGGCCTTGCCGAGCGAATCACCCAGCGCCGGGCTGTACCGGAAGAAGCTGCGCCCCACCGACCAGTACACGGTCTTCGCGTCCGCCGTCCAGCCGATAAAATCGCCGCCCACGCGGGTGAGCCGGTGAACGGGGAACGATGCGGCCGCCGTGTCCGCCACGTTGATGGCCGGCGGCGCGGCGCCCACCAGGGGCAGCGCGACCAGGTACACGTAGTTGCTCGACGTCGCGAGCACCCGGCTCGAATCCGGCGCGATCAGGACCTCGTCCGCGGGAAAGGGCTCGGGATTGGGCGCGAAGCTGGGGGTGAAGCCCGTCACTTTGATATGCACGCGCCGGTCGGTGCCGTCGTAGCGCACCGAGACGAGGCCTTCATTGGCTTCGTAGAGGTAGATGCGGTTCGGGTCGCGGCTGAAGTGCGGACGACCGCCGCCCGAAATCGGCGTGATGCGCGTAGGCGCGCCGCCCGCGGCGGGGAGCCAGTCGAGCTCGTAGCCCGGCCCGAAGTGCTCCGCCACACGCGGGGCGCGCGGACCCTTGATCGTCACGATACGCTGCCCGTCGGGCGACCACACGGGGTGATCGTAGAACGCGGGCTCGGGCGTGAGCCGCTGTGCCTTGCCCCGGCCGTCCGGGCGGATCTTCTGGATAGAGCCGCCTTGATCCGTCCACGTGACGTACGCGATCCACTGCCCGTCGGGCGACCACGCCGGTACCTGCTCGTGCACGCTGTCGGTCGTCAGGCGGCGCGGCGGGCCCGCGGGCAGGTCCATCACGTACAGCTTGTCGAGCGCGGTGAACGCCAGCCGCTTCCCGTCGGGCGACGGGCTCGCGTCGCGGATCTGCTTCACCAGCACGTCGCCCGTATCCACCCGGGCCTCGAACCGCACCAAGGGCCCCAGGTCCTGGTGCACCTTGGCCGTGAACGGGATGGGGCTCGCCTGCCCCGACGGCACCTCCACGCGCCAGATCTTCCCGCCGTACGACACGACGAGGGCCTTCGAGTCGGGGGTGAAGGACGATCCTGGCATCAAGTCGCGCGTGAAGCGCGACTCCTGGTCGTCGCGTTGCACCGGGTAGACGAGCCAGCGCTCGTCGCCTGACGACAGGTTGCGCAGTCGCAGGCCCGTTTCCGCATCGTGGCGCGTCGCATAGACGAGCCATTTGCCGTCGGGCGAGAGGACGGGACGCATCGCGCTGCCGTACAGGTCGGTCTGGTTGAACACCTTCCCGGTCTGGCGGTCGTAGATGGCGAGCTCCCACTCCGGGAGGTCGAGGTTATAGCCGAATCCGCCGCGATGGCGGGCGTACCACAGATAGCGTCCGTCGGGCCCGAACGCGGCGCCCAACGCATTGTTCTGCGTGCTCCGCCCCGGCGGCCCGGGGGCCGGCCCCTTGTCGTCCTTGGTGAGGCTCACGCCGCTGCCGCCGTCCTTGTGATACAGCCAGATCTCGTACACGCTGCCGATCGGCATCGACGTCTTCGACGCGACCACGTACTGCCCGTCGGGCGTCCACTCGGGCGAGGCATAGAGGTTCTTCTCGCCCTTCGTGAGGGCGCGCGGGTGGGAGCCGTCGGAATCGCACAACCACACGTTCTCGGAGCCCGAGCGATCGGAGAGAAACACGATGGTCTTGCCGTCGGGGGAATAGCGTGGCTGCGAGTCGAACGCCGGGCCCGCGGTGATGCGCTTCGCCTCGCCCCCCGTGACGGGCATCGTGTACAGGTCTCCCAGCAGCTCGAGTACGACCGTTTGTCCGTCGGGCGACACGTCGAGCGAGATCCAGGTCCCCGCCGACGTCGTGAAGTCGACGCTGCGCGTGGTCTTTAGGGGCAGCGAGTCCGACCGCTGGGCGGCCAAGGACAGGGATGGGAGAAGAGCGGCGACCAGTAGCCTAGAGATCACGGGGGCTCCGGGAGAAAAGAGCGTAAAAGCTGAAGGCGTCCCCCAACAGCGTCAAGGAAACCCCGTCACGTAACGACGGTAGGCAGTTGACAAACCGGGTACCCCCTGCGATCATTCCCCGCGAGCGAACACGAACCAGAGACTGTTTCGAGGACCTGGGCTCACGCCCCGGTCCTTCACTGTTTCTGGAGCTCTCACACGGAGACCCGGATGGAAGTGACCGTAGGCGACGGCGACAGGCTGGAATACGTCCTGAAGAAATTCCGCCGTCAGATCACCAAAGCCGGACTGTTTCAGGACATGAAACGGAAGCGCTTCTATGAGAGCCCGGGCGCTCTACGGCGACGGAAAGACAAGGCCGCGGCACGCCGCAAGGTGAAGTCCGCACGACGTCGCGAACACCATTAAGTCAGGAGTACCAGCAAGATGGCACGCATCACAGGGGTCGTGAAGTGGTTCAACGACGCGAAGGGGTTCGGTTTCATCACGCCGGAGAACGGCGAGAAGGACTGCTTCGTGCACCACACCGCGATCCAAGCGCAGGGGTTCAAGTCGCTCGCCGAGGGCGAGCGGGTCGAGTTCGACGTCGTGCAGGGACAGAAGGGTCCGGCGGCGCAGAACGTCGTGAAGCTGTAACCGGCCCCAGGCTGGAGTAACGAAAACGGCGCCGTCCCACGGGACGGCGCCGCTGTCGTATCACCCCACCGCTAGCGCAACACGATTCGCATCGCGTGCGTCTCGAGGTCGATGTCCCACGTGTTGATCCGCGGCCGCAGGAACTCCTCGCAGTCGCGCGGCGTGAGCGACGCCGAATCGGCGTCGAGGAACTCCAACAGCCGCATCCGCGCCTGGAGATACGTGCAGCCATCGCGCGTCGCCGCCATCCGCAGCCCCACCTCGTCTTCGAGCTTGCGGTTCACGAACCCCTGCGCCACGGACAGGAGCCGGCCCACGATCACCGTCTCGAGCGTGCCGCCATCGGGCCGGGCCAGCCGGCGCTGCACCACGCGCTGCCGCTCGGGCGCGCACAGCTCCAGCAGCTGGCGACTCACCCGCGGATCGGGCCGTGCCACCGCCGCCGCCGAGGCCCGCTCCGCGCGGGCGCAGGTGGGCAGGTCGTTGCGGTGCAGCCGCAGGAACTTGGTCATCGGCGTATACAGGTCGCTGCGGCTCGGCGCCGGAGGACGGCGGCGACCGGCCACCAGGTCCGCCATGTAGTCCTCGGATACCTTCACGGCCTCCGCGAGCTCACGCGGCGTGCGCTTGAGCTCCCGCAGACGGCGCCGGAGAAGCAAACTGACCTTCACGGGATTCTTGAGGGGCGAGGCTGCTGGCATCTCTTCGGGGCTCCTTTCGAACGACACATGAAATGGCCCACGGAGTGCAATGCGGTTGGGGCACACCGCGGGCCAAGGCACCTAAATATAGCTAGGACAGCGCGTTATTGGTACCCCTCGGGCTGCTTCCGAACGTGGCGTTGGCGCAGCAGCACAAGAGAGCCCACCACGATGATCAACGCAAAGCTGAACCACTGGATGACATACGACAGGTGGGGGCCGTTGCTGAGCGAGGGCAAGGGCCAGCGGGTGAGACCGGGCGGTCGAGGGCGGTAAAGGGCGGCAGAGGGCGGCAGTTGCTGGATGACCACGGGCATGACCCGGTACGGTACTGAATCCTGCAGGGCCGCCGGGTCCACATCTCCCCTACCCCGCGGAGCGGCCATCCCCAGTCCCTCGACAGCGGTGCTGTCGCCCTCGCGGTACGCCTGCTGGTCCACGTGGTAGCCGTCGGGCGAGGGGGCCCAGCCACGATCGACCAGGACCGCAGTGCGGTCCGAAAGGCGCAGCGGGGTGACGAAGTCCACGCCCGGGATGCCTTCGTAGCTCCGGCCGTGCCACAGGCGCTCGCGGGCGTAGTCGTACGCTCCGCGGGCGCGCAGCCTGCGGTCCCGCAGCGAGTCGATCGGCAGAGGAGGCCCGTCTCGAATCTCGAGCTCGGGACGAGCCCGGGCGGCGGCGACGAGGGCGTTGTGCGCGCGCCGTTGGTGCAACCGGTCGAGCTGCCAGATGCCGAGACGCACGCACCCGCCCGCCACGAGCAGCGCGCCGACCAGCGCGATGAGGTCGCGCCAGTCTCGTGTGAGAGACGTCATCGGGCGCGCACCAGAGCGAGCTTGGCGGCGCGGGACAGACGGCGCAGCGCGGCCTCGCGCCGCAGGGCGGCCGGCCGGTCGGGCTGGTGCTCCTGATACACGAGACGGACGGGAAGCCGCGTGCGGGTATAGGCGCTCGCCGTACCCGCCTTATGCCGCCGCAATCGCCGCGAAACATCGGTGGTGATGCCGGTATAGAGGGACCCGTCGCCGCAACGGAGCATGTACACGGTCCACACCCGTCCCTCGTCCCCCTTCCCTCGTCCGTCCCGCGCCTCTAGGCCTCGAGCTTTGCGTCCAGGGTGATCTGGGGAATGCCGGCTAGCGCTTTCGACACGGGGCAGCCGCGCTTCGCCTCCTCCGCCGCCTTCTGAAATCCCGCCTGGTCGAGGCCGGGCACCTTGCCGCGCACGACGAGCGCCATCTTGGTGATCTTGGGCCCGCCGTCGACCATTTCCATGGTGCATGCGGCCGTGGTCTCGACGCGCGTCACCGGCTTGCCGGCCTTTTCCAGTCCGGCCGAGAGAGCCATGCTGAGGCAGGCCGCGTGTGCCGCGGCGATCAGCTCTTCGGGGTTCGTACCCTTCGCCCCTTCGAACCGGGTGGCGAAGGTGTATGGCCCGCTGAACGCGCCGCTCGCGGCGCGGAAGTTTCCCTTGCCGTCCTTGAGCTTGCCTTCCCAGACGGCGGTGGCTTGACTCGTGGGCATCGCTCGACTCCTGGCGGATGGTGAGAGGCGTGAAATCTGGCGGAAGCGTCGGCCGGACGCTACGCTTGTGATTCACGCGCGAGAGGAGCCGACGAATGGCCACAAAGAAAGGCACCCGGCGCCCGGCCACGAAGCGGCCCGCGCCGCGGCGTCCCGAGCGCCAGCAGCCCGAGTCGCTGCGGCTCCGATCCCTGGCGGTGTCGCTCACCGTGAACGACCTGGGCCGGAGCCTCGCCTGGTATCGCGACGTGCTGCGTTTTACGGTGGGCGAGCGCTGGCAAGACGGCGGTCAGCTGCGCGGCGTGCAGCTCAAGGCGGGGAGCTGCGATCTCATGCTCAATCAGGATGATTTTGCCAAAGGACGCGACCGCAAGAAGGGCGACGCCATGCGCATCTGGCTCGCGACCGCGCAGGACATCGAGGATCTGGCCGCGGGAATCACGGCGCGGGGCGGCCACCTGGATCACGCGCCGCAGGACATGCCGTGGGGCGACCGGGCTTTCGCGATCACCGATCCGGACGGATTCAAGATCACGGTGATACAGGAGTGACAATGCGGATTGCGGATTGCGGATTGCGGAATTGAAGGACCTGCGTCGAGCCCCGAAATGCTGCTAATCCTGACCGTCGCCTCGCTGGCGCTGCAAGCGTCCGTCGCCGACACCTCGCCCTTCCGCGCGCTTCCGCTGCCCGCGGCCAACCGGGTGCGCAGCGCGTCGGGGGCGCCCGGTCCGGACTACTGGCAGCAGCGCGCCGACTACGTGATCCGGGCGACGCTCGACACCGCGGGCTCGGTGATCCGCGGCAGCGAGCGGATCCACTATGAGAACCACTCCCCCGATACCCTCGCGTTCGTGTGGGTGCAGATCGAGCAGAACATCTTCGCCAGGAACAGCGTGACCTACGCGCTGAACCAGCCGCCGCTGCATTTCGCGGGGGGCGCAGTGTTCGACTTCACGGGCAAGGGGTTCCTCGGCGGCATCACCATCGAGCGGTTTCGGGCAATCGGAAGAGAGCTCGCGCGCACGGAATACGGCACCATGATGCGCGTCGAGCTGCCGCGGCCGCTCGCCCCCCACCGCACGATCGACTTCGAGGTCGCCTGGCACTTCCCGGTGCCGCCCTACGGGGGCGGCCGTATGGGACGGATCGGCACGCGCCTGTACGAGATCGGCCAGTGGTACCCCCGCATGGTCGTGTACGACGACGTGCACGGCTGGAATCCGCTCCCCTACATCGGCGCCGGCGAGTTTTACCTCGAGTACGGCGACTTCGACGTGACGCTCACGCTGCCCGCGGGCTTTGTCGTCGCCGCCACCGGGACTGTGCAGAACCCCCTGGCGGTGTGGAGCGCGACCGAACGGGCACGGCTGGCCCGCGCGCGAGCCTCCGCCGAGCGGGTCGAAGTCATCACGAAACGGGAGGCAACCGCGCACGGCGCACAGCGCACCCCGGGCACCAAAACCTGGCACTTTCGGGCGTCCAATGTGCGCGACTTCGCCTGGGCCGCCTCGCCCGATTTCCGCTGGGACGCCTCCAGCTGGCATGACATCCTGATCCAGACGCTGTACCGGCCGGAGGCGACGCCGTGGGAAGAAGCCAATAAGATGGCGTGGTTCACGATCAAGCACTTCAGCGAGACCTGGGGCCGGTATCCTTGGCCGCACGCGACGACGGTCGAAGGCCTGATCGAGGGGATGGAGTACCCGATGCTCACCTTCGTACCGTCGATCGAGAAGCGCGAGGACCAATACTGGGTGCTCACCCACGAATTCGGCCACGAGTGGTTTCCGATGCTCGTGGGCTCGGACGAGCGCCGCTATCCCTGGATGGACGAAGGCTTCAACACGTTCATCGATTACGGCTCCGCCGAAGGCTACTTCACAGGAACGGTGTACGGCGACACGGTGCGGCGCGAGCTGCTGACCGACGATCGCGTCTCGGCCGTCCCGGGGGCCGAGCAGCCGTTGATCACGAAACCGGTCGAGTCGCGCGACCTCGCGTGGACCGCGTACCAGAAGCCGGCGCTGATGCTCACGATCCTGCGCGACGCCGTACTGGGCCGGGACACGTTCGAGCGCGCGCTGCGCGAGTACGTGCGCCGCTGGTCGTTGCGACATCCGCAGCCGGCGGATTTCTTCCGGACCATCGAGAACGTCTCGGGCCGGGACCTGGACTGGTTCTGGCGCGGCTGGGTGTACACCACGGCACGGCTCGACCAGGCGGTCGATTCGGTGACCGCCGCGGGCGACACCACGCTCGTCGTCCTCTCGAACCGTGGTCAGATGGTGCTACCGGTGACGCTCGAGCTGCGCTACGCCGACGGCTCAGCCGAAACGCGCGAGCTGCCGGTCGAGATGTGGAATCTGGGGAGCCGCTTCACCGCACGGCTGGCGACGGCCCGCCGCATCGTCGGCGCCGTGGTAGATCCCAAGGGCATCTACCCGGACGTCGATCGCTCCAACAACGGGTGGCCGCGCTAATCACACGACGCTTACGAATCGCGCTCCTCACCTCCAGCCGGTTCTGGCGGGGCTCGAGCAGCGTGTTCGCGACACTCGCCCGCGGCCTGGCCGACCGCGGTCACACCACGACGGCGGTGGTGGCATACGATGCCGTGGCCGCCGGGTTCCGGGAGCGCCACCTGGCTGTGCGCACGCTGCCCGTGGGCCACACGACCCTGCGGGGCGCGCGCGCTCTGGGGCGCGGGCTCCGAGAGCTGGCGGCGGAGATCGTGCTCGTGGACCGGGCGCGCGACATCCGCCTGGCCGCGTTCGCGTCGCTCCGCGCACGGCTCGCCGTCGTGTATTGCATCAGCACGCCCCGCCCACCCCGTGACCTGCTGACGCGGCTCGCATTCCGGCGCGTGGCCCTGACCGTGTTCCTCACCCGTCAGCTCGCCGCGCGCAGCCTGGCGGAGGCGCCGTTCATGCGGCGGGCCGGGCATCGGGTGATCCCGAACGGCGTGGACTGCGATCTGTTCCGTCCGGACGAGGCGGCCGGGCGCGCGTTCCGGCAGCGCCACGGGCTGGGCGACAGGCCGATGTTGCTTGCGGTCGGCGCGCTCGAGATCGAGAAGCGGTGGGACCTGCTGCTCGAAAGCCTGGCGCTGCTGCCGGCGCCGGCGCCGCCGCTGGTATTGTGCGGCTCCGGTGCGCTCGAGGAGACGCTCCGGGCGCTGGCGCGGCGGCTCGGCGTGGACGTGCGGTTCGTGGGCCAGCTGGACGCGTCCCAGCTCGTCGGGGCGTACAACGCCGCCACGTGCGTGGTCCACACCCGCCCGGACGAGGTGTTCGCGCTCGCGTTGATCGAAGCGCTCGCCTGTGGGCGGCCGGTCCTGGCGTCCGACGGCGGCGGCACGGGTGAGCTGCTGGGAGATGCCGGGGTGCTCGCGCCACCGGGGGAGCCGGGGGCGTTCGCCCAGCTGCTGAATGAACTGCTCGGCGATCCGGCCCGGCGGACGGAGCTGGGCGCCGCCGCACGACAGCGGGCCATCGATGAGTATTCCAGCGATCGGATGGTACGGGACTACGGGGAGGCGCTCGAGGCGTTATGACTACTGCCCACACCCGAGCTGCTACGGCCGTTGCGGCGGCTCGGCCGTGCCTCCCCCACTCCCGAAGAGCGGCCCCACGGAATAGACGATCGACACGAGCGCCGCGGCCCCGCCCCCGATCAGCAGTGCGGTCCGGGCAGCCGACAGATGCCGCTCGTGCAAGTCGCGGATCTGCGCCCGGCGGATGGTGACGCTGGTGCCGAGGGCGGCATAGTCCGTTCCGACATCGGACGTGAAGCGCTCTGCAGCGAGCACGAGCGAATCGCGGTCGGCGTATGCCACGCGGCCGGCAGCCGTCGCGACCCGGCGCACCGTCACGTCGCCAAGGGGCACCTCGAGCGGTACTGACAACTGCGCGACGACCTCGGCTCCCCGAGCCGGCGTCGTGCCGCCGGTCGGCAAGTAGGTAAAGCAGCTGGCGAGCAGGGCCGTGACGCTGGGGAGTAACGCGCGCACGCCGAAGCGTGGCTTCACGGATTCGCCTTCGAGAGACCACGTGATGCGTCCGTGCCACAGATGTGGAGTACAGTCCCACGCGGCGCGGGGTCGGCCCTGGCCGCAGGCTTGGCCGCACTCGGTAGGCAGAGGCGCAACACTTGCTGCGTCACCTCGCTGTCGTCGCGACACACGCAGGCCGTCATGCCACTTTCGTGCCGCGCATGGCACGCCGCCGTCCCTCCTCATAACAGGAGGTGGAGATGACCTCTCCCCTTCGCGTGATCCCTGCGGTCGCCGCCTTGGGCGCCGCCGTCCTCTTCGTGTCCCTGTTCGCACCGCTCGCCGCCGCCCAAGGTACGGGGACGATCGGCGGCCGCGTCACCGACGGGATCACCGGCCGCCCCGTCGACGGCGTCCAGGTGTACGTCGCGGGCACCGAGCTTGGCACCGTGACCAATGCCGATGGGCGCTACCAGCTGAACCTCCCCGCGGGTACGGCGGAGCTCAGGACCCGGCGCGTGGGATACGCGACGATCGTGCGGCGCGTCACAGTCGTCCCCGGAGAGGCCCGCGACGCGGACTTCCAATTGCGGCAGGCGGCGATCGGCCTGGACGCGGTCGTCGTCACGGGGGCGGGCGCCCAGACGGAGAAGCGGAAACTCGGCAATACTGTGGTGACGATCGACGCGGCGCAGCTCCACAACGCGCCCACCGCCACCTTCTCCGAGCAGCTCGCCGCGCGCGATGCCGCGGTGGCCGTGCTTCCCTCGGGCGGCCTCACCGGCGAAGGCGCGCGCATCCGCATCCGCACGGCGGCGAGCCTGACGCAGCCGGACGAACCCGTCGTCTACGTCGACGGAGCCCGCGTCGATCGCTCGGGTGGGTTCGGCGACAACATCGGTCCCGGGGGCGGCGGCACGCCGTCGCGCCTAGACGACATCGACCCCGAAGCGATCGATCACATCGAGATCCTCAAGGGGGCGGCGGCGGCCACGCTGTACGGCACGGAGGCCTCGGCCGGCGTGGTGCAGATCTTCTTGAGGCGGGGAGCGCGGGGCGCGCCGCGCTGGGACGTGATGACCTCGCAAGGCTTCTCCACCTACCCGCTGTCGCGCTACGCTCCAGAGGCGGGGTTCGCCCGGTGGCAGACGTGGCAGGACTGCGCGGCCGCCAACCCGCGGGACACGGTACCGTGCCAAACGACCATGCCCGTGGCCGACCGCCTGAGCCAGTTCTACGGCACCACCATACAGCCGTTCCAGGTGTTCGAGCGCAACTTTCCGAGGGAACTGTTCGAGACCGGTTACGCCGGCACTTACTCGGCCTCGGTAAGCGGCGGCACGCCGGGGGTGACGTACTACGTGAACGGGCGCTACTATGCCGAGAACGGGCCGTTCGGCGGCGAGCGGCTCGGTCCCGCTGCGGACATCGACCACAAGGCACAAGGGGCCGCGTCGCTCGAGATCCTGCCGACCGATCGCCTCAAGCTGCACCTCACCACGCTGTACACCGATGCGCGCCACGAGACGCCGAACAACAACAACAACATCTATGCACCGCTAACAAACGCGATCTTCAGCCACCCGGAGCTCGCGACCTGCGTGACGCCCCGTCCCACCGGCCAGCCCTCGCAGCCGACCGGACACGGGGACTGCACCGGTCCCGGCAATCCGACGGGCGTGCGGTCATTCGGTACCGTGCGTGAGGACATGCAGCGCACCAACACGCAGGACGCGAAGCACTTCATGAGCAGCATCAACATCGCCTACCAGGCGCTGCCGTCATTGGCGCTCGAGGGGACTCTCGGCGTGGACGTGACGGGCCAGCTCTCGCAAGCGCTGCGGCGGGTCGGGAACGACGTGGATGGTTTCATCAACGTGGCGCCCCTCGGCCAGAAAATTGTCGATGACCGGACGCAGCGCATCGTCACCGCCGAAGCCAAGGCTACATGGAGGCGGCAGTTCGGCGCAGACTGGTCGTCGGTCTTGGTCGCGGGCGGTCAGGGCTTCATCACCAAGATGACGGACGAAGGTAGCCAGGGCGACGCGTTTCCGGCGCCGAGCATCGAGGTGACGAGGGCGGGAGCGATCCAGCTGGCGTTCGAGCGCCGCCTCGAGAGTGTGAATGCCGGGCTGCTGGCGCAGGAGCAGCTCGGTTTTCGGGACTACGCTTTCTTGACGCTGGGCGGCCGCTACGACCGCAACAGCGCGTTCGGCCGGACGTCGCAAGGCGTGCTCTATCCCAAGGTCAGCCTGTCGCTGCAGCCCAGCCTGCTGACGCAGTGGCAGCGCTCACCCCTCGCCGCGCGGCTCTCGACGTTCCGGATCCGGGGAGCGGTGGGCCAGTCCGGGCTGCAGCCCGGGGCGTTCGACAAGCTGACCACATTCAGTCCCCTCGCTTCCGAGTTCGGGCCCGGCGTGGCGCCCAACAACGTCGGAAACCCGTTGTTGCGGCCCGAGGTGACCACGGAGTGGGAGCTCGGGACCGAAGTCGGCGGGTTCCAAGACCGCGCCGGCGTCGACGTCACGTATTATCGACGCACCACGCGGGATGCGCTCTACCCCCAGCAATTTCCGACGTCCGGCGGGTTCATCAACCTCCAGCTGGTGAACGTGGGCGAGATCAAGGCGGGAGGATACGACATCTCCGCCAGCGTGCTGCCGATCAGTCGGGAAAATCTCTCCGTCAAGCTGTTCTCGAACATCTCATGGAGCTGGGCGTGGGTCACGAAACTCGGCGGCACCCCGCCCCTCAAAGTGGGTGGCAGCTATCCGCGCTACCGCAACTTTGTGAAGGAAGGCTATCCGGTGGGCGCCCTGTTCGGCGCCAAGCTCCCGGGCCCCTGCAGCGCGCGGCCCGCGGGTGCGACGTACGTCTGCCTGAACCCGGGGGAAGAGCCATTCGACCTCACGGGACCGAACGGCACACCCGATGGCCTGCCCGACACCGACGCGCAGCTGCTGGCGTACCTCGCAGTGCCTCGCTCCCTCAGCACCCTCAACCCGATCATGGTGGATGAGAACGGCAACGGCGACAAGTTGGATCACTACCTCGGGAAATCCACACCCGACTGGCAGGGCTCATTCGGAGCGACCGCGACCGTGCGGCGCAATCTCGAGCTGAGCGCCCTGTTCGAGTACAAGTTCGGCAACTACACCATCACGAACCTGACGGACGCGTTCCGGAAATCCAGCCCGAGCATCGGGCGTAACCTGCGGAAGGCGGCCGAGGTCGAGGCGACCATGCTCAATCCGGCGAGCACGCCGGACCAACGCCTCGCCGCGGCGAAGGAGTGGGCGTACGAGCTCAAGGCCCTGAGCCCGTATGACGGGCTCAACCAGAACGAGAACGGCAAGTTTCTACGGTTCCGCGAGCTCAGCCTGACCTACAACGTGCCCTCCCGCTGGATCGAGCGGCTGGGGTTCCGCTACCTGACGATCACCGCGGCCGGCCGCAACCTCGCCCTGTGGACCCCCTACACGGGGATCGATCCCGAGATCAACGAGTTCGGCCGCGGCGGCGCCAGCGCGGACTTGAACGGCATCGACCAGAATTTCGGCGAGGCGATCGACGCGTTCGGGTTCGCGCTGCCCCGGCGCTTCACTTTTACGGTGCGCATGGGCTTGTGATCGTGCGAGAGGAGTGGTGCGTATGACGACGCGTCAATTGGGCCTCACCGCGGGAGCACTGACGAGGTGGTCTGTCGTGGTTGGCCTTGCGGCCTGTAGCGGCCTGCTCGACGTCCAGAATCCCAACAACGTCGCCGCGGAGGACCTCGACAAACCGGCCGCCGCGCCCGCCATCGCCAACGGGGCGCTGTCGTCCCTCGCCTATGGCTGGGGTGCGATTCTCACCGAATACGCGACCGTCTCCGACGAGCTGACGTGGGTCGGGTCGCGCGACGGGTTCCGCGACTTGGACGTCGGCAACCTCACGAGCCCGACCAACGAGTTCACCGACGCCGCGTTCCCCTTCGTGGGCCGGGCACGTTGGATGGCGGATCTCGCGATCAAAAAGCTGTCAGGCTTCGATGCCGTGGGAGCGCTCAAGGACCGTAACGACCTGGCTCGCTCGTACTTGTACGGCGCGCTGGCGTATTCGATGATCGGCGACATGTTCAACAACTTCCCGATCGGCTCCGACATGCGCGTCGCCGCACCGCCGCTCGGGCGGGCGAACATGGACTCGACATACAAAGTGGCGATCGCCTACGCGACCGCGGGCCTCGCCGTGGCCGCGGCCACCGGCAATACCGGCTATCAGGCCGCGCTCACGGCGGTGCGCGCCCGGGCCGAGCACGCCAAAGCGATCTGGGCGACGCTTCACCCGGTGGGCCCAGCCGTGCCGATCGGCGGCGCGCCGGCCCTTATCGACGACGCCGCAGCGAACGCCGATGCGGCCGCGGCGCTCGCGCTTGCGGGCGCCGCCGCCGACTGGAAGTTTCGCTTCAGCTACAGCGCGACCACCGTCGACAACTACATCGGCGCGTGGGTGCCCTCGCGCCAGGAGATGCGGATCGGGGCCCGCTACGTGAACAAGGCGACGAAGGACACGCTGCGCGACCCCATCACCGTCGATGCGGCGGGCAAGAACGTTGTCGATCCGGAGATCCGGCGAGCGGTCGTCGAGTTCCTGGGGACGTCGACCACGCAGCTCTACAGCCCGTTGACCGTCCTGTCGGCGCGCGAACTGCATCTGATTCTCGCGGAGGCGGCCCTCGTCGCGGGCGATACCGTCGGCCCCGGCAGCGCGTTCGCCACGCACATCAACTTTCGCCGCGGGCTCGACAAGCTGCAGCTCTACGATCCGTCGAACATCGCCCACCCGCGGCCACTCGCCATGCTCAAGTACGAGCGGATGGTCAACACCTTCCTCCAGGGGCGGCGGGTGCACGACCTGTACCGCTATGGCGAGCGAGCGGATCTGTGGCAGACCTCCGTTCCCGTAGCCGAGGCCATATCGACGCCGGGCACTCTGTTCCCGATCACACAGGTTGAGCTCCTGTCCAACCCGTACTGCGTCCGCGACCCGACAGCGTGCTATTGAGGGGAGCCCCGGGGCGTCGCGCGCTAGTGCAGGCCGCTCCCGCCGGCGAGCTGCCTGACCAGGTCTCCGATCACCGCCTTGGCGTCGCCGAACAGCATCCAGGTGTTGTCCTGTACGTACAACTCGTTATCGATACCGGCGAAGCCCGGGTTCTTGCTGCGTTTGATGGCGAGCACCGTCCTGGCCTTGTCGGCGTCGATGATCGGCATGCCGTAAATTGGACTCCCCTTGGCGTAGCGCGCGGCCGGATTCACGACGTCGTTGGCGCCGATGACGAGCGCCACGTCGCACTGCGGCATGTCGGGATTGATCTCATCCATCTCGGCGAGCGCCGTGTACGGAATGTTCGCTTCGGCGAGCAGCACGTTCATGTGGCCCGGCATGCGCCCCGCCACCGGGTGAATCGCGAACTTGACGGTGATCCCCCGTTTGATCAGCTGATCGTACAACTCGCGCACTTTGTGCTGGGCCTGGGCCACGGCCATGCCGTATCCCGGGACGATCACCACGAGATTCGCCTGCTCGAGCAGCTGCGCCGCCCCCTCGGCCGTTTCCTGCTTCCACGTCTTCTGTTCGCCGGTGGTCGCGACCTTCTGCACCGTACCGAACGCCCCGAACAGCACGTTGGCGAACGACCGGTTCATCGCCCGGCACATGATAATGGACAGGATCAGGCCGCTTGAGCCGTCCAGCGCGCCCGCGGTGACGAGCAGCTTGTTGTCGAGCACGAAGCCCATCGCGACCGCCGAGAGACCGGCGTACGAGTTGAGGATGGAAATGACGGTGGGCATGTCGGCGCCCCCGATCGGGATGATGAGCAGCACCCCGAAGAGCAGCGCGAGACCCGCCACAGCGAGGAACGCCCGCGGCGCCCACGCCGCCGCCGGGTGCAGCGCGACCAGCACGCCGAGCGCCACGGCGATGACCAGAACACCGACGTTGACGACGTTCTGCCCGAGATAGGTGACGGGTCGCTGCGGGATCCACTTCACTTCCTGCAGTTTTCCCGTGGCCATGAGACTGCCGGTGAATGTGAGAAAGCCGAGGATGATCTCCGCGATGATGGCGCTCATGCGGAACGCCGTGAGCTGCGCGGGACCCTCGCCCAGCCCGAGGAAGTACTCCGCCGTCCCGACCAGCCCCGCCGCGAGGCCGCCGAACGCGTGCGACAGGGCCGTCCGCTGCGGCACCGCGGTCAGGGGCACGAGGGACAGCGGCACGCCGACGATGAACCCGGCGACGATCGCCAGGGTGATCCAGCCGTGATGGACGATCTCCGGCTGGATCCACGTCGCCGCGACCGCGATCACCATGCCGGTCACGCCCGCCACCACACCGCGGCGGGCCGTCGTGGGATCGTTCATCCAGTGCAGCGAGAAGATGAACAGCGCCGTCGCGAGGACGGCGGCGGCCTGGGCGATCGCGTACGTCATCGCTTCTTGAACATCTTCAGCATCCGGTCCGTGATCAGAAACCCGCTGACGATGTTGGTCATGGAGGCGAACAGCGCCACCGCCCCGATCACGCGAATCGTCGGCGGGTAGTCGGCCCCGGCGACCACGAGCGACCCCACCACGGCGATAGCCGAGATCGCGTTGGTGAGCGACATCAGCGGCGTGTACAACAGGCGCGAGACGCGGCGGATCACCCCCAGCCCGATCAACGTCGCCAGCACGAACACGAACAGCATCGACCAGTAGTCGTTCATGGCTTCCGCACCTCCCCGGCATGGGTGACGCACGTCTCGCGGATGATCTCGTCGGAGAAATCGAGGTTGAGCCGACCGTCGCGGACAACGTGCAACAGGAAGCTCGAGATGTTCCGCGCGTACATCTGGCTCGCGTGCAGCGGTAGCGTGCTCGGCAGGTTGAGCGGTCCGAGGACGATAACGCCGTCGCGGCGCACCTCGGATCCGGGCTCCGTCACCTCGCAATTGCCACCCGTCTCCGCAGCCAGATCGACGATGACCGAGCCGGGTTTCATGCCGCGCACGGCGTCGGCGGTGATCAGGATCGGCGCGCGCTTGCCGGGAATGGCGGCGGTGGTGATCACGACGTCGGCGTCCTTCACGTGCTGTGCGATGAATGCCAGCTCGCGGCGGTGGGTCTCCTCGGAGAGCTGCTTGGCGTAGCCGCCCGCGGCCTCCGCCTGCTCGGCGATCTCGAGCTGCAGGAATTTCGCGCCCAGGCTCTCCACCTGCTCCTTCACGACCGGGCGCACGTCGAAGGCCGACACCACCGCGCCGAGGCGGCGCGCCGTGGCGATCGCCTGCAGCCCCGCCACACCCGCGCCCAACACCAGCACGCGCGCCGGGGGCAGCGTCCCGGCCGCCGTCACGAGCATCGGGAACAGCCGGCCGGCGGTGGTGGCTGCGAGCAGCACGGCCTTGTAGCCCGCCACGGTCGCCTGCGACGACAGCACGTCCATGGGCTGCGCCCGGGTAATCCGGGGCAGCAGGGCGAGGCTGAACGCCGTGACCTTGCGCGCGGCCAGCGCGGCGACGACGTCGCGCTCCGCCGCCGGCTGGAACACCGCGACGAGCGCCGCCCCCTCGCCGCACAGCGCCACCTCCGCCGTCGAGGGCGGCTGCACCTTGAGGACGACGTCGCTCCGCCCGAAGACGTCCGCCGGCGTCGCGACCAGGCCGGCGCCCGCGGCGCGGTACGCGTCGTCGGGGAACGCCGCCGCCGTGCCGGCCCCCTGCTCCACCACGACCTCGAGGCCGGTCTTCACCAGCCGTCCCGCCGTGTCGGGCACGAGCGCGACACGACGCTCGTTGGCCGCGGTCTCTTTCGGGACCCCGATCCTCATTCCCCGCTCCTCAGAAGTTTTCGGTGAAGTGGTGAACGGCCCGTCAGAGGCCGGTGAGAGGCCCGGGAAGGGTCCGCGCAACCACCCTTCCCCGGCTTTTCCCCGGCCTCTCACCGGCCTTTTACGCCTTCGGTAACCCCCCCCGCTCCCGCGCCTGCGCCAACATCCGCTCCGTGAAGTCGAGTCGCTCGGCCAGCTCGCTCACCTGCGACTCGAGCCCCAGCATGCGGTCTTCCAGGTCCGACACACGCCGCTCCCCCGGGGGCGGACCCGCTTCGTCGCCGGCCACGTCCCAGCGTACCAGCCGCCGCCCGTCGCCGTCCCGGAAGTCACCGGCCGCGATCACCACCACGTCGTACAGATACCAGATCCCCATACCGCCGAGGGTGAGGCACATCCACACGCCGCTCTGCACGCGACCGGTATAGAAGCGGTGCAGCCCGAACACGCCGCCCACCACCGCGAGCCCCAACGCTACCGCGCGGGAGCGCTCCGACACGGCGCGCCCGCGGTCTTCCTCCTCCCGCGACGCATAGCGTGACACCGCGTCCGACGGCACGGTCAAGAGCGGTCGATCGGCCCCGTCGGTCCGATCGGGCCGACCAGGGCGTCGAGCTCCTGGCGCGGGATCGCGCCAGCGCGGCGGGCCACCTCGCCGCCGTGACGGAACACGATGAGGGTCGGGATGGCGCGGATGTCGAAGCGGCGCGTCGTCGCCGGATTGCGGTCGGTGTCGAGCTTCACGACCAACACGTCGCCCTGGCGCTGGCGGGCGAAATCGTCCAGGATCGGCGCCATGATCTTGCACGGGCCGCACCAGTCGGCATAGCCGTCCATGATCACGGGAACATCGGTGCCCTTGAGCACGCCGTCCAGCGTCGCGTCGGTGACCGCGATGGGCCGGTCGAGCAGGATCGGGCGCCCGCAGTGGGCGCACTTGGGGCGGTCGGCGATGCGGGTGAGATCGACACGATTGAGGGTCGCGCAAAAGGGACAGGCGACCGTCGCGTGCTTACCGACTTCGGTGACGGACACGGCGCACCTCCTGCGGTGGTAATCTACATCTCGACGATGGCCTCCGCCTCGATCTCCACGAGCATCTCGGGGGCCACCAGCCGGCTCACCGCCACGAGCGTGGTCGCGGGCCGGATGTCGTGGAACACCTCGCCGTGCGCCCGCCCCACGCGCTCCCAGTCCGCGATGTCGATCACGTATATACGGGTTCGCACCACGTGCTCGAGCGAGGCGCCGGCCTGGATCAGGGCGCGCTCGATGTTCTTGAGCGCCTGGACCGCCTGCAGATAGGCGTCCCCGACGCCGACGATCTTCCCGTCTGGGCCCGTTGCCGTCGTGCCCGCCACGTGCACGATGGAGCCCACGCGCACGGCGCGGGAGTAACCCACGATCGGCTCCCACGGCGCCCCGCTCGAGATGTTGTGCCGCGGCATGTCAGCGCACCGCCTGCGCTTCGTTGCGCGTCTCGTGCGCGACGCCGTTCTTCCCGCCCTGCTTGGCCCGGTACATGAGGCGGTCGACGGCCGCGAGCAGCTCGTCCACCGATTCCGGCGGGACGAGGAACGTCGCGACGCCGATGCTCGCCGTCATGCGCCAGCCGTGCGCCGGCACCACGTCGGCCAACGCGCCGCGCAGCTTCTCGGTCGCGAGCCGCGCGGGCGCCGCGCCCGCCTCCGGCAAGAGCACCACGAACTCGTCCCCGCCCAGGCGGGCGACGAGGTCGCTCGAGCGCAGCACGCCGCTCAACGCGTGTGCCACCGAGCGCAGCACGGCATCGCCCGCGAGGTGGCCCAGGCGATCGTTCACCAGCTTGAAATCGTCGAGATCGAGGTAGGCGACGGAGAAGGGATGGATGTAGCGCCGGGCCCGGGTGATCTCCGCCCCGGCGACCTCGTAGAACGCGCGGGCATTGGGCCCGCCGGTGACCGCGTCTTGACGGGCCAGCTCCCGCTCCCGCGCGTGCGCCAACCGCAGCCGTGCGACGGCTTCCGACACGAGCACGAGCGCCGCGAGGCGCAGCACCACGTTCCAGTACGGGATCGACCAGTGGGAGTACTCACCATGCGTGACCGCGTCCGCGAGCATCCAGGCGAGGCCGCCCGCGCACGCGACAATCGCGCCCGGCCAGCGTCCGGCGTACCACGCCACCAGGACGACCGGAACCAGATAGAACACCAGCGGGGTGAGCTCGGGACCGGTCACGAAATCCATCCACCCGAGCCCCGCGACGATCACGAGCCCGGTGATCACAAGCGCCGGGGCCGGCAAGCGGGAGAGCCAGGCGTCGAGGCGCCCTCCCAGAGAACCATTGATGCGCACCGCCACCCCCGGGATGAGGAAGAGGGCTGTCATAACGCAGCACGCCGCCGTGTTGGCGGATCACCCACTGAAGATACGTTCGAGGCAAGATGGAACGCCTGCCTTGACAAGCTCGTGCGGGGAGGAGAAATCCGGCGGAGGAAATAATGAGGAGGAGAACATGACAGAGAAGGAGCAGTTCCTGCGGGCGCTCGAGCGGGAGATCCCCACCACGACGAAGGTGCTCAAGGCCTATCCGGCGGCCAAGAGCGACCTCAAGCCGCACGGCAAATGCAAGTCCGCGAAGGAGCTCGCGTGGACGTTCGTAACGGAACAGAAGGCGAGCGAGCAAGCCCTGGACGGCGGCATCGAATTCGGCAAGATGGCGAAGGCACCGGACACCTTCCCGGAGGTCATCGCCACGTTCGAGAAGACGTCCAAGGCGTTCATGGAGCGCATCAAGCGGACGCCCGACGCAGACCTGAACAAGACGGTCAAGTTCTTCGTGGCGCCGAAGCAGATGGGAGACCTCCGCAAGATGGACGTGCTGTGGTTCATGCTGATGGACTGCGTGCATCACCGCGGCCAATTCTCGGTCTACCTGCGGATGGCGGACGGCAAGGTGCCGTCGATCTACGGGCCGTCGGGGGACGAGCCCTGGATGTAGGGTTGTAGGGTGAGAGACGCCCGGGGCAGTCGCTGCGCAGGGCCCCGGGCGTCGCTGTTGCGGTTCGCCGGATGTCGTCCGCAGCCCCGCCTGGGTTACATTCCCACGGTCATGACGGGTGACCCCTCCTCACGCGACCGGCTCGGGGACTACAGCGCCGACCGGCGAACCCTTCTCCTCACGTCGATGGCTGCCGCGGTCGGCGTCATGAGCGCCTTCGTCGCGCTGGCGCTGGTGCGGCTCATCGGCTTGTTCACGAACCTCGCCTACTTCCACCGGTTCGCCACGTCCCTCACCGCGCCGGCCGCAAGCGGGCTCGGGCTCTGGGCCGTCCCCATCCCTGCGATCGGGGGGGTGATCGTCGGGCTGATGGCGCGCTACGGCTCCGACCGGATTCGCGGCCACGGCATTCCGGAGGCGCTCGAGGCGATTCTCATCGGGCGCAGCCGGATGGATCCGAAGGTGGCGGTGTTGAAGCCGCTGTCCTCGGCGATCGCGATCGGCACGGGCGGTCCGTACGGCGCGGAGGGACCGATCATCGTCACCGGCGGCGCCTTCGGGTCGCTGTTCGCCCAAGCGTTCCACCTGTCCCCCGTGGAGCGGAAGACGCTGCTCGTGGCGGGAGCCGCGGGCGGCATGACGGCGATCTTTGCCACGCCGGTGGCGGCGGTCCTCCTGGCCATCGAGCTGCTGCTGTTCGAGTTCAAGCCCCGCAGCTTCATCCCTGTCGCCTGCGCCTCGGCCGTGGCGGGTGTGCTGCGCGTGCCGCTGTTCGGCGCCGGTCCGCTGTTCCCCGTCACGCTGCATGCCACGCTTCCCTGGACGACGCTCGTCACGTCGCTCGGCGTGGGCCTCGCCGCCGGCCTCGGAGCGACGGCGGTCACGGCGCTCTTGTACGGCTGCGAGGATCTGTTCGCGCGGCTGCCGATCCATTGGATGTGGTGGCCGGCGATCGGCGGCGTGTTCGTGGGCCTGGGCGGCCTGATCGCGCCTCGCGCCCTGGGCGTGGGCTACGACGTCATCCACGACCTGCTCGCCGGGCGGCTGCTGGGCGCCACGCTCGTGGCGCTGCTGCTCGTGAAGGCGGCCATCTGGGCGATCGGCCTGGGCTCGGGCACGTCGGGCGGTCTCGTCGCCCCGCTGCTGTTGATGGGCAGCGCCCTGGGCGCGCTCGGCGCGACCGTTTTCCACGCGGCCGACCCGGGTCTCTGGGCCATGATCGGCATGGCGGCACTGATGGGCGGGACGATGCAGATCCCCGTCACGGCGATCGTCTTCGCGCTCGAGCTCACCGGCGACGTAGCCGCGCTGCCGGCCCTGCTCATCGCGTGCGTGGCGTCCGAAGCGGTGACGCTACTCGTGTTGCGGCGCTCGATCCTGACGGAAAAACTCGCGCGCCGCGGACGTCACCTGACCCGTGACTACGGCGTCAACCCCTTGCGCGTGCTGCAGGTGGAGGACGTGATGGAGCCACCGCTCGTTGCCCCGGCGGCGCCCGACGTGGTCACCTACCCTGACGAGCTGCTCGAGAAGGCGATGTCCAAGCTGCTCGAGCACGAGCTCGAGGGGCTCCCGGTCGCGAGCCGCGACGATCCCACCCGAGTCGTGGGATACGTGGAGCGCGCCGCCATTCTCGCCGCGTGGGTCCAGCTCACGCGCGACGAGCACACCATCGAGGAAGGCTGGCTCGGGCGGCTGCGCCGCGCCCCGCGCTAGCCTATCTGGGGCGGCGTCCCTGGACCGGATGACCTCTCGCCCGGTCGCGGACCGGCTGGGGGACTTCACGGCCGACGCGCGCGTGCTCACGCTCACGCTGCTCGCCGCCGTGATCGGTGTAGTCAGCGCCTTAGTCGCGCTCGCGCTGGTGCGGCTGATCGGCCTGTTCACTCACCTCTTCTATTATCACGAGATCGCGGGGACCCTCGTCTCGCCGGCGGCGAACCGGCTGGGCGCGTGGGCGCTCGCGGTCCCGGTCGGCGGCGGGCTGGTCGTGGGTCTGATGGCCCGGTACGGCTCGGAGCGCATCCGCGGCCATGGCATTCCCGAGGCGCTCGAGGCGATCCTGATCGGGCGCAGCCGGATGACGGCCAAGGTCGCGATCCTCAAGCCGCTGTCGTCGGCGATCTCGATCGGCACGGGCGGGCCGTTCGGGGCCGAGGGGCCGATCATCATGACGGGCGGCGCCTTCGGCTCGCTGTTCGCCCAGGCGTTTCACCTCTCCACCGCCGAGCGCAAGACGCTACTCGTGGCCGGCGCGGCGGGGGGGATGGCGGCGGTATTCGGCACTCCGGTGGCGGCGGCCCTGCTGGCCGTCGAGCTGATGCTGTTCGAGTGGAAGCCGCGCAGCCTCATCCCGGTGGCGGCCGCGTGCGCCGTGGCCGGCGCCCTGCGGGTGCCGCTGCTCGGCGCGGGTCCGCTGTTCCCCGTCGTGCCCCACCCCCTCCTCCCCGGGGCCGCGCTCGCGGGGGCGCTCGGCCTCGGCATCGCCGCCGGGTTCGCGTCCGGGCTCCTCACCTGGCTCGTCTACGCCTGCGAGGATCTGTTCCGCAAGCTGCCCATCCACTGGATGTGGTGGCCCATTCTCGGCGGGGCCGTGGTCGGGCTCGGCGGCCTGCTCTACCCGCGCGCGCTCGGTGTCGGCTACGACACCATCGACGACTTGCTCACGGGGCGGCTCGTCGGCGCGATGCTGGTCGGCCTCCTGCTCACGAAGGGGGTGATCTGGGCCCTGGCGCTCGGCTCGGGCACATCGGGTGGCGTGCTCGCACCGCTCCTCATCATGGGCGGCGCCCTCGGCGCGCTCGCCGGGAACGCCGCGGGCGCCGCCGACACCGGGCTCTGGGCCGCGATCGGCATGGGCGCGACCATGGGCGGCACCATGCGGTCGCCGTTCACCGCGGTCGCCTTCATGCTGGAGCTCACGCACGACGTCAACGTCCTGCCGAGTCTGTTCGTGGCATGCATGGCGGCCGACGTCGTGACCGTCCTGCTCATGAAGCGATCGATCCTCACCGAGAAGGTGGCCCGGCGAGGGTACCACGTGATGCGCGAGTACATCGTCAGCCCCTTGCACCAGCTGCGCGTGGAGGACGTCATGGAGCGGGACGTGCCGACCGTGCCCGCCAACCTGCCGCTGGCCGCGCTGTTCGCGCGCCTCGCGGAGCTCGACCCGGTGCTCGGCCGCCGTCAGGCGTGGGTCCTGGTGGACGACCGCGGCCGGGTGACCGGGCTCCTCACCCGGGGGGATCTCATCCGCGCGCTCGACGAGCTCGACGATGACCGTCCCACGGTGCTCGACGCCGCCACGCGATCGCTGATCGTCGCATACCCCGACGAGCTGCTCGACGAGGCGACGGCCAGGATGCTCGAGGCCAATGTCGGGCGCCTGCCCGTGGTCAGCCGCGAGGATCACGGGAAGCTGGTCGGCTACCTGGGGCGGAGCGGTGTGATGGCGGCGTGGCTGCACGTCGCGCGAGAGGAGCACCACCGCGAGCCCGGGTGGCTGACGGAGCAGCTGAACCAGTTGCGGTCCAGCCGGACGAAGTAGGTCCTACCGATTCCCCGCCCCTGTCGCCGCCTCCGCGCCGGCCCGACGGTACTTCTGGAACCAGCTCATCATGTAGAGCTGGGTGCGCATGAAGTTGGACGGCTTCGATCCCGTCCCGTGGTACTCGTCGTTGAAGCGCAGCATCACGGCGGGGACGCCCCGCACCTTCAGCGCCGAGTAGAACTCTTCGGTCTGCGGGATCGGCGTGCGACGGTCCAGCTCACCGGTCATGAGCAGGGTCGGCGTGGTGATGTGCCCCACCTGCATGAGCGAAGAGTGGGCGAGCCACTCGTCCGGCTTGTCCCAGAACGGCTGATGGAAAAAGCTGAAGGTGAATAGGGGAATGTCCGTCTGCCCCGCCATGCTGATCCAGTCGATCACGGGGCAGCGCACCGCAGCGGCGGCGAACCGGCCGGTGTGGCCGATGACCCAGCTCGAGAGCACGCCGCCCCCGGAGCACCCGGAGACGTACATGCGAGTCGTGTCGACGTACCCCTTGCCGATCACCGCGTCCACGCCCGCCATGAGATCGTCGTAGTCGGGCCCGGGATAGTTGTGGTCGATGGCGCTCGAGAATGCGTCGCCGTACCCGGTCGAGCCGCGCGGGTTCACGTACAGGACCACGTAGCCGTTGGCTGCGAAGTTCTGGAACATGTAGGCGAACCCGACGTTGTACATCGCGAACGGCCCGCCATGGATCTCGAGAATCAGCGGATATTTCTTGGCGGCCTCGAATGAGGGCGGCTTGACGATCCAGCCCTGGATCCGCGTGCCCCCGGTGGAGCCGTACCAGATTTCCTCGACCTTCGCGAGCCGCTTGTTCGCGAGCACATCGTCGTTCACCATCGTCAGGCGCGTCACCGGACCCGGGCGCCGCAGATCCATCCGCACGATGTCCCCGGCGTGCTCGGCATCGCCGCCGACGCCGACCCCGACGAGCGACCGCGCCAACGACACGATGGAAACCACCTGTGCTCCCTGCGTCACGTCACGCACACCGCCGGCCAGGTCGGCATAGTGCACGTTGATCGAGCCCCGGTCGCCGGCCTGAAAAAACACGCCCTTGCCGTCGGGCGCCCAGTGCGGCTGACCGGGATCGCGGTCGAAGCTCTTGGAGACGTCGCGCGCCCCCGAGCCGTCGATCCCTATCACCCACAGATCGGAGGTGCGATGGGTGTGCTCCGTCGAATCGTAGCCCGTGAACGCGACGCTCCGCCCGTCGGGCGACACGGCGGGGTTGGACCAGTTCCCCGGCCGCGAGGTGAGCGCCCGGATCGCTCCGTTCGCGACGTCCACCGCGTACAGACGTGACGTCTCATACTGCCGGTCCCACGTCGAGTCGCGCAGCCCGTCGAACACGATGGTGCGCCCGTCCGGCGTCCAGTCGTAGCCGGCCCCGGTGACCAGGCCGTCGAAGCGCGCGCCCACATTCCAACGCCCACTGGTCAGGGCCCGCGCGGTCCCCCCGTCTGCCGGCACGAGAAAGAGATGGGTGAAGCCCTGCTCCATGTAGCCGACGCGGTCCTGGCGGTAATGGAGATTCTCCACGACCCGCGGCGCGGGCGTCCACTTCGCGCCCTCCGGCGGCTTGGGGAGCGAGATGCTCCATGGTGTCGAGTCGGGCGCCAGCATCACGAACGCGATCGCTTTGCCGTCGGGCGCCCACCGCGGATCGGCCGGCTTCTCAGTGACCCGCGTGACTTGCGAGGAAGCGCCCTCGGCATCCATCCATCGGACGAACAGCTGCGTCCCCTTGGGCTCCCCGTCGGCCAGATAGAGGATGCGCGTACCGTCCGGCGACCAGCGCGCGTCGCTGCCCTTGACGAGGAACCGGTTGTGCGAGCCGTCGGCGTTCATGATCCACAGCGCCGACTCCCATTTGTCTTCGACCTTGTTCACCCAGCGGCGCGTGTACACGATCTGGGCGCCGTCGGGAGAGATCTGGGGATCGGCCACCTGCTCCCAGTCGAGGTAATGGTTCACGGTGAGCAGGGTGTCGGAGGCCGTTTCCTGGGCGGCCGCCCCCGGAGCCGCCACCGCCAAGAGCAGCAGCGCGAGACATGACGTGGGACGCATGGGATGTACCTCGGGACGGGAGATCACGATCGGCGCGTGTTAAAGAGAGCGCGGCCTACCACGTTCCACAAGCGCATCGTTTTGCGTCAGTGCAACACGCCGGCCACCGCTTTCTCGACGCGCTGCGCGAACATATGCGCTCCGAGGGGCGCCATGCGGGCCGGGTCTCCCTTGATCTCGTAGCCGTCGACGAGCACCGGTTGGCCGGTAGTGACGTCGAACAGCTCGGCGGCGAACTGCCACACGAGGCCGGAGAGGTTGGAGATGCTGCCCTTGGCGAGCCAACGCGCCTCCAGCCGCCGGGCGACCGCGATGGCGCACGGGTTGTCGCAGGGGTTACCGTCCGCCTCGGCGGCGGAAACGGCCGCGGCCACCGTCGCGGAATCGATCAGTGTCACGGCCTCCGAGGCCCGCAGGGTGGCGAGCAGACTGCTGGTCGCGGCCGCGACGACGGCGGTGTCGCCCGGGCCGAGCACATTGGCGTGCGCGCCGTCGAAGCGCAGGTTGATCACCGCGATGGCGGGACGCCCGGCCCCACCCTGGGCCGCGAGCGCGGCGCCGGCGCTCCACACGAGTCCGACGAGTGGCGTCATTCGCATGCGGGTGTAATCTAGAGTCCGCATGCCCGACACACCAATCAGCGCGCGCACCCCGGCAGATCAACGCGCCGCCGTCCTCGCCGGATTCCTCGGCTGGACGCTCGACGCGTTCGACTTTTTCCTCGTCGTGATGACGCTGACGGCCATCGGAAAAGAGTTCGGGAAGTCGGACGCCGCCATCGCGCTCTCCCTCACGCTCACGCTGCTGTTCCGGCCCGTGGGCGCGTTCGTCTTCGGGCTGCTGGCCGACCGCTACGGGCGCAAGTTGCCGCTAATGATCGATCTGGTGTTCTACTCGGTGGTCGAGGTGCTCACGGGCCTGGCGCCGAGCTACGCCACGTTCCTGGTGCTGCGGGCACTGTTTGGGATCGGCATGGGCGCGGAGTGGGGCGTGGGCGCGTCGCTGGTGATGGAGAAGGTCCCAGCGCGCTACCGCGGCGTGGTGTCCGGACTGCTGCAGCAGGGCTATGCGCTGGGATACCTGCTGGCGGCGGTCTGCTACCTCGTGGTGTTCCCGCGCTGGGGATGGCGCCCGCTCTTCTTCATCGGCGGCCTGCCGGCGCTGTTGGCGCTGTTCGTACGGGCGCGCGTGCGGGAGTCGGACGTGTGGCGGGAGACCCGGCACGACAACTGGAGCGGTCTGGGGCGGGCGATCGCCTCGAACTGGAAGCTGTTCCTCTACCTGACCATCCTCATGGCGATGATGAACATGGTCTCCCACGGCACCCAGGACATGTACCCCACGTTCCTGGAGCGCGACTGGGGGTTTCGGCCGACCACGCGCGCCGCGCTCACGGCGTTCTCGCAGGTGGGTGCGCTGGTGGGCGGCGTGCTGTGCGGCCTCTACTCCGACCGCCTGGGACGGCGCCGCACCATCGGGCTGGCGCTCGCGGGCGCGGTGGTGACCATCCCCATCTGGGCGTTCGCGCCGACGCTGGCCCTGCTCTGGACCGGCGCGTTCATCATGCAGTTCTTCGTCCAGGGCGCGTGGGGGGTGATCCCCGCGCACTTGAACGAGCTCTCGCCCGATGCAGTGCGGGGGTTCCTGCCGGGCTTCGCCTATCAGTGCGGCGTGGCCATCGCGAGCCAGATCCCGCACGTGCAGGCACTGTTCGCCACGGGCACGAGCTACGCGCAAGCCATGGCGCTCTCCGCGGCCACCGTGTTCATCCTCGGTGCCGTGGCCGCGGGGCTCGGACCCGAGCGCCGGGGAGTGGCATTCGGGCGCGGGGCTCCGTAGCGTTAGGCGTCATGGCCACCTTCATCAAGGCCACCCAGGCCTACCAGCAGGGACAGCGCACGCTGCCGCGCCGCTACTACGTGGACGCCGGGGTCTACGCCGAGGAGCAGGAGCGGATCTTCGCGCGGCGGTGGGTGTGCGTCGGGCGCGCCGCCGAGCTGAGCGCGCCCGGGGAGTACGTGGTCCGCGCGATCGCGGGGGAGAGCGTCGTCCTGGTGCGCGGGCAGGACGGCGCGGTGCGCGCCTTCTACAATGTGTGCCGTCACCGCGGCACCCGGCTGTGCGACGGCGCGCGCGGCCGCCTGTCCGAAACGATCCAGTGTCCCTACCACGCCTGGACGTACACGCTCGACGGCGCGCTGATCGGCGCGCCGCACATGAGCGAGGTGGCGGGCTTCGACAAGCGGGACTATCCGCTGCACCCCGTCGCGCTCGCGGCGTGGGAGGGATTCCTGTTCGTCAATCTGGCGCGCGACCCCGAGCCGTTCGCGCGCGCGTTCGCCCCGATCGAGCGCCGCTTCAGCCGATTCAACATCGAGCGACTCCGCTCCGGCGCCCGCATCGACTACGCTGTCCGCGCCAACTGGAAGCTCGTGTTCCAGAATTATTCCGAATGCCTCCATTGCCCGGTGATCCATCCCGGGCTCGCGAAGCTCACGCCCTACACGAGCGGCGAAAACGATTTGTTCGAGGGACCCTATCTGGGCGGGTACATGGTGATCACCGCCCCCGGCGGCAGCCTGACGCTCTCCGGGCGGGCGTGTGGGCCGGCGGTGGGGGACTTGCCCGCGGAGGACCGCAACCGGGTCTACTTCTACACGATCTTTCCCAATCTGCTGCTCTCGCTGCACCCCGACTACGTGATGTTCCACACGCTCTGGCCCGAGGCGCCCGACCGCACGCACGTCACCTGCGAGTGGCTGTTCCACGCCGACGCGTTCGCGCAGCCAGGGTTCGACGCGCACGACGCCGTGGGCTTCTGGGACGAGACCAACCGCCAGGACTGGAACATCTGCGAGCGCTCGCAGCTGGGCGTGTCATCCCGCGCCTACGAGCCCGGGCCGTACTCGCCCCGCGAGGGGATTGCGGCGGCGTGGGACCGGGAGTTCCTCCGGGCGATCGGGCACACGCCGTCCTCATGATAGAAGTAGGGGCGCAGCATAATAGATGTAGGGGCGCAGCATGCTGCGCCCCTACTTCGTTCGAAGGTACGCGTCCGTCTTGTTGAGCCAGTCCTCGCGCGGCGGGGAGAACACATCCACGTCGAGTGTGTCCTCGAGCGCATGTGCCTCGTGCGGCAGGTGCGCCGGCAGGTGGAGCACCTCCCCCGCGCGCACCACGATCTCCTCGGCGCCGTCCGCGCCCACCAGGAACCGAAGCGCGCCTTCCAGGATATAGGTGAATTGCTCGTTCTCGTGGGAGTGCCGCGGGACGACGCACCCCTGCTTCAGGTAGACGTGCGCCAGCATCACGCGATCGCCCGTGATGAGCCGGCGGGACAAGCGTTCGTGCAGGCTCTCGCGGGGAAGATCGTCCCACCGGTACCAGGTGGCTTTACGAGTGTCGCTTATCACAAGCGCTCCGAGGAAGGGGGTGGACTGCAAACGCTAGCGCGCCGTCGGTGTTTCGCAAGCAGATCCGTCGCCGCCGCGCGAGGATCTGCTTGCCCCGGCCCATCCGTGTCACTAGCTTCGCGGCACTCCCGTGATGGAGGCCGCGCATGCCGCTCGCCGAGTGGCTGATTCCGGAATTCGATGAGGAGATGGCCGCCACCCGCCGGGTGCTCGAGCGGGTCCCCGACGGCAAATCCGCCTGGAAGCCGCATCCCAAGTCGATGACGTTGGGCCGCCTCGCGACGCTGATCGCGGAGCTGCCCGCCTGGGCGGTGCACGCCGTGACCCTCGACGAGCTCGATATCATGCCGCCGGGCGGACCGGCGCCCAAGTTCGCAGCGCTCGAGAGCACCGCCCGCATCCTGGAGCTGTTCGACAGCAATGCGGCCGAGGCGCGCGCCGCCATCGCCCGCACCGCCGACGCGGAGTTCAAGAAGCCCTGGGCGTTCAAGGTCGCCGGCCGGACGGTGAATACCAGCCCGAAGTTCACGGTGTACCGCCACACGGTGCTCAATCATCTCGTCCATCATCGCGGCCAGCTCACCGTATATCTGCGGCTCATCGGCGTCCCCGTCCCCGCGGTGCACGGTCCCACCGCGGACGAGCCGAACTTCTAGTGCCGTCCTGGGAGCGGGTCGTCTCGCGGGGATTGCGACTGCTGCGGCTGGACAGCATCCGCAGCAAGATGCTGGTGTTCGGCATCCTCGCCACCCTCATCCCATCGTTCACGACGGCCTGGATTTCCTACCTGCAGAACAAGCGGTCGCTCAGGGAGAAGATCACGGGCGAGCTGCAGAGCGTCAGCGCGCAGACGGCGCGCGAAATGGATCTGTGGGTCAAGGAGCGGCTGTACGAGCTGCGCGTGTTCGCGAGCTCGTACGAGGTGTCGGAGAACCTCGACCTGATCACGCGCGGCCGCGGCGCCCCCGCACTGGCGCGTCTCACCGACTACCTGCGCTCCGTGCGCGAGCGCTTCGCGGACTACCCGGAGCTGCTGGTCGTGAACCCGCGGGGTGAAGCGGTGGCGACCACGGCGAGGGAGGCGACGCCCGCCCATCTGCCGGCGAACTGGGCCGCCGCCATCCGGGCGGAGAACGCGGTGCTGGGCGACGCGTACCGCGACGACGCACTCGGGAAGGACGTCGTCGTCTTCGCCGTCCCTATCTACCAGACGGGGGGGCGCCTCGTCGGCGCGCTCACCGCCAAGCTCGACCTCGCCGCCGTGCACCACCTGCTGCGCCGCTTCGCCGCGGGAACGAGCGGTCGCGTCTACCTCATCACCACCGGGGGTCAGCCCCTGGTGGGCTCGGAGGCGGAGCGCGAGAACCTGATGCAGCGCCAGCTCGACACCGCCTTCACGCGGCGGCTGCTCGAGCACGAGGGGCTCACCATCGAATTCACCGGTTTGCAAGGCGACCGCGTGGTCGCGTCGGCCAAGCGTGTGCCGCACGTCGAGTGGGCCGTGCTGGTCCAGGTGCCGGCGGCGGAAGCGTTCCGCCAGGTGACCCATCTCCGCAACGTCACCATGCTGATCGTGGCGACGCTGCTCGTGGGCGTGGGCCTGCTCGCCTACGTGCTGGGGCTGCTCATCACGCGACCGCTCAACCGCCTGACGGGCGGCGCCGCCCGGGTCGCCGGAGGCGACCTCGCCGTCGACCTGCCGGTGGTGGGCGGGGGCGAGCTCGGCTACGTGACCGAGGTGTTCAACGACATGGTCGCCCGGTTACGCGACAGCCACCACGAGCTCGAGCGGCTCTCGATCACCGACGACCTCACGGGACTCTACAACCGGCGCTACGTCATGGAGGCACTCGCGAACGAGGTGCGCCGCTCGCGCCGGCTGGAGCACCCGTTCACGCTGCTCATGCTGGACGTGGACCACTTCAAGGAATACAACGATGCTTACGGCCACCTCGCGGGCGATGCCGCGCTGGCGCGCGTGGCGGTCATGCTCAAAGAGTCCACTCGCGACGTGGACTGCGCGGCGCGGTACGGCGGGGAGGAATTCGTCGTGGTGCTGCCCGAGACCGAGGCGGAGGGCGCGACCGAGACCGCGCAACGCGTGCAGGGACGGCTCGCGCGCGACGCGCTGCTGGGCGGGAAACTCACGGTCAGCGTGGGCGTGGCGCAGTTCCCCGCGGACGGCGAGTCTCCCGACGAGCTGCTGGCCGGCGCGGACGCGGCGTTGTACCAGGCCAAGCGTGAGGGACGAAACCGTGTGCTGCGCGCCGTGCGCTAGCGGGCCGCGCGTCGCCCGATGAGGCTCAGGAAGATCCAGCCGCTGCGCCCACCCTCGTCCGCGATCCGTACCCACTGATCCACGTAGGAATAGCCGGTCAGCCCCGCACCCGGGTCCACCGTAAAGAGCACCTTGTAACCGCCCCCCGGCCCCTCGCGCACGTTGCCGTGCGCCGTCGCCTGGAGCTGCACGGGCACGGCGAACGCCACTTCGCCCGCGCGCAGCGGCGCCCGGCCCTCGCCCCCCAGGCGGCTCTTCCCGGCCCCGGCGACACGCTTGGTCTGGTTCGCGAGGTACAGCGCTCCACCGTAGTTCTGCTTGGCGAACTCGGCGCTCGCCTGCTGCAGCAGCGTGGTAGCCTGCGTCAGGTCGCTCGCCGGCTGCGACGCCGCCGCGGCGCGGAGCGACTGCAGGGCAATTTCCGCTTCCGCGATCGCCGACGCCGCCTCGGCGCGGCTGGCGACGGTCTGGAGCTTGGCCATGGCGCGCACCACTTCCTGGCGCGCCTCGTCGAGGCGCGTCTGCAGCTCCTCGAGCTGCGCGTCGCGCTCGAGCAGCCGCAGCTCGAGCCGGGCGACCCGCTGCTCCATCGCCGTATCGCGCGGCGCGCGCACCGCTGCCGGTCCCGCCCCGGCCGCGTCGCGGGCGGGCTGCGGCGCGACGTCGGGGGCCTGCGCCGGGCACGCCGCGAGCGCCGCTGCCAGGAGAGTGAACGAGGCAATCCGCACGGACCAAAAAAAGGCCCGCGCCGGCGGGCCCTGCGTCGCGGAGAGACGGCGCCGCGCCATCACCCGGCCGCCTCCTGCGAGTCGGCCTGCTGCTGCATCGGCTCGTGCGCCTGGGCGCTGACCCACACCCCGGGGTGGGGAATCGTGACCACGAACCCTTCGGTCACCCGCAGCGGCTTCGCCTGGTAGGCCGCCAGGGCGGCGCGCCACTCGGCCGGCAGCTGTGCGGCGGAGCGCAGCGGCAAGGCGATCGCATTGCCGATGCGTCCCACCACGGTGTTCTCGATCACGTCCGTGAGCGGCCGTCCCGCCGGGTCGCGCAGCTTGGAAAGCGCCGCGTGGCGCGCCGCCGGGTCGCCCGCGGAGATGATCGCGGTCGAGTAGTACAGCAGGTTCGCCGCGATGTGCTCGAGCAGCCGGCTGCGCGCCTCCGATGGCACGCCGGCGTCGTCGCCGCCGAGCAGCCGCTCCAGGTCGGGCAGCATGCCGCGATCGAGGAGCGTGCGACGGAACAGGTAGCCGAAGCGCCGCACCACATCCGCGGTCGCCACGTTGGGGAGTCGGAACGGCACGAAGATCACCGGCCGAGCCCGCGGGCTCCGCACCATGACCTTGAAGCGCTCGAGCGGCTCGAAGAAGTGGAACGTCACCAGACGATCGCGGGTCGTGTTGCGGACGGTGCGCACGGCGCCGGTGACGGGGGCATCGGCGGCGCGTCCCACGACGCCGAGCGGGCGGCGCCGTAGCGCGTTGCTCATGCGCTCGGTGCGGTCCCGCACCATCTGGACGGTGTCGGCGGCCGCCGCCTCGAGCCCCGGCTCGGTGAGTGTGAGCGCGTCGAGCTGCAGCTCGGGCCGCAGCGCGGTGACGAGATCGCCGAGCATCGAGGTCCCGACCATGCGGGCGAGAATCTGCAGCGGACGCTCGCGGCCCTCGCCCTCGCGCCGCCAGCGACCGTCCAGCACCGCGAGCTTGGCCTCGTCTCCCGGCGTGAGCGTCGCGCTGTACAGCAGCTCACCCCACTGCACGCCCAGCGACTGCCAGTACTCTTCCACCTCGATGAGCGCGCCATAGCGCATCACGCTCGACCCCTCGGACGCGAGCGCGAAGAAGTCGGCCACCGGGTCGCGCGCCGGCGCCGCCGGGCTGGCCGCTCGCTCGGCGAACATGGCGAGGCGCTGGAAGTAGAGGACGTGCCCCGGCACCTCCACGGGATCGGGCCCGCGCGCCGGTGGTGCCGTCGCGGGCGCAGCGGGAGGGACCGCGTGCAGCTCACGCACCACGCGCTCTCCCCCCCCCGAGCTCGTGGTAGGCGGCAGCTGGGTGGGGGCGGCGAGCGGCGTCGGCTCGTCGCCCAGCGTCGCCGTGGCGAGCTCGATGGGATCCTCGCTGCGCAGGCCCACGCGCAGCCGCAGCTTGGGCATGTCCCGGCGCGGCACGGCGACGATCCCATCGGCGTCGCTCACCCAGTGGCCCGCGGCATTGCCGCCACGGTCGAGCACCGTCACGGGCACGCCCTGCGCGGGCTTGCCCGTGTCCGGATGCACGATGCGGAACAGCCAGACGTCGCCGATGGCCATAAGGGGGCACCAATATGCCATGCGGCGGGCGCGGCGTACAACGACGGGCGATACGTTATCGGGTAAGGCGTTGTCGGGTAATGTGTTGCAGGATGAAGCGTTGCCGGATACCGCGTTGTCGGATACTGCGTTGTCGGATACTGCGCAGCCGGCAACGCGTCATCCGACAACGCCTCACCCGACAACGCATCACCCGGCAACGCCTCACCCGGCAACGCGGTATCCTTCTGCACGCACTTCACCGGAGGTAGCTCCATGGCGCAGGCTGGCATCAATGTCGGTCCCTTCGACGCCCGGGCGCGTCAGCTGGCCGGCGCGCTGGCGATCGTCGGCGGTCTCACCGCCCTGGACGGCTTCTTCCAGGCGCTGGGTTTTCTCACCTGGATCGTGTGCGCGGCGATGATGTACGTCGGGATTGTGTACGCGATGGGCGGGTTCAAAGACGGGACGGCACAGTTCGGCTACCCGTTGCTCATCCTCGCGGTGCTCGATGCCTGGCTACCCCTCGTACACAAGGGCTACTGGGGACTGATCGCCGGTGTGGTCGTCGCGATCGGGGCGTTTCAGACGGCGCGCACTCGCGTGTGCCCGATCAACGGGCTCCTGGGAGTGAACACTGCCGCGGGAACATCGGCCTAGCGGGGTGATGAAGAGCACGATCTCAGCGTCGGATTTCCCATCCTGAAGGATGGGCCCGGCACGACACAACGCTCACGCGTGATGTGCTTCAGCATCGTGTCCCAGTGGGCCCACGCTTCCAGCGTGGGAAACATCACGGCGGGATGCTCATTGCTTACTAGGGCAGCGGCGGCCCGACCACCCACTTCACCAGCCAGCCGGCCTCGAGCGGCGTCTCGGGCTCGACCTGGTTGAGCAGCGCGAGCGTGGCCGCGGCGACGGGCGACGAGCGCTGTCGCGCCAGGTCGGCGATGGTGGCGCGACGATCCAGCGTCACGATCTCCAGCCGCTGCGGCTGCACGCTCAGCGCCGCGGGATCGGTGAGCGGCTGGAAGCTCCGGAGCGCGCGCTCGACCGTCACCTGGTACGCGGGCCAGCGCGCTTCCACCGCATAGCCCACGATGCGATACACCGCGCCGCGGTGCTCGACGCACACGACGACGCCGCGCAGGGTGCCGTTGTCCGTCGCCGCGGCAAAGCCGGCGCTCACGGCGGGCAGCCTGCCGATGTTGGCGCGCGTGGGATAGCCGCCCGTGTAGCCCTGTTGCCCGAGGAACGCCCGCACGCCCTCGTCGGCGCTCGTCTCAGTGGCGAGTGACAGCTCGATCAGCGCGTCCTGATCGGGACTGACGGCCGCCACGGCCTGCTTCGCGTTGCTCGTCTTCCATCCGTCCGGGAACGTGATCCGGAAACGCAGCTCGGGATGGAAGAACTCGGCGCCCTTGAAGTATCCTTCCCGCGGGTTCGTCCCGAACACGAGGCCGGCGAGCCGCTGCAGGTAGGAGTCGCGGTTCACGACGGTCCCGGAGAAGGCCTGCGGTCCGGCCGCGATGTCCTGCTCGATCCGGCCGCGGCGGTTGTCCGGGTTGGGGTGGGTGGCGAGCCATTCGGGGACGCGGCCCCCGCCCTGTGCCTGGCTCACGCGCGCGAGCATCTCGAACACGTGCGGCATTTCGCGCGCGTCGTACGACGCGCGTCGCAGGTAGCGCAGCCCCAGCTCGTCGGCCTGGCTCTCGTCGTCGCGCGAGTACTTGAGAAACAGGACGCCGAGCGCCTGGCTCGCGAGCCCGGCGTAGCGCCCCACGTCGGGGCTCGCGATCGCGCCCACCGCGAGGCCGAGCTGCGCCAGCTGCTGCTTGGTCATCCGGCTGACCGAATGGCGAGCCGTCACGTGGCCGATCTCGTGGCCCACCACGCCGGCGAGCTCGGCCTCGGAGTTCAGGTGAGCCAGGATGCCGCGCGTCACATAGATGAAGCCGCCGGGAAGCGCGAACGCGTTCACCACCGGATCGTCCACCACGCGGAACGTCCAGGGGAGGTTGGGTCGCTCCGACGTGGCGGCGAGCCGCATGCCGAACTTCTGGATGTAGCGCTGCAGCGCCGAGTCCGGGTACAACCCGATGGAGGCCACGATCTGGCGGTCGTAGTCGCGCCCCATGGCGATTTCCTGCGACTCGCTCACGAGCATGATCTGCCGGGCGCCCGTGGCCGGGTTGGTGGCGCAGGCGGCGGCGACTAACGCGACGAGCGCGGCGAGCGTAGCATGAGAGGAGCTCATAGGGTTTCGAGTCGCCATGATCCCCAAGGCTACCGGGAGGAATCGGATCAAGGAAGGCGGTTTTCTGGTAATGATCCCCGCCGTCGCCTTGGTCTTCTTCCCCTGGGTTGCGAATCCGTTCGCGCTGAAGCAGGAGTTCGCGCCGCTGCTCTTGAGTGCAGCGCTACTCTACTGGCTGTACAGGGGCGGCGTCGCCACCGTGAGCAGCTTCGCCCCATCGCTCTCCCTTCGAGCAGCACTTCTGTTCGGCGCCTGCGCCGCGGCCTCCAACCTCACTGCGCAGAACGCTCCGGAAGCGTGGCTGAGCTACAGCTTGCTCGTGCTCGGGCTGCTGCTGTTCTCGTTCGGACACCTTCGGCTGTGGTCGCCCGCGTTTCCCGAGCGCTTTGCACAAGTCGTGTACTGGACGTCCCTCCCGATCTCGTTGCTCGGCATCGCCCAGGCGCTCGTCCCCGGGAAACTGGATTTCGGGCTCCAGGCGCTGGGCAAGATGGCTGCCTTCTCCACGCTCGGGAACCCGCAATTCGTCGCCGTGTGGCTGGTCTTCTCGATTCCCCTGTATCCAGCGCTCGCGCGGACACGGCCCGACGCCCGGGCTCGGCTCCCGACGGCGCTCGTGGCAATTGCCGCCGTGACTTGTCTCCTCCTCACCCGGTCGGCGTCGGGCCTTCTCGCGCTGGCCGCGGTCGCGTTGTTCGGGCTCTTGCTCCGCACCCCGTCCGCCGTGGCTAGGAGGATGCTCGTGGCCCTGTCGGGGCTGCTGCTCGTCGTGGCCGTGTATCTCGGCTGGTCTACCCACACGGGCCGCGGGCGGCTGATGATCTGGGTGGAGACCCTCCTGATCTGGGCGCGGCACCCCTGGCTCGGTGTGGGACTCGGCCAGTACAACCTGCACCAGCTCGAGGCGCAGCATCGGTTCTTCGCGCTGGGAGACTGGACCCGAGCCTTTCACCAGAACGCGGCGTTCGTGTTGGACGCGCACAACCAGTACCTACAGATCCTGGCGGAACAGGGCCTGCTCGGACTCTGCCTGTTCCTGTTCCTCGTCGCGCTGATCATCAGAGGTGCAAAGCGAGGCCTCCCGCACAATCCCCTCTCTCGGGGCCTGGCGGTCGCCTGGTTCGGGCAGCTCGTGCTGTTTCTCTGGAATGCGCCGCTCTTCTACGCCCCCGTCCTGATCCTGTTTTGGACAACGGCGGGCATCCTGGCCCCGAGCCTCGAGCCAGTGGAGGTCACGCGGGTGGCCCGACGCCCCGCCGTTGCCCTGACGCTGGCGTCGGCCCTGCTGCTGTGTGCGTCGGCCGTTCTCTTCTGGGCGAAGCTTCGCTCGGGCGTGCTGGAAAAGAGGGGCGATGCGCTGCTCGAGGAGGGGCCGTTTCCGGAAGCGGCGCAGACGTTCCGGGCCGCGCTGGAGTGGACTCCACAGAATGGATACGCGTGGGAGAAGCTCGCCTTGGCCCAGTACTTCGCAGGCGACTACGGCGCGGCGCTTGGCAGCCTACAGGCGGCCCGGGAGCGGTTCGGCGACGTGGGGATCCTCTACCTGGAAGCGGAGATCCTCGCTCGGCGGAAGGACTATGCCGACGCCATTGGCCGCTTCGAGTTCATTCGCGATGCCTTTCCCCAGCACGTGACTCCCTCGTTCGCGCTCGGACAGATTTTCCGGGCGCAACGCGACTACCGCCAAGCTGAGCGGGAGTTCGTGCGTGTGCTGGGACTGCCGGACTCCCCGCAGAACCTGAAGCTCGACCGGAAGAAGATCAGAATCCAGAAAGAACTGGCGTTCCGTTTTCTCGCGGAGATCCGCAGGCGGCGCTGACACGCCGCTCCGCGTCATTCTGGAGCCTGGCGTAGGGTGTCCCCCTCCAAGTACCGGAGTCCGGCCGTCTCCGTCTTCAAGCGGAACGCCCGTCGCACGAACTGACCGGACGTATCCTTCACCTGATAGGTCACGAGCTCCTCCGCTGTAGGATCGATCCTGAGCACCTTGTTATCCGACACCGCCCACAACATTCCAAGAAAGCTCAGGGCGCTGCGGGGACCGGGAGCGGGCCCGAAGCGAGGCAGAACGAGGAGATCTTTCGGCTCGCGGGCGTCGTGTATGTAACGCAGTACGAAATAGCTGGCGGGTGACACGTCGTACGAGGCTCCGACCCACACCACGCTGTCGCCCCGGGCCAATAGCGAGTCACTGTAGATCTGCGGAGCTTCCACCCACGGCTGGCCGTCCGCCGTCAGGAGGAAGGCCTTCGAGCCGGTGGCCCTCACGAGAAGACCATCATCCACACGCGCGAGAGTCCACGGGAACGCGTTTTCGGGTAGCCCAACGCGGTGGATCGTCGAGGCACTCGGATCGAAGCGAAACAAGCCACGAGTGCTGTCCGGACCCCCGGCAGAGTATGGAACCAGGAAGTAGACGGCACTCCCCAGGAACTCAGCGTGCGAGAAGAGGGGCGTGTTGTCGCCGATCCGGGGAAGCACATATCGTTCGTTCGCGCCCCCGGGGAACGGCGCCTTGAACAGGACCCCCGAGTCGTACACCCACAGCGCACTTGGTCCGCATACCTCTCGGGCTGCGGGGCTGAGGCGCGTCGTCAGCGGCTCCTCTGGACCGCCTGGCTGACGCGCTCCCATGGTGGCGCTGATCCGCAAGCTCCGCGTCTTGAGATCGAGCAGGGCGAGGCTGTCCTCCAACCGCAACCAGATGTCCGATCCACAGGAGACAACACTCGTGGGCACGATGCGTTGGCTGCCCAAGTCGAGCAACATCCACTTTTCCGCGACTGGTTCGATCACGACGATACCCACATCCGTCGTCACCCAGAGACGATGTTGAGCCACGGTGAGTTGGGTGAAGCGGCTCGGAACGATTGCACCGCCTTTGGCCTCACCCTCCCTGTTTGGTGCCTCGCGGGTGCAGGCTGCGACAGCCATGGTGCCAAGGATGAGCCGAACCCAACGGCTACCTTGCAGGGAGTGCATAGCGATCCTCGGAGACGATCTCCCAGACGCCGTCGCGCTCCCGTCGCGTGCGGGTGTGGAGGCCGTCGGGGGAAAGGGGTTCGACTTCGAGACGGACGTTGCCGAAGGGGGACTCGGGTGCGTCGAAAGCCGCTTCGACCTGATCGGCGTCGATCCGGAATCGCAGGGTCATCGGGACGGCGGTCGCATTCCTGAACTGTAGGTCTTTGTAACCGTAGGCCACGGTAGCGTCACGGCCCAGGGGCACGTAGCGGCTCGATCCGTATGCATCGATGCTGTGGGCGTGACGTTCGAGGATGTCGAGGCCGGCGAGGAGGGCGGCATTGTAGAGCGCGCTGGTCAGCTGGCAGATGCCACCGCCCTCGGCGAAGGCCACTCTGCCGTCGATGAAATTGGACGCCACCTTGAAGCCGTGCGCTTCATCGGGTTGACCCACGAGGCGCCAAAACGAGAACAACTCCCCCCGACGCAGCGTCACCCCGTCGAGGCGTGACTGCACCAGGGCGAGGTTGTGCATCTTGTTCTCGTACACGTGGCGCTGAAACGCCGGATTCAGGATCGGGCAGGTGTAGCTCGCGATCTGCCTGAGCTCCCCATCGCGCCCTGGCGTGGCGGCGGCCGCCCAGGGGCCGAGGCGGCCACGCCACCAGTCGCGCAGCGTCCGCCGTTGGAGGGCGCCGAAGCGCCGGACCGCCCCCGGAAGCAGTGCGCGCAACATGACCTATGCCGGCAAGGGAGGTCGTTCGAAACGCTTGAGGTGCGGCTCCTTCCGTCCGTATTCGAGTGTGAGCTTGATCGTGAGATTCTCCTTCTCGCGGATGAACTCACGTGCGGCACGGAGATCCTTCCCATCCGGCGGCTCGCCGATGCCAAGCGCCCGGTACGTCTTCTTCACCAGACGACTGGGGACATCGACGAAGCAGGTCGCCGCCGTTTGCGCGATCAGGGCGTAGGCCAGAGCGTGGGGCTCCAGCCGCGTCTCCCAAAGACTCCCGAAGTACAAGCGCTTCCGGAAGGCCTCGATGTTGTCGCTTTCGTACAGGGAAAGGCGAAAGGCCACCGGGTTGAGGGCCTTCCATAGCCCGACCTGGGCGCAGGAGTGCACGACCTCGGGTAGAAAGGCCTGCACCGGATTGTTGTACGTGTCGAAGTAGATGTGCGACAGATAGGCGATGGCGCCCGACAGGGCGTCCGTACCCGGAGCCGGAAGCGGCAGCCCGGACGCTACGGAAAACTTCTCTCGATACGCAAGGATGCGGGGCCGCTCCTGGAGGAAGCGCTTCCACGCATAGTTCTCCTTGAACCTCGTCGGGATCTTGCCGCTGGCCATGACCTCCTGTCCGATCTTGGTGAGGTCCCGTGCCAGGGCGAAGTTGTGCGCATACAGGCGGTGAAAGTACGGCGGATTGCGATCGATCTGCGGGAAGAGCGCCGCGTACGCCGATGCCTTGTCCGTGCCGGAGACTTCGGCGAGGCGCCACGCGAAGTAGACATGGGTGAGCGAATCCATGCGCCCTAAGATAACCTCCGGCGGGCTCACCAGCTTCCCCTCCGTCCGACGACCGTTTATGGTGCGACTCATGCAACTGCTCGGGCGGAGGGGCGTACTCAGCATCGTGCTGTTCGTCGCGGTCGCCGTGGCCGGCATCCTGGGCTCTCGGCTGTTCACGACGACCGGCGCTGCGGCGCGAGCGCCATGTCCCAGCGACCCGAGCCTCGCGCTAGGATGTTACGAGCAGCGCTATCGCTCGATCGTTGCCGGGCAGGGCGTGGCCGCGGCGTTCGCCGCCTTGAAGACGGGGTACGGCGCCGATCCAGAGATGCAGCGGTTGTGCCATGCGATCACGCACGCGATCGGTCAGGCGGCGATGGCGCGGTACGGCGACGTCGCCGAAGCGTTTCGTCATGGCGACAATGCCTGTGGCTCGGGATACTTTCACGGCGTGATGCAGGGCTTCGCGCTGGCGCGGGGAAGCACCAGCCTGTTGAGCGATCTGAACACCGCCTGCGCGGCCGTTCCCGGCAAGGAGCGCCAGTCCCTCGACTACTTCAACTGCGTGCACGGCCTGGGGCACGCGGTCATGGCCGTGAGAAACGACGAGCTGTTCGACGCCCTGCACGACTGCGACGGACTGACGGGCGCCATGGAGCGGAACGCCTGCGTCAACGGCGTCTTCATGGAAAATCTGATCGTGGACGGCGCGCACGGCGGGCATTACAGCAAGTACCTGAGGCCGAGCGAGCCACTGTATCCCTGCACCGCCGTCGCGGAGAAGTACAAGGCGGAGTGCTTCGACATGCAGACCTCGTACGCGTTGGGTGTGGTGCAGGGCGATTTCGCCAGGGTGTTCGCGCTGTGCGCCGGCGTGGGGATGCCGTTTCGAAATCACTGCTACCAGAGCCTGGGGCGGGACGCGGCGACCATCAGCCGCAACCAGGTGTCTCCCACGGTGGCGACCTGCAACCTCGGCCGGGGTCACGAGCAGCGGGCGTATTGCGTGCTCGGCGCCGTGCTGGACTTCGTGTACTACTACCATTCCGACGAGCAGGCGAACGCGTTGTGCGCGGCAATCGATCGGGACTTGCGGGAGGGTTGCCGGTCGGCCATCGCCAACCTCGTCGGCCGGTTCTAGTCCACCATGCGACGGGCCACCTTCTGGTTCATTTTCGGCACCGTGCTGCTCGACATGCTGGCGCTCGGCATCATCGCGCCGGTGTTCCCCAAGCTCGTCATCCAGCTCGAGCGAGGCAACGACGCGAGCGCCGCCAGCGCGCTCGGCATGTTCGGCACCGTGTGGGCCGCAATGCAGTTCGTGTTCGCGCCGGTGCTGGGGGCGTTGTCGGACCGCGTGGGCCGCCGCCCGGTGATCCTCCTATCGTGTCTCGGGCTCGCGCTCGACTACGCCATCATGGCGCTCGCACCCACGGTGGCATGGTTGTTCGTCGGCCGCGTGCTCTCGGGAATCACGGCATCCAGCTTTTCGACGTCGTTTGCGTATATCGCGGACGTCACCGAGCCCGACGAGCGCGCGGCGCGGTTCGGGCTCCTCGGCATGGCCTTCGGCCTCGGGTTCATCCTCGGACCGGCGGTGGGCGGGTTACTGGGTGGAATCGGGCTGCGCGCGCCGTTCTGGGCCGCGGGAGCGTTGAGCGTGGTGGGGGCGGCGTACGGCTGGTTCGTGCTCCCCGAGTCCCTGGGGGCCGAGCGCCGGGCGTCGTTCGCGTGGCGCCGCGCCAATCCGGTTGCGTCGCTCGGCCTGCTGCGGGCGCGCGAGGCGTTGCTCGGCCTCGCGGTGGTCGCCTTTCTCTATCGGATGGCGCACGACGCGCTCCCAAGTCTGTTCGTACTGTACGGCGACTATCGCTTCGGCTGGACGGCTCGCGCCGTCGGGTTCGCGCTCGCGGGCGTCGGCGTCGTGTCGATGATCGTGCAGGGTGGGCTGGTCGGGGCGGCGGTGAAGCGGCTGGGCGAGTCCCGAGCACTCATCGCGGGCCTCGCATTCGGCGCGGTCGCGTTCACGCTGTACGGCCTGGCGCCGACCGGGGCACTGTTTCTGCTCGGCATTCCCATCGGCGGCTTGTTCGGACTCACCTATCCCGCGCTGCAGGGGCTGATGACCCGGCGGGTGGGGGCAGACGAGCAGGGCCGGCTGCAGGGTGCGATCGCCAGTGTGATGGGGATCGCGGGCGTGATCGCGCCAGTGCTGTTCACGCAGGTGTTCGCCGCGGCGATCGGCCGCTTCCGAGGAGCTGGAGTGCCCGGGGCGCCATTTCTCCTGGCGGCGTTGCTGCTCGTCACGGCGATGGTCGTGGTGCGACGCGGCGTTATCGCTGCGGTCGTGGCGCTGGTCGCGTTCCTTGGTGTGACGAGTGCGTCCGCGCAGAGTGTCGCGGGACCGCCGAGTCTCACCTGGCGTCCCCGCGCGCCGCTCGAAGGCTCGGCCGTCGTCCTCGCGCTCTCCGCCGGCTCCGACGACAGCGTAGCCACGGTACAGGGCGAGCTGGCGGGTGAGCCGCTCCACTTCGAGCACTTGACCCACGGCTGGCGCGCCCTTGCCGCCGTCCCGTTCGACCGGGCCGACAGTGTGGCGGTCCGCGCGCTGGTCGAGCGCGCCGCTGGACCGACTGATACGGTCGTCGCCTGGCTCGTGCCCCGGCGGCGGCGGGCGCCGCGCGAGAAGCTGCGAGCGGCGCCCGGGCTTGTGCAACCGCCGGACTCGCTCGAGGAGCGGATCAGGGAAGAACAGGCGCTGGTGACTGGCGTGCGGCACCAGGCGCACGACACTCCCCGGCTGTGGGTCGAGCCGTTCGTCCGCCCGAGGTCGAGTGCCGTGAGGGACCGGTTCGGCGTCGCGCGCGTGTTCAACGGCGTGCTGCGCAGCCGTCACATGGGCGTCGATTTCGCCGGCCGGCGCGGCGCGAGCGTACGGGCGGCGAACCGCGGCGTGGTGGCCCTGGTGGCGGATCTATATCTGAGCGGGACTACCGTCCTCATCGATCATGGCGCGGGGCTCGTCACGGGATACCTGCATCTCAGTCGCGTCCTGGTCGCGGTCGGCGACACGGTGACGCGCGGCCAGCAGATCGGCGAGGTCGGCGCATCGGGGCGCGTGACCGGCCCGCACCTCCACTGGCTCGCCGCCTACGGCGGCATCACGTTCGATCCGTTGGGTTTGGTCGGGCTCGACCTCGATGCTGCGTGGACGCGGTCGCCTAAGCGCGCGCGGCCGTAGTCGCGCCGCCTTGCTGCTCCTCGCGGCCGGCGTGTCGTGCCACGCGCCGGTGCGCGGCGGCCCCGCGCCGCAGGGAACGAACGGCGTCGCGATCCGTGTCAACCAGCTCGGCTACCGCCCCGACGCGCCCAAGGTGGCCGTCGTGTGCGCGCTCGAGCCGCAGGTGATCGCGACGTACCGCGTGGTGGACGAGCGCGACCGTACGGTGCTGGGCCCGAGCGCCGCCGAGACCTCCGGGGCGTTCGGGCCGTGCGCGGGCACGTATCGGCTCGACTTCTCGACGCTGCGACGTCCGGGCGTGTATCGCATCGTGGCGGAGAGCGCCAGCTCGCTCCCGGTGCGAATCGCGGACGACGTGTATCGCGGCGCGGCGGACTCACTGCTCGCCTATCTGCGCGAGCAGCGCTCGGGCTATAACCCGGTGTTCCGGGACTCGGTGCATCAGCGCACCGACGGCGTGCTGGTCGATCATCCGACGCGCAGCGGCGAGTTCATTCCAGTGGCCGGTGGATGGGCCGACGCGTCGGACTATCTGCAGTACGGCGCGACCACGGCGCACGCGACTACCATGTTGCTGCTCGCCTACCGGGATCACCCCGAGGCGTTCGCCGACCGGTTTCAGGCGAACGGTCTTCCCGGCGCGAACGGGATCCCTGACGTGCTGGACGAGGCGCGCTGGGGGCTCGCCTGGCTACTCAAGATGTATCCGGAAGACGACCTGCTCCTGAACCAGCTGGGGGACGATCGCGATCACACCTTCTGGGACCTGCCCGCCAACGATTCATCGGACTACGGATGGGGACGAGGTGGGTCGCGCCCGGTGTACCCCTGCACCGGCAAGCCGCAGGGACTGTTCGAAAACAAGAACCGGTCCACGGGCCTCGCGTCCACGGCGGGGAAATACGCGGCCGCGTTCGCGCTAGGTGCCGGCATTTTCCAAAAGCGCGACAGCGCGTTCGCCCGCCGGCTCGCCCAGCGGGCGCGGGCGGTGTACGCGCTCGGCGCCGCGCATCCCGGCGTGTGTCAGACCGCGCCCGCCCGCTCGCCGTACTTCTACGAGGAGGACGACTGGGCAGACGATCTGGAGCTCGGCGCCGCGGAGCTCTATGGTCTGACCGGTGAGCGGACCTATTTCGACGCCGCGCTCGCGTACGCTGCGCAGGAACCGGTGACGCCGTGGATGGGGCTGGACACGGCGCGCCACTATCAGTGGTATCCCTGGCACAACAACGGCCACTACGAGATCTGGAGGACGGGACCCGACAGCGCCCGCCGCCTCATGGCCGACTACTACCGGCGCGGCCTCGACGCGGTGGCCCGCCGCGCTCACAACGCCTTTCGGGTCGGCATTCCTTTTATCTGGTGCTCGAACAACCTGCTCGCGTCGTTCGCCACCCAGGCGCACTTCTATCGACGCATGACCGGCGATTCCAGCTACCTCGCGTACGAGACCGCGGCACTCGACTGGCTGTTCGGGACCAATCCATGGGGCGTGTCGATGGTCATCGGCCTGGGAGCCAACTATCCGCGCATGCCGCACTCGGTGGTCGCACAGCAGCTCCACCTGCAGCTCACCGGCGGGCTGGTGGACGGGCCCGTATACCGCTCGATCTTCGAGCACCTGCGGGGCATCCGGCTGCTCGAGGCGGACGAGTACGCCTCGTTCAACACGGGCTTCATCGTGTACCACGACGACGTGGGAGACTACTCGACCAACGAGCCGATCATGGATGGCACGGCGAATCTCGCGTACGTGCTCGCGGCGTTGAGTGTTGCGTCATTGCCACACTGGCGCGGCGGCTGAGCATCACGCGTTGGGGCGCGCGTCTTGCGAACGCAACAGGCGCCTCCAAACCCGATAGCCGTCATCATGACCAAACGCGCCGTCACCGTATTGGTGGGAATCCTCCTCATTGTTGCTCCCGACGCATTCGCTCAGCAAAAGACCATTACCGGTAAAGTGACCGACCAGCAAAGCGCTCCGCTCGCCGGCGTGGTGGTCGCCGTCAAGGGCAGCAACCGGGCGACGACGACCAATACCGCGGGGGTCTATTCGATCGGCGTCGAGGTGGGGCAGGTTCTGCAATTCCGGATGATCGGCACCGAGCTGGCGGAACGGACCGTGAGCGACACGGACGTCGTCATCAACGTGCAGCTGCGGCGCGCCGCGCTGAGTCTCGACGCCGTCGTCGTCACCGCGCTGGGGCAGACTGCCGTGGAGCGGTCGCAGGGGACCTCGCAGCAGACTGTGGGGGGCCCCGAGATCGCCCAGACGCAGCGGGAGAACTTCATCAATTCGCTGTCGGGGCGCGTCGCCGGCGTGGACGTGACGAGCACGTCGGGGGTGCCCGGCGCCTCGACCTCGATCACCATCCGGGGGGTCACCTCGATCAGCAGCAGCAATCAGCCGCTGATCATCGTGGACGGGCTGCCGATGGACAACTCGACCCTCAATACGGGATCGCTGGCGTCCGACCAGAACTCGAACACCGCGCTGTCGAACCGCGGGATCGACTTCACCAACCGGGCGGCCGACTTGAATCCGGACGACATCGCGACGCTCACCGTCCTAAAGGGGCCGGAAGCGGCCGCGCTCTACGGCATCGGCGGCGCGCACGGCGCGATCGTCATCACGACCAAGCACGGGGGGGCGGGCGGCGGGTGGGTGTACAACAACAGCTTCAGGATCGAGACGGCGCGCGCCAGGCCGCAACTCCAGCGGGCGTACGGCCCGTCGAGCGTGAACCCGGATGGTACCCTCGGCTCGTTCTCCTACTTCGGCGCCCCGTATCCCGCCGGCACGCAGTTCTACGACAACATCAGCGGCTTCCTCCGCACGGGGCTGACCCAGACGCACGATCTGTCGTTCAACGGTGGGACGCCCGACGGCCGGATCAATTACCGCGTGGCCACGTCGCTCGACCGGCAGCAGGGCCTGGTCCCCAACAGCGATTACGACCGGACCAACGTGACGGCGCACTCCCAGGCGCAGGTCGCTACGTGGCTGAACACGGACCTGTCCATGACTTACACCTACGACAACAACGATCAGGTGTTCAAGGGGGACGCCGGTCCGCTGATCGGCCTGATGATCTGGCCGCAGACGGACAACGCGAAAGTTTACCTCACCAAGTCGGGGCTGCGGCGCCAGTTGACCACCTTGCAAGCGAACTTCGAGCCGGACAACCCGTACTTCAATGTCAACAAGAACACGATCAACTCGAAGAACAACCGCATCATGGTGAACCTCGGCCTGCTGCTGACGCCGTTCTCGTGGGGGAGCCTCAAGACCAACATCGGCACCGACAGCTACACCAACCAGAACCTGGTTGTGCGCAACCCCGCGAGCTACGTGGGCGCGTACTCCAACGGCATTCTCGACCAGGCGGACGTCATCCAGCACAACATCGCGGCCCAGACGATTCTGAGCTTCAACCCCCAGCCCCTCCCCCACGGCTTCTCGATCAGCGGACTGGTGGGCAACTACCTCGCCGACCAGAAGTCGACGACCGACGCCGTGGACGGGACGAACTTCCTGGATCCGAATTTCGTCTCCATGAGCAACACGGTCAGTCAAACCCCGTATCCCTACCTTCAACAGCGGCGCGTGGTGAGCCTGTTCGGCGAAGCCGTCCTCAACTACAAGGACTTCCTCTACATCACTGGCACCGGCCGGAACGACTGGAGCTCGACCCTCCCACCGCAAAGCAACTCGTTCTTCTACCCG
>Ga0209473_1000115_pt1 | contig 48979 bp, 50 predicted proteins | sample GraSoiAngelo_133_FD_185890 | JGI IMG/M metagenome (GOLD analysis project Ga0209473, IMG submission 185890) | Grasslands soil microbial communities from the Angelo Coastal Reserve, California, USA - 14_0929_05_20cm (SPAdes) (version 2) | ecosystem: Environmental > Terrestrial > Soil > Grasslands ...
ATAAGCGCCACTAACCGAACAAGGAACCAGCCGCCCACTCGTCCGCAACGCGCGTTACCGGAATTGCGCACCCGCATCTTCCGCCCCCGCCCTCGAGGAAGATGTGGACTGCGTGCTTGCAGGGCAAGCGATGTAGCCCCCTCCTGCCCGTGCGCTGCTCGGCGGCTCAGTTCGTCTTCATCGGCTCCAACAGCTTCTGTTGCAGGAAGAGAGCGATGGCGGCGATCGCGTAGTCGCGATTCTCCTTCTTCGCGAAGCCGTGACCTTCGTTCATGCCGAGCAGGTACCAGACGTCCTTCCCGCGTCCGCGGAGCGCCTTGACGATCTGCTCCGCCTCGCTGCGCGGAACGCGCGGGTCGTTGTACCCCTGCTGCACGAACAGCTCCGCCTCGATCTTGTCGACGCTGAGCAAGGGCGAGATCCGCTCTTGCACGGCCCGCACCGCCGGGTCGCGCTCATCGCCGTATTCGGCGCGTCGCAGATCGCGCCGGTATGCCTGTGTGTTCTGCAGGAAGGTGACCAGGTTCGAGATGCCGACCACGTCGACCGCCGCCCGGACGCGGCGGCCCTGGAAGGCAGCGGTGGCCAGTGTCATGTACCCGCCGTAGCTGCCGCCGTAAACGCCGACGCGAGAGGCATCGAGCTCGGGCTGCCTGGCGATGAAATCCAGCGTCGCCGGGATGTCCTGCAGCGCCTGCTCCCGCTTCGCGCCGTCGTCGGCGGCGAGATACGCCTTGCCGTACCCCGCTGACCCGCGAACGTTCGGCAGCAACACCGCTAGCCGTAGCTCCGAAGCCAGGAGCTGAACGAAGGACGAGAACGTGGGACGGCTCTGCCCTTCCGGACCGCCATGCCAGATGACGACCACCGGCAGCTTGCCCGTCGCGCCGCGGGGCTTGTACAGGAACGCCGGCATGGTCCCCGCGCCGCCGCCGGCGGGATAGCGGACGAGCTGCGCATCGACGAACGTCGACGGGTCGAGCCCACCGACCTCCGACCGCGTCCAGCGGACCACGCGCATTCCGCGCAGGTCGATCTGGTAGACGTCGGCAGGCTGCGTCGCCGTCTGGAACGTCACCGCGAGCTGATCGGCGCGGTGCCGTGGAAATTCGAAGTTCCCGATCACCGCGTTGCCTGGCAGCGCGATCTGCTGCGCGTGGCGCTGCCGATCGAGAACGTAGAGCCGCGACGCCCCGTCCTCGTTGGTGGCGAAGGCCACCCGCGACCCGTCGTCCGACACCGCCAGGTCCTCGACGTCCCACTTCACGTCTGCCGCGAGCGCGGTGTGGTTGCCCTGCCCGTCGAGCAGGTAGAGCTGGTTGAAGTCGCTCCAGCGATCGGTGACGAGGTACACGCCCTTGCCGTCCGCGCTCCACCGCGCAGTGATCACGCTCGCCTTGCCTTCTTTCGGTGAGAGCTGCGTCAGCTTCCCCGACGACACGTCCAGAGCGAACAGATCGGCGTCCTGGATGCTGCGCTCGTGAACGACCAGGAGCCTTGCGCCGTCGCGCGAGAACTCCACCGGCGCCCAAGTCCCTTCCGCCTCGGTGACCCGCCGCGCGTTCTTTGGCGAGCTGGCGTCGGCGACGTAGACGTCGGTGTCCTTTCCGTTGCGTTGCGTGCCGGAAAAGGCGACCCGCTTGCCGTCGCGAGAGAGGGTCAGCGACTGGTGCCGGCTCTTGCCATCGGTGAGCAGCTCGGATCGTCCCGAGCGCCGGTCGAGCCGGAAGAGCTGGTAGAACTCGCCGCCGCCTTTGTCCTGCAGGTACCAGACGATCTGGGGATCGCCTGGCTGGAACCTTGCCGCGTTGACCGGCTCGTCCGCGAAGGTAATCTGCGTGCGCATGCCGAGGGGCATCTCGACGACGTGCAGCTGGGCGGTGGAAGCGAAGCGCGTGGTGATGAGCAGCGCACTGCCGTCATCTGAGACGTCCGCCAGCGCGGCGGAGCGCGCGTTCAGGTACTGGCCGGTGCGCGATTTGAGGTCCGCGGGGATCGCCGGCACCCCGCTCTGGAGCAGGCTGGGAACGCCCGGCGCAGGTCCCATTCCCTCGACGGTGGAAGAAGGAGTCTCGGGTGCGGGCGGGGCAGCGGCAAGCAGGAAGGCGAGGATGAGAACCGGCATGGCGCCGCGTTTTGCGCGGGACCTGTGCAAAAAGCAAGGCCAGCGAATGACCGGCCCTGAGACTAGTGCAGCGCATGTGAGATCCGATGGCCGCCGCTCATCCCGACGCTTTCACGCTGATAGATCGATCTGCGTCCGTTGCGGCCCCTCGTGTTCGGCCAGCGCCACAAAGCCCTCGACGCCGACCTGGTGCGCACCATCCACGGCTTCGACGCGCTTCTGGTGCTCACCGGATCGACGGCGTCGGCAAATCTTTAGCCCTCGCGCTTCATGCGCTTCCGGCGGGCAATCTCACGTTCGCTGGGGGAATCGAGCGTAGTGTCGCCAATCTTGATCTCACCCTCTCGCTCGTAATGGCCGACGATCAGGCCATTTGGAGAGACGCGGGACCTGGTCAGCTTGAAAGAATGCGGCGCCGAGCCGTCGGCGAACAGCTTTTTGCCGCCGCCAAGCACGACCGGCACTGTGAAGATGCTCATAGCGTCGACCAGGTCATTGGCGAGCAGCGCGTGGACGAGTTCGGTACTGCCCTGGGTGACGAGGTTCGGGCCGTCTTCCTGCTTCAGGCGCTTCACGTCGGCGATGTCGCGCAGGAGCACTGAGCCTGCCCAGCTCGTATCGACCTCGCCTGAGCGCGAAACCGCGTACTTCTTGATGTCCTTGAACAGCTTGGCGATGCTGCCATGGGGAGCGTCTTCTTCGTAGTAGGGCCAGTACGCGGCGAAAATCTCGTAGGTCTTGCGGCCGAGCAGCAGGTCGAATTTCTCCTTGAAGACGCGGTGGACCTCTTCGCCGCCCGCTTGATCGAAATAGGGCATCGCCCAGCCGCCGAACTTGAAGGCCTTGGTCGGATCCTCGGTCGGCCCGCCGGGCGCTTGCATGACGCCATCGATGGAAACCTGGGCGCCGACGATAATCTTCCGCATGGGTCACTCTCCTTGTTTGAGGCGCAGGACGAACGGCCTGCTTCCGATCCGATGTGTTCCCACATTAACGTCTTGGCGAGCGGTGCGGTGTGCACCGCATGTGAGATCCGATCAAGCATTCGCTTCCGCGAGCGGATGATCGAAGCGGCGGGTTTCGTCCAGATGAAGGGAGTCGGGTCGTCGTTCCAATGCGCGATGTACGCGTCGATGTGCCCACCGCCGGTGTGCTGTGCGACGAAGAGTTGTCGAAAATGACGTGCAGCTCGCGGGGCGGGTGCGTCCGCGCGACCAGCTTCATGAAGGCGAGGAAGTCGGCATGCGGTGCACTAGAGCGCATCTCATGACCCCGGACCGAGCCAGGCAGCCGAGACGCAGCCCGGCGCCGCGGATCGGATGAGCGTTTGCGGATGCAAACGCGTCCGCGGCGAAGGGAGGGGTCATGAGATGCGCTCCCAGCCGTAGAGCCGCACCTCCGGTGCGCAGCGGCTACTCGATCTTCGTCGAGTCGACGGTCTTCTTCAGCTCGTTCCAGGCCCCTTCCACGCCGGACTTCAAGGCTTCCCAGCGCTCCTCGCCCGCCGCCTTCAGCTCGTCCAGCTTGCGGCGCGCCTGCTCGTGCTTTTCTTCCGCCTTCGCCTGCGCCAGCTTCTGCTGATACTCGAGGCGCCCCTGGGCGGCGGCCTTCTCCGCCTTCGCCTTCATCTGCTTCAGCTTCGCGCCCCATTCCGCCACTTGCGCTTCCATCTTCGCGACGTAGGCGGCCTTCATCTCCTTCATGCCCATCCTGGACCTCCTTCACGCAAAGTCTATGCACCGTGCAAAGTGGCCGTCCACACGCGGAGGCGTCCGATGCTCAACTCCAGCGATATGTCCGCGGCGCGATTTCGGGCGCCTCGACCACCACCGCCGCGCGATAGGGATCGCCGACGTCGACCGGATGGACCGAGTACCGCCGGGCCGCGTCGGGAATCCCGGTCGCCCAGAGCAGCCGCGGCGGCGAGAACGCGATCTCGTACGACCGCGTCGACCGCGAGAGCCCCTCGCCGGTCGCTTTCAGGAACGCCTCCTTGCAAGTCCAGAGCCTGAAGAACGCGTCTGCCCTCCTGTCCGCGTCGGTCTCCGCGAAGAGCCGCTCGATCTCGCCGGGAGCATAGAAGCGCCTCGCAATCGCATCGCTTCGCCGCCGGCGCGGCAGCTCGACGTCCGCTCCGACTTCCGCCCGCGAGAGCGCGATTAGCGCCAGCGCGCCCGAGTGGCTGATGTTGAACCGCAGCGGCGAGCCTGGCAGGAACGGCTTGCCGTGAGGCCCGTAGCGGAACTGCACTTCGGAGGGATCGCAGGCGAGCGCGCGCCCGAGGACCTCGCGCAATGTCCCGCGCGCGGCGCCCCAGAGCGACCGCAGCGAGTCGGTGGCGAAGCTCTGGAATCTCTCCTCCTCACGCGGCGAAAACGTCTTTCGCATCGTTTCGAGGCGATCGCGACGAACGTCGAGGCTGGTCGCGATCAGCACCAGGTCGCCCTCGCCCGGGAATATTCGGTCCGGAGCTGGCATCCAGGTGGGATGGAACCTTGGAGACGGATGATTCATCGACGAGATGTTAGCGCTCGGAGCCTTCGCGTGCGCGCAGTAGTCCTGATCACTCTTTTCGTCGCCGCCTGCGGCGGCTCCGGCGGAGGGGCCGGCAGTGGCAGTGGCAGTCCGGACGCCGGTGCAGACGTCGTCACCATCGGCTGGACACAAGCGGCGATCACCACGCCGGTCACGACGACTGTCGGTGCCGGCATGCCGGTGCGCTGGCGGAGCGGCGACGGCGTCGATCACACGGTCGTGGCGGACGCCTCGCCTCCCCCGAATTCGGTCGGCGTTCCGGCCGGCAGCACCAGCACCACGCAGACCATCACGACCCCCGGGACCTACCGGTATCACTGCACGATCCATCCGGGCATGCACGGGACGTTGATCGTTCAGTAATCCTTCTCGACCAGATCGTGGCTGCCGGAGAGGAGGACGCGCAGCAGCTTCAGCGTCCCGACGCCGTCGCTCTCGGCGACGGCGAGGACGCGGGCCTGCGGGTCCATCAGCCGGACCTTGCGACCCCGCGGATACGGCGGCGCGCGCAATCGCGACAGGTCCGCCGGTCCCGGCGCGTGCCCGTGCGCCACGCGGCGCGCGAGTTGGGGATCGAGCTGCAGCTCGGCGAGGTCGGTGAGGGCACGGGAGACGGGATGCACGAATCGCGCGAGCTCTTCCCGCGCTTCTTTCGCCGTGGTCATCAGGGTGTCCAGCCCGACCGAGTCCTCGAGTCCGAAGGGCCCCACGCGCATCCGTTTCAGCGCGCGCAGGTGCGCGCCACAGCCGACCCTCTGCCCCAGATCGTGCGCCAGCGTTCGCAAGTACGTACCCTTCGAGCAGCGGACGAAGATTCCCGCGTCGGGCGGCCTGAACCACAAAAGCGTCGCCTCCGCGATGTAGACCTGCCGCGCCTCGCGCTCCACCTCCTCGCCCGCGCGCGCCAGCTCGTAGAGTCGCTTTCCGTCCACCTTGCGCGCCGAATACATCGGCGGCGTCTGCTCGATCAGCCCGACGAATCCTTCCAGCGCTGCCCGGACGCGGTCTTCGGTCAGGCCCTCGAGCGGCTTCGTCTCCAGCGTCCGTCCGGCGCTGTCCTGGGTGTCGGTGGTCGCCCCGAAGCGGACGACGGCGTCGTACTCTTTTTCCCCGTCGCTGACGAAGCTGGCGATCTTCGTCGCGTCCCCGATGCAGATGGGCAAGACCCCGGTAGCCGTCGGATCGAGCGTCCCCGTGTGCCCGCAGCGCTTTGCCTTGAAGAGGCCTTTCACCCGGCGGACCACATCGAAGCTGGTGGGTCCGCTCGGTTTGTCGACGACGACTACGCCGCAGAGCTCATGCGTCATTCTTCAGTGCTTCCTCGACCTCGTCCGCGATCCGCGCGCGCACCTTCGCCTCGTCTCCCTCGATGCTGCAACCCGCTGCGTTGTGATGACCGCCGCCGCCGAACTTCTGGGCGATCGCGGCGACGTTCACCCGGCCGCGCGAGCGGAAGCTGACCCTCCAGGGACCCTCATCCTGCGGCTCGCGGAAGCTGGCCGCGACCTCGACGCCGTCCACGCTGCGGGCGAAGTTGATGAAACCGTCGGTCAGATCCGTCTCGCTGCCGGTCTTCGCCACCATGGCGTTGGTGATGGTGATGGTGGCGAGCTTGCCGTGGACCTCGAGCGTGGAGAGGACCTCGGCGAGCAGGCGCATGCGCGCGAGGGGCTGCTGCTCGTACACGCGCACCGTCATCTCCCACGGTTCGACCCCTGCCTCGACCAGCTCTGCGGCGATCCGCAGGCACTCGGGATCGGTGCTCGAGTACCGGAAACATCCCGTGTCGGCAAGGATGCTGGCATAGACGCATTCCGCGGTGTCCTTGGAAAACGGCCCGCCCAGCGCGCGGATGATCTTGTACGCGAGGATGCCCACCGAAGCGGCGTGCGGGTCGACGTAGTTCACGTCGCCGAACGGCTCCGTCGTGATGTGGTGGTCCAGGTTGAGGAGGACGCCGCGGCGATCCGCTCGAGGCACGTCCGGCCCCAGCCGGTCGAAGGCGCCCGCGTCGGCCGCCACCGTGACGTCGAAGGCGGCGCCCGCGGGCAACGACTTCGCCACCTCGGCCGCTCCGCGCAGGAAGCGGAAGTTGTACGGGAGATCGTCGGGATTGTAGACGGTCACTTCGCGGCCGAGATCCCGCAGCGCGGAAGCCAGCGCCAGGGCAGATCCGAGCGCGTCGCCGTCGGGACCGCGGTGCATGGTGATCAGGACCGTGCGCGCGGCCCGCAGCGCGTCGACTGCCAGCGGCAGGTTCTCCTCGGGCTTCCAGTCGCGCGCGTTCGCGACGCCGCGGTTGATCGCCTTCACTCGTCGCGCTCCGGAACGAACGGCTCCGGATGCTGCGTCCGCTCCTCGTCGTGCACCTGCCGGAGGAGCTGGTCGATGCGCTCACCTCGATCGATGGCCTCGTCGTAGGTGAAGCGCAGTTCGGGGGTCACGCGCAGCTTGAGCTCGACGCCGATCTCGCGGCGGAGGAAACCGCGCGCCTTCTCCAGGCCCTTTGCCGTGTGCTTGCGCTGTTCGAGGTCGCCGTGCACCGTCCAGTACACCCGGGCTTCCCGCAGGTCCGGCGACATCTTCACTCCGGTGATCGTCACCAGGCCGATGCGGGGGTCGCGCATGCCGCGCGCGAACCGCTCGGCGAGCAGCTGCTGGACCATGTGGGCCACGCGCTCCGGGCGGTTGTGCGTGGTCATTCCAGATCCTCCTCCTTCAGCCATCCCGGCTCCCGCTGCTCCGGCAGCTCCTCCTCGTCCTGCTCCGGAGGCAGGCGCGAGAGATCGTGCGCGTCGAAGTCCGGCTTTCCCGACCAGTCGCTCTTCATCTCCGAGTAGGTCTCGATCTCCATTTCCCGATTGAGGATCTCCGCGATGTTGCCGGCGTCGCGCGCGCACTTGTCCAGCACTTCATTGACGAAGCTGCGATCGTTGGACACCGCCGCGATGCCGATCACCGCGCGCTGCCAGATGTCGTTCTCCGCGACCTCGGCCGCGGCGACGTTGAAGCGGGAGCGCAGGCGATCCACCACCTTGCGGACCACCTGCCGCTTGTCCTTCAGCGAGGAAGCGCCCTGGACGTGGAGCGTAAGCCTGAGGATCCCGACGACCATCTGCACGTCCCGAGGCCCGCGCCGGCTAGGTCAGCGAGGGCCGGATCGTCTCCAGCTCGTACGCCTCGATCACGTCGCCGGGCTGGAAATCGGTGAAGTTCTCGATCCCGATTCCGCACTCGAATCCCTTGTCCACCTCTCTGACGTCGTCCTTGAAGCGCTTGAGGGAAGCGATCTTGCTGGTGATGATGGGCTTCTGGTCGCGCAGCAGGCGCACCATCGAGGTCCGGGTGATCTTGCCGTCGGTGACCGAGGAGCCGGCGATAGTCCCCAGCTTCGGCACGTTGAAGGTCTGCAGCACCTTCGCGTGGCCCACCACCTTCTCCTTGATGATGGCCTCGAGCAGGCCCTCCATGGCCAGCTTCACGTCGTCGAGCGCCTCGTAGATGATGTCGTACTGCTTGAGCGTCACTCCCTGCGACGCGGCCGTCTCCGCCGCCTTCGACTCGGGTTTGACGCTGAACCCCACGATCATGGCCTTCGAGGCAGCGGCCAGCATCACGTCGCTCTCGGTGACGTTGCCGACGGCAGAATGAATCACGTCCACGGAGACCTTCGGAGTGGACAGCTTCGCCAGCGCCGTCTTCAGCGCCTCGACCGACCCGTGGACGTCGGCCTTGACGATGATCTTGAGGACCTTGGCCTCGTCCTTCTTGCCTTTGGCGAGGATGTCCTCGATGGAGAGCTTGTTGCTCTTCGAGAGATCCTTCTCGCGCTGCTTCTTCAGGCGGTGCTCGGCGACCACCGCGGCAGCCTGCTCGTCCTCGACCACGTTGAGATCGTCGCCCGCGGACGGTGCGCCGTCGAGGCCGAGCACTTCCACGGGGAACCCGGGCGGGACATCGTCGATCTGCTCGCCGTGCTCGTTCATCATCGCCCGGACACGCCCGTGGTGGACGCCGGTGACGATGGCGTCGCCGACGCGGAGCGTGCCGTCCTGGATGAGGACCGTGGCCACCGGGCCGCGGCCCTTTTCCAGCTTGGCCTCGATGACGGTTCCGACCGCCGGCTTGTTCGGGTTCGCCTTCAGCTCCATCACTTCCGCCTGGAGCAGGATGGCCTCGAGCAGCTTCTCCAGCCCCTCGCCGGTGCGCGCCGATACCGGGATCATCATCGTCTCGCCGCCCCACTCCTCGGAGATGAGCCCGTGTTCGGAAAGCTGCTGCTTGATGCGCTCGGGCTGCGCCTCCGGCTTGTCGATCTTGTTGATCGCGACCACCACGGTCACTTCCGCCGCCTTGGCGTGGTTGATCGACTCGACCGTCTGCGGCATCACGCCGTCGTCGGCCGCGACGACCAGCACCGCGATGTCGGTGACGTTGGCGCCCCGGGCGCGCATGGCGGTGAAGGCCTCGTGGCCCGGCGTGTCGAGGAAGGTAATCGACGCCTCGCCACCGTCGGAGCCGACCACGTCGACGGAGTAGGCGCCGATGTGCTGCGTAATCCCGCCGGCCTCGCCGGCAGCGACGTTCGCCTTTCTGATCGCGTCGAGCAGCGAAGTCTTGCCGTGGTCGACGTGCCCCATGATGGTGACGACCGGCGGCCGGGCCACCAGGTCCTCCGGCTTATCCGCCGTCTCCCGGATGAACTCGTCCAGCTCGAAGCCGACCTTCTCCACCTTCCAGCCGCTGTCGAGCGCCAGCACGCTGGCCGTGTCGAAGTCGATGGGCTGGTTCTGCGTCACCATCTTTCCGTTCGCCATCAGCTTGCGGATCAGATCGGCGCTCTTCACGCCCATGGTCTGCGAGAGCTCGGCGACGGTGATGGTCTCCTCGATGCGGATCACCTTCTTGTGCTCCGACATCTCGGTGATCTCGGTCTGCTTGCCCTTCTTCGCGCTCTTCTTCTTGTGTCCCCGGACGGGGACGTAGGCGCGCTGCCGGGCCAGGTCCACCAGGTCCTGCTTGGAGAGCGATTCGGTCTTCTCGACGCGCGGGCCCTTCTTGCCTCGCTGACCGGGTCCGCCCTTGTTGTCCTTGGTGACGTCGATGAATTCGCGGCCGCGGCCCGGACCGCCCGAGACGACGGCCAGCTCGCGGACCTCGCCTACCGGACGGGGGCGGAAACCGCCGGCCCCCGGCCCCCGGGGAGCGGGCCGTGCGATCGGGATAAGCGGCCGCGACAGCACCACTGCGCGCGTCGCGGTCGGCCGCGACGTGAGATTTTCGGTGACCTGGACCGACTGGACGCCGCCCGGTCCCTGGACGATGGGTCCACTGGCCTTCGGCGGCGGCGGCCGCACGTGCGGTCGCGGCGGCGGCGGCGGCGCCGGGCGCGCCGCGACTTTGGCGACTCCGACCGGAACGTTGCTGACGGGCCCGAGCGGGCGCAACGCCTCGACCGCGCGGGGCGCAACCGCCGCTGGTTGCTGAGCGACGGCCGGTTTCGGCTCGGGCTGCGGCGCGGCGGGCTGCGGCTCGGCGCGGGCAACGGCAACCGGCTTCTCGGCGGCAACCGGCGGCGGCACCGGAGGTGGCGTGCGCGGCGCAGGGATCGCCGGCGGGAGCACCTCCGCCGCGGCCGGTTGAGGCTCCGCCTTGCGCTCGGGAACGGGGGCAGGAGGAGGCTCCGCCTTGCGGACCTCCACGGAGCGCGCGGGGGGTTCGACGGCGACGGCTGCCTGCTGCGCGGCCAGCGCGGCGGCGTGCTCGTGTTCGGCGGCGGTGTCCGCCTTCTTCCGACGGAGGACCACGCCGCTTCCGGAGGACTTGGGTGCCTCGACCTTGGGGCCCTTCTCACCCTTGAACTTCTCGACCACCGCGAGCGCCTGGTCGTCCTCGAGCGAGGATGAGTGGCTCTTGACGTCGTACTCGTGAGCGCGCAGCCAGTCGACCATCTCCTTGTTGGAGAGGCCGAGATCCTTCGCGAGCTCGTAGACGCGCTTCTTCGCCATCCTGTGTAGAGTCCCTTCCAGAAAAACCCCTTTTTTGCGGGGCTAGCTCTTTAGTCTGCCGCCTCCGCCGTCGTCAAGCGAACCCGAGCCCACCCATCCGAGGAGGCGGTCGAGCGTCGGCGCCGCCGCCTTTCCCTTCAGCGCCCGCGGTATTGCGCGTGTGCGCACCGCCTCCCGCGCACAGCGCGCATCGTGGCAGAGCCAGCATCCGCGCCCGGGCTTTCCCAGCCCGGGAACCGCCTCTCCGCTTCCGTCCGCCACCAGCCGCAGCAGCTCGCGCCGGGGCCGGACCCTCCTGCAACCGACGCAGCGGCGCTGCGGTTCGACGGGTCGCAGCCGCCCCGCCCGGCGTCCTCGCGTCACGGGCTATGCGAGCTGCGGCTGGACTCCTTCCGCCGCCTTCTTCGCGTCCAGATCCGCCTTCAGCCGAGCCTCCTCCTGCAGGTAGTGCTCGACGGCCGCCTTCACCTGCTTGCCCTTCTTCACCCCCAGACCAGTCTGCTCGCCGAACTTCACCACGTCGGGCTCGTTGTGGATGTCCTCCACGGTCTTGTAGCCCGCGTTCGCCATCTGCTCGATGTTGCGCTCGCTGATCCCGCGCACGCGCAAGAGGCGCTCCTGCTGGGTGAGCTCGCTCGGGTGCTTGCGCGCCTCCGCCAGGCGGCGTTCCTCGCGCTCCTGCTCGATGCGCGAGAGCTCCTCCTCGTCCTTGCCGATCTGCTCCCGGGCAGCGGCGAGATAGCGCTCGACGTTGTCGGCCGTGATCCCGGGCATTTGCAGCAAGACTTCCGTGCTGGCGTTGGCGAAGTCCTTCGCGCTGCGGAAGCCGTGAGCGTACAGCAGCTCGACGGTCGCCTCCGGCAGCCCGATGGCGGTGAGCGACCGCGAGGCGAACTCGCGCATCTCCTTCACCCGGGATTCGCTGTTGATGTCGAGCTTCCAGCCAGTGAGCTGCGCCGCCAGGCGCACGTTCTGCCCGCGCCGGCCGATGGCCAGCGAAAGCTGGTCGTCGGGGACGATGATCTCCATCGCCCTGTTCTCGTCGTCGAGCAGCACGCGGCTGACCTCGGCCGGCTGCAGCGCGTTGCAGACGAAACGGGCGGAGTCGTCGTCCCAGGGAACGATGTCAATCTTCTCGCCGCGCAGCTCCTGCACCACCGCCTGCACGCGGCTACCCTTCATACCCACGCAGGCGCCCACCGGGTCGACGTCCGCGTCACGGGAGGCGACGGCGATCTTGGTCCGGCCGCCCGGCTCCCGCGCCACGGCCTCGATCACCACGACCCCTTCGGCGATCTCCGGGACCTCCATCTCGAACAGCTTGCGCACCAGCTCCGGCGAGGCCCGGGAGAGGATGATCTGCGGCCCCTTGCTCTCGCGCAGCACGTCGAGCACGAAGGCCTGCACCCGGTCACCGGCGCGGTAGCTCTCGCGCGGCGTCTGCTCGCGGACCGGGAGCACCGCCTCCGCGCGGCCGAGGTTGACGATGATGTTGCCGCGCTCGAACCGCAGCGCGATTCCCGAGACGATTTCGCCCTTGCGGTCCTTGTAGTCGTTGAAGACGTTCTCGCGCTCGGCGTCGCGCGTGCGCTGGATGATCACCTGCTTGGCGGTCTGCGCGGCGATGCGGCCGAAGCCCTTTCGGTACGTCTTCAGCCTGAGGATGTCGCCGTAGCGCTCGTCCTGGACGCGGGCCTCTTCCTCGTCCTCCGGCCGGTAGAAGATCTGGAAGAGCAGCTCGTCGCCGATCTCGGCCTCGATTCCCTTCTTGCCAGCTTCCTCCAGCGAGATCTGGTTCACCGCCTTGACCGGGTCCTCCACCTCGACGCGCTCCACGACGGTCAGGGTCTGGAACACTTCCACGACCTGCTTCTCCTCGTTGTAGGTCGCCTCGATCGCGCGGTCCTGGCCGAAGTGCTTCTTCGCGGCCTGCGCGATGGCGTTTTGCAGCGTGTCCACGAGGACCGAGCGCTCGATGCCCTTGTCCTTCGCGACCTGGTCGAGGACCATGTTCAGGTTGACGATCGGGGCCTGCGGTGCTGGGGCAGCCATTTCTTCTCTCTCTTTTCTATTCAGTTGTCGGCACTACTCGAACACTGGATCGACGTTCGCCTTGCTGACCTGCGCGTGAGGGACGCGAAAGATCCGTCCATCGACATCCAACACGATCGTTTCGTTGTCGTAACCTTGTAGGATTCCTACAAAAGTCTTCCGGTTCTCGCACTCCGGCAGAGGTCCGAACGTCCTCACCCGAACCCTCTTTCCGGCGAACTTCTGGAAGTGCTCGGGGGTCCTCAGAGGGCGGTCGAGGCCTGGGCTCGACACCTCCAGGTCGTACGCGCCCTGGATGGGATCCTCCACGTCCAGCGCCGCCGACACCGCCCGCGAGATCGAGCTGCAGTCGTCCAGCGACACCCCGCCGCTCTTGTCGATGAAGATCCGCAAGATCTGCCGGCCGCCCGGCCCCCCGAGCTCGACGTCGATCAGCTCCAGCCCCTCCTGTGCGGCGAGCGGAGCCGCGATCTCGCGCACCTTGTTGAGGATTTCGTCTTTCCTTCCCACTGCAACCCCGAAAATAAAAAAGTGGGCCACTGCGGACCCACTTTCGGCTACGGCTCCGAAAATGTGAGGCCGGAGGTAACAGACCGGCCCATGATAGTCAAACAGCGACGGAGGCGACCGTGTTCCTCGCGGCAGCGGTGCAGATGAGATCGGGCAGCGACCGGGCGTCCAACGAAGCGCGCGCCCTCGCGCTTCTCGGGCAGGCGGCCGACCGAGGCGCGGCACTGATCGGCCTTCCGGAGATGTGGGAGCACATCGGACCGGCCCGCGAGAAGCACGCCTTCGCAGGGCCCGTGGACGGTCCGCAGCTGGCGCGCATCCGCGACTTCTGTGCGAGCCGGAAGGTGTGGTGCCTCGCGGGATCGATTGCGGAGGTGGCGCGCGAGGACGCCGGCCGCCGCGGCGGCGGAGGCCGGATCTACAACACGAGCGCGCTGATCTCCCCGGACGGCGCGATCGCCGCGACGTATCGCAAGCTGCACCTCTTCGACGTCGACATCCCCGACGGCGCGCGCTACCGCGAGTCGGAGCAGGTCGCGCCAGGAGACGCAGTCCCGCGTGCGCTGGACACGGTGCTCGGCGTCAAGCTGGGGCTGTCCGTCTGCTACGACCTGCGCTTTCCAGAGCTGTACCGGCAGCTCGACGCCGACGTGCTCTGCGTTCCCGCCGCTTTCACCGCCTACACCGGCCGGGCGCACTGGGAAGTGCTGCTGCGCGCGCGCGCGATCGAAAACCAGGCCTACGTGCTCGCTCCCGCGCAGGTCGGCCGCATCGGGCCGGCGAACGAGAACCGCTTCGCCTGGGGACACGCCTGCCTCGTCGATCCCTGGGGCGAGGTCATCGCCGACGCGGGCGGCGAGGAGGAAGGCATGGCGATCGCCCCCATACATCCGGCGCGACTGTCGCAGGTCCGCCGCGATCTTCCCGCTTTGCAGCACCGCAGACGCGATGTGCTTTGATTGACGGACTTGCGATCCCGGGTAAGGTCGATTCGACCTTCTCGGGGGCAAATCGCATGCATCTTCGCAAGCTGTTCGTGATCGCCGCCGCAAGCTTGTGCTTCGCGGCCGCAGCGATGGCCCAGTCCGACGCGGCACCGCCGTCCCAGCCCGACGCGAGCGCGAAGCCGCCGGCGAAGCCCGCGAAGAAAAAGAGGACGAAGAGCGGCAAGAAGAGCGGCAGCAAGAAGACGTCGAAGAACCGCAAGAAGAAGTCGTCCGCGCCAGCTGCCGCCGTCCAGCCCGTCGAGCCGATCGTGCCCGACGACGGCGAACCGCCGCAGCTCACGCACCAGCCGGTCGCCGCGGGAACGCGCGGGAAGCCGCTGACCATCGCCGCGCACGCGGTCGATGCGAACGGCGTCTTCGGGCCCATCCTCTACGTGCGCAAGAGGGGCTTGGGAACGGGCGACTACGTCCCCATCCGGATGATCGCTTCGAAGATCGTGCCCGGCGACTACTCCGTCGACGTCCCCGCGGCGCTGATCAACCTCGACGGGCTCGAGTACTACATCGAGGCCTGGGACACCGCCGGCAACGGTCCGACGCGCGCTGGCTCCTCCGAGGTGCCGATGGCGGTGGCCATCGAGGAGGAGAAGCGAGCGATCGCGCTGCCGACTCTGCCGACCAACGTCACCATCAAGCCCAAGGGAGCGCCGCCGGCCATCACCCATGCCGCGCTGACGCAGGCGCTCAAGGGCAAGCCCGTCGAAATCAATGCGCGGCTGGTGGGCGACACGGGCGTGCAGGGCGCCGCCGTCATGTTCCGGCACGCGGGCGAGAAGGACTACAGGGCGCTGCCGATGGGCAACATCGGCGGCGACGACTACACCGCGACCATTCCAGCGGCGATGGCCACCTCTGATCTCGAGTACTACGTCGAGGCGTTCGACCAGTACGGCAACGGCCCCGCCCGGTCGGGGGCACCGAACGTCCCCTACGGCCTCAAGGTGATGGATGCGTCTCCGGCTGCGGTCCCGGCGCCGGCAGCGGCTTCGGTCGCAAGCCGCAGGCGAACGCTGGACGACGAGGATACCGACCGGACCATCATCGGCATCGGGATCGACGGCGGAGCGCCCGGCGGCGGAGGCGCGATGTTGCTCGTGCGGCCGTTCTGGTGGCTGCGCCTCAACGGAGGCCTCGCCTACAACGTCGCCGGGTTCGGCTATCGCGGCGGCATCACGCTGTCCCCTGCCGATTGGGCGGTCAGCCCGACCCTGAACATCGACGCCGGACAATACTTGAGCGGCGACTTGAATAAGTTCGTAACGGTCAACGATTCGAACCCCGCGTTCGTAGGCGCGGTGCGTACGCTGCTCTCGAAGACGACGTACAAGTTCGCCACCGCCCAGGTCGGCCTCGAGTTCGGATCGCAACGGCGATTTGTCTTCTACGTGCGCGGCGGGCTCACGTATTTCGAGAGCTCACTGTCCGGGGCGGAGATCACTGCGGTCGCCCAGTCGAAGAACCCCGACCCGAACAACACGTACAACTTCCGCGGCGATACGAAGTTCTCGGGAATCCTGCCCTGCGCAAGCCTGGGCTTCAACCTCTTCGTCTACTAAGCGAGGGGACATGCGGAACCTGAAAGCCATCTCTCTGCTCCTGCTCCCGCTCTTCGGCTGCTTCGCGCAGCTGGAAAACCCGGACATTGCCCTGAGCCACAATCTCTGCGGCGGGACGGCGAACTGCATGCCCGGAGCGCTGCCGCTCGGGCTGATGCAGATCAGCGGGCAGAACACGTTTACCGTCGATTTCGGCGATCAACCACTGCTCCAGCCGTCGACCGCCGTCGGTCCAGCCACGGTGAACACCTCATTGATCCTGGGCGGGGCAGGGATCCAGCTGCAGAACGCGGCGAGTGGCGACTTCTCGCAGGTAGCGACGATCAGCCTCCTGGCCGCCCCGAGCGCGACGACCGACTGCTCGGCGACGGGAAGCAACTGCACGGTGCTGGCGGACTACGACCGCGCCCGCGACGGGGCAGCGAACCAGAGCATCACGCTCCGGGGACGCGGGGTCGACCTCATCACCTTCATCTCGAGCACCTCGCACTCCATGAACCTTCAGCTCCAGGCCAGCGGCACGGGGCCGAGCGGCGCCTGGAACGCCGACGTTTCCATGGACATGGGCCTGAAAGCACGAGCGAACTTCCCCTAGGACTTCAGTAGGATCCAGCCGCCAGGCGGTCGTTTGACAACCCGTCCGGCGGGGGGTTACGGTCCCTCGTGGAGTCCTCCGTAGGCGTCGCATCCAGAGGGGTCGCATCATGGAGATCACCGAGGTGCGGGTCTTTCCCGTCAATGAGGAAAGGCTGAAGGCCTACGTCACCATCACTCTCGACAACTGCTTCGTCGTGCGCGACCTGAAGGTTATCAACGGCAACACCGGCCTGTTCGTGGCCATGCCGGCAAAGCGCCGCAAGGACGGCACCTTCAAGGACATCGCACACCCGTTGAACAGCGAGACTCGCGAGCGGATGGAAAAGGTGATTCTCGCGGAGTACGACCGCGAGCTCGCGCGCGGCACTCCGCCGACCTCGGCCGCGGCGGCAAGCGGGTAGACCCGCCACGCGGCTCGTTGTAGAAGGCCGCGCATGCCCGAATCCGAGTCGGACCTCGTCATCTTTTCCGGGAACTCGAACAAGCCCCTGGTGAAGGAGATTTGCGAGTACCTGGAGATAGCGGTCGGCCGCTGCGACGTGGGCAAGTTCTCGGACGGCGAGATCCAGATCGAGATCGAAGAAAACGTCCGGGGGCGCGACGTTTTTCTCGTCCAGAGCACCTCCACTCCGGTGAACGATCATCTGATGGAGCTCCTGATCATGATCGACGCCGCCCGGCGGGCGTCGGCGTCCTCGATCACTGCCGTGGTCCCCTACTTCGGCTATGCCCGCCAGGACCGCAAGGTCGCGCCTCGCACGCCCATCACCGCACGCCTGGTGGCGGACCTGATCACTTCCGCCGGCGCCGACCGGTTCCTTTCCATGGACCTGCATGCAGGGCAGATCCAGGGCTTTTTCGACATGCCTTCCGACCACCTCTACGCTTCACCGATCCTCGTCGAGGACATGAAGCGCAAGTACGGTTCCCGGCCGGACGAAGTGGTCGTGGTCAGCCCGGACGCAGGTGGCGTCGAGCGTGCTCGCGCATTCGCCAAGCGTCTGGGGGCAACGCTCGCCATCGTCGACAAGCGGCGGCCGAAGGCCAACGTCGCGGAAGTGATGCAGATCGTCGGCGACGTCCGGGGCAAGACCGCCATCCTGCTGGACGACATGATCGACACCGCCGGCACTCTCGCGCTGGGCGCCAAGGCCCTGGCCGAATCCGGCGCGCGCCGGATCGTCGCCTATGCCGTCCACCCCGTCCTCTCCGGGCCGGCGGTGGAGCGCATCCAGGCCTCGAACATCGAGGAAGTGGTGGTCACCAATACGATTCCGCTGCGGGACAACGCGCTGGCTTGCAGGAAGATCACCCAGCTCTCCGTGGCGAAGATCTTCGGCGAGGCCATCCGCCGCATCCATAGCGGTGATTCGCTCAGCTCCCTGTTCATCTGATTTCCTGGCGCCGCAAACCGGCGACACGTCAGCTGGACTGGTCGAGGTGCTCGCGAAGCGAGGCGTGCCGGCGCACGATCGCATCCGAGATCGAGAAGATCGTCTCCTTCCATGCGCTCGCGCGGACTTCCGCCGCGGTCAATGGGGACGCCGCCTCGGGACCAGGTGGCATCGAGTCGGCGGCATCGATGAGGGTCGTCACGTACTCATTTCCGCGCGGCCAGATCTCCATGGAGACGATCAGGCGGTCTTTGCTCTGGGCGCGCTCGCTCAAATCGCCTATGAACAAGGTAACCTTCACGCGCGGCTGCGGGTGACCTGGCGTGACGACCGTCGTGAAGAACGCGGTGGGAACATCGCTCCCGGGCTCAAAAACGCTTCCGACCAGCTGGCGCGTTTCCCGGCCGCAGCAGCGACACGGAGCAGTCCTTGCTTCGGTCTTGCCGAAGACCCATTCGGCCATCGAGCCCAATGAACCACGCGGTGCCGGAGAACTCAACGCGCGCGGGAATCGTTCGGGAACGGCGCGCATCGACTCCTGGGCATGGGAGATCTCATCCTGCAGCACGGTCAAGCCGTGCTGTTCATCGTCAGCCTGATCGCGCAGCTCGGAGCGCCGGTTCCGATGACGCCCTTGCTCCTTGCCGCCGGAGCCCTGGCCAAGGAAGGCCAGCTGTCGTTCGCGAGCGTCGTCGCCATCTCGATGGCTGCCTCCGCGCTGGGCCATCTCGTCTGGTACGAAGCTGGACGGCGGCGCGGCACGGCGGTGCTCCGGCTGATCTGCCGCATCTCGCTCGAGCCCGATTCCTGCGTCCGCCGGACGGAAGATTTCTTCGGCCGGCATGGCGGCCGCGCGCTCGTCGCCGCCCCCTTCGTTCCGGGTCTGGGCGCGGTGGCTCCGCCGCTCGCGGGAATGGCGGGGATGCCGGTCGCACGATTCTTGTTGCTGGACTCGCTCGGCGCATTGCTCTGGTCGGCGCTCCTCGCCGGCATCGGGTTCGTGGCCGGACCGGAGCTGATGGCACTCGTCCAGGTCGGGCTGCGATTCGGCGCGTGGCTCGGGCTGGCTGCCGGCGTCGTGGTCGGCGCTTGGCTGGGATGGAAGATCGCCCAGCGCAGCGCCGTGGCGCGTGCCGTGGTGGTGCCGCGCATCGAGGCTGACGACCTGCGCTCCCGACTCGGTTCCAGCGACCCGCCACTGGTGGTCGACCTGCGAAGCGAGATGACGCGCGGGGAAGAGTCGATCCCTGGCGCGCATCCGGTCGCGCCCCGCGAGTTGCCGCGCTGGGCGCAGGGAATTCCGCGCGACAAGGAGATCGTCGTCGCCTGTGATTGACCCAACGAGGTCTCGAGCGCCCGGGCGGCGCTCACGCTGATCGAGCTGGGCTACCTGCGGGCACGCGCGCTGCGCGGGGGCGTGCAGCGATGGCGAGCGCTCGGATTCCCCCTCGCGCCCGCCCCGGTTGTAACCCTTCCCCTCCCTGCGGCCCCTGCCTTGCGGCCCGGGTAACGGGGCGGTCACGTCATCGTTCCGCGGCGCAAGCGCCGCGGTGCTTGCGCCGCGGTGCGGTGCATGCTAAAAGCCCGCGCTCTTTGAAGTTCGGGCGATCCAGCGAACCCCGGCACCGTCAATCCCATGCACGCGCCCGCCCGGCGCGGCGGCGGAGTCCGGACACGAAGGAGAAGTCATGGCCAATGACGTCAGCACGCTCACCGCCCAGAAGCGCGACCAGGCGGGCAAGGGCCCCTCGCACCGCCTGCGGGGCAAGGGCCTGATCCCCGCCGTCTGCTACGGCCCGTACGAGAAGCCGCTCCACGTGGCGGTGGATCCGGAGGCGATCAAGAAGGCCATCGCCACTCCGCACAAGTTCAACACGGTGATCAAGCTGCAGGTCGACGGCGGCGAGACGCGCACGGTGCTCTTCAAGGACTTCGAGAAGGACCCGGTCGACGGCCACATGCTCCACGCGGACTTCCTGGAAGTGCGCATGGACAAGGACGTGGTGGTGAACGTACCGGTCATCCTCAGCGGCAAGCCCGAAGGCGTGACGGCCGGCGGCATCCTGCAGCAGGTCGCACGCACGCTGCCGGTGCAGTGCAAGCCCAGCGACATTCCGGAGAAGATCGAGGTCGACGTCTCCGCCCTGAAAATCGCCGAATCGCTCCACATCAAGGACGTGAAGATGCCGGCCGGCGTCCAGCTCAAGGTGCGCGGCGACCAGACCATCGCAGTGGTCAACGTGCCCGAGAAGGAGGAGGAGGCGCCGAAGCCGGCCGCCGTCGCCGCCGTTCCCGGTGCGGAGGGTGCTGCCGCTCCGGCGGTCCCGGGCGCCGCGGTGCCTGCCCCGGGTGCTCCGGGCGCGCCGGGGGTGCCGACCGCTGCTCCTGCCGCGGCCGGAGCGAAGGCCCCTGCCGCCGACAAGGGCGCCAAGAAGTAAGCGGTGCGCCTCCTCGTCGGCCTCGGGAACCCGGGCCCGAAGTACGAGCGCACCCGTCACAACGTCGGCTTTCGCGTCGCCGCGGAGGCGGCGCGAAAACTCGGCGCGGCGCTCGGATCGGACTCCCGCTGGAACGCGCTGGTCGGAAAGGCGCAGGACATCGCGGTGCTGCTTCCGCAGGCGTACATGAACGTGAGCGGCGAAGCGGTGGCGCAGGCGGCGCGGTTCTGGAAGGTGCTGCCGGAGGGAATCGTGGTGGTGCACGACGAAATCGACCTGGAGTTCGGACGCATCCAGGTGAAGCAGGGCGGCGGCGACGCGGGGCACAACGGGTTGCGCAGCATCCGGGAGCATCTCGGTACCGGCGAGACCCTGCGGGTGCGATTCGGGGTGGGCAGGCCGCCGGAGCAGTGGGAAGGCGCGGACTGGGTGTTGGCAAGATTCTCCTCGGAGGAGGAGGCGGCTTTGAAGGAGCTGGTACCGCTCGCGGCCGAGGCGGCGATTGCGGCGCTGGTGCAGGGAAGTGCGGTGGCAGCGAATCGGTTCAACAGAAAGCCGAAGTGAACCTCGCTCCCGGCGTGTCCGGGGGCTTTACCCATGAGGGTGATGTGATGCAGCAGACGGAGACGCAGAGCACCGGTGGGGTCCCGCAGCACGCCCCGGGCACCAGGTTGCGCGAGTACGAGACGATCTTCCTCGTCCGGCCGGACCTCGCCGAGGATCTGGTGGACAAGATCGTCGAGCGCATGCGCGGCATCGTCCACCGCGACGGTGGCAAGGTGATCAAGGTCGAGAACTGGGGCAAGAAGAAGACCGCGTACGAAGTGAAGAAGAACTTCCGCGCCATCTTCGTCCGGTTCCTCTACCTCGGCGACACCCGCGCGGTGGCGGAGTTCGAGCGCAACCTGCGCATGACCGACGACGTGATGAAGTACCAGTCGGTGAAGATCGCCGACGACGTCGATGCTTCCAGCCGCGCGGTGGAAGCGGACGTGAAGCTCCCGGGCGATCCGGAGATGCCGGAGCGGATGGCGCGCGAGCCGGAACCGTTCGGCGGCGCGGAATTCGGCGGCCGGCGCGACGAACTTGCGGACGAAGGCGAGCTCCCTCCCGAGGCGGAGTAAGGAACCATGAGCGACATGAAGAAGGAGATGGCGTTCGGCGAACGCTCGGGCGGCGGCGGCAGGGGCGGAGGGCGCGGCGGCGCCGGACGCGAGGACCGGGGCGGCGGCGACATGGACCGTGGGGGAGGCCGCGGATTCGGTCGCCGCAAGGTCTGCCGCTACTGCGCCGACAAGAACCTGAAGGTCGACTACAAGAACGCGGCCGACCTGAAGTACTTCGTCACCGAGCGCGGCAAGATCGTGCCGCGGCGGATCTCGGGCAACTGCGCCCGGCACCAGCGCGAGGTGGCCACGGCCATCAAGCGCGGCCGCCAGGTAGCGCTCTTGCCCTTCACCATCATGCAGCACCAGTAGGAGGCGCGCAGATGAAGGTCATCCTGACGAAAGACCTGGACAACCTCGGCCGCGCCGGCGCGCTGGTCGACGTGAAGACGGGATACGGGCGCAACTACCTGCTCCCGCGCAACCTCGCGGTGCTGGCGACGGCGAAGAACATCCGGCAGCTCGAGCACCAGAAGGCCGGCATCCTGGCGCGCGCGTCCAAGGAGAAGCAGAACATGACCGCGATGGCGCAGAAGCTCTCCGTCATCGAGGTCAGGCTGACCCGGAAGGTCGGCGAGCAGAACAAACTGTTCGGCTCGGTCACCTCCAAGGACGTGCACGAGCAGCTCGTCTCGCAGGGGTACCAGATCGAGCGCAAGCAGGTGCACCTGCCCGACCCGCTCAAGGAAGTGGGGACGCACGAGGTGGAGGTGAAGCTGCATCCGGAGGTGGTGGCGAAGGTGAAGGTCACCATCGCGCCGGAGGCGTAGGACACCGGCTCTTCGAAGTCTCGGGGACACCATTTTCATGGTGTCCCCTCCTCTGGGGTATGCTGGCGCGCCTTCATGCGGATGCTGCTCGCCATCGCCGGCCTCGCAGGCGCACTGCACGCCGCCCCCCATCGCAAGGCGCCGCGCGCCGATGTGGCCGGACCTTCGTCGCGACCCGTTTCCGCGCGGCCGGACGCGACGACGCCGCTCCCCGCCGACACTGCGCCGCCGGCCGCTCTGGCGCAGCGTCCGGCTCCCGCGCCGCCCCAGGTCTCGCCGCGGCGCTTCGGCCGCTTCGACCTGGACATGCCGTTCGCTCAGTTCCGTGCTCTGCCGGATCTGGCCGACTGCGCGCCCGCGCTCGCGGCGCCGACCGGCCATGCGGAATGCGCGCTGCCGAAGGCGCCCGACAATTTGTCGCGCGTGCAGCTCGCCTGGGAGGAAGGGCGCAACGGCGGTGACCTCACCGCCCTGCGGCTGCTGTTCGACCCGCAGCTCGCGCCCCCGCTGACGGACCTGGAGTGGCAGCTTACGCGGGGGTGGGGCCCGCCGCTCCTCGAGCAGCTGCGCCGCGACCGCGACCAGAAGTTCTTCACCCTGCAGTGGGAGGACGGCGAGCACCGTGCCACGGTGGAGGCGCAGGCGCCGCGCGATCAGCCCTCCCGCGCCACCGCCGTCGTCCTCGAACGCAAGCAGGTGCCGCTCTCCGGCGAGTTCAGCGCGCTGCATCCGCGGGCGTTTCCGAACTTCCGGGTGCGGTGGATCCGGCGCGTCGACTGGGAAGGGCAACTCCACGCGGTGCTCTGGGGGACGTCGTTGACGCCGGCGCAGGAAGCGATGGGGGAGCAGTCTCCGTCGTGGGTCACGCAGCGCAACTACGTCGGGATCTGGAAGCTCGAGCCGGCCACGCCTACCCGGCCCCGGCGGTGGAAACCGCTCTGGGAGCGGGTCACCGGCGGAGACGACGAGGAACCGCCCCAGCGCGTCCTCTACGTCGACATTCGCGACGTCACCGGCGACGGCGTCGCCGACCTGGTGGTCGAGCTGTCGTGCGAGACGTGCGGCGCCACGGCCGACGAGGTGATCGTGAAGACCGTGCGCGCCGGCAAGCTGGTGGACCTCCTCTCCAAGCGCGACCTCTACCGGGCGCAGGTCGAGCTCGCCCCGGGGCGAGTGCGGATCCGGGAGCCCGAAGGCGAGGACGACCAGGGGCTCACCGTCAGCACGTACGCATACGATCGCGGCAAGGGCGCGTTCGTTCTCGCCCGCGAGGAGCGGGCGCCGGCGCCGCCGCGCTGACGTGGTACCTTCGGGCGATGGGAAAGAAGCCGCCGCTGCCGCCGTGGCTCGAGCACGCCGCGCTGGTGAAGAAGAAGATGAAGGAGCGCGGCTTCAAGATGGCGGACCGGGTGCAGATCTGCGAGCGGTGCGAGGAGTACGCGGAGGAGACCTGGACGCTCAAGGGCGGCCAGGGGATGGGCGGCCGCGACATCTGCGCGTGCATGAACTGCGGGCGCGCGCGGAGCTGGAAGGGGCAGGGTCCGGCGCGCACGGTGGAAGAGCCGTTCGATCTGATGGGATTTCTGGGGATCCTGCCGCTCTGATTATCTCAGTGCCTTGCGCAGCTCCGCGGCTCGCCGGCGGACCTTCGGGTCGCCGGTCTCGAGCTCCACCGATGCCAACCGGTTGCGGAGCGCGGGCGGCGCCTTGAGCGTCCCCGCCTTGTGCATCTCTTCGAGGCGCGACAGGGCCTTGTCCACCGTGTCCTCGTCCGGATGGCCGAGGAGGCGATCCAGCAGCCGCGGGTCGGCGGGCATGTCGTTCTTCTTCAGATAGTCGGTCGCGGCGGCATAGAAGGCCTTCGGATCCTCGATGGCGAAGAGCTTCTTGCGCTCCTCGTCGCCTTCCTCGGTCCCCTCGCCACCTTTCCCGCGCAGGTGCTCGGGAAGCGGCGCCCCGCCGGAGAACAGACGCTCGAGGTTCGTCTTGTACTTCGTATACCCGGTGCTGCGCTCGAACGAGTCGCGGTCGCGCTGGTCGCGGCGGGTGGGGCCGCCCCGATCGCGCATCTTGTCGATTTCACGCCAGCTTCTCTTCTGCCGCGGCCGGTCGTCGTCAGTCACAGGCGCTCCACAGGAATCCACAGGATAACAAGATTGCGCTTCACAGGCTTCTTGGGCGAGGGACTGTCAGACCCTCATGCGCAGGATGGACCTGTGAGCGTTCCCGCCAACGTCGTCGCCCTGCCCCACGGCCGCGTGCCGCCTCACAATCTGGACGCGGAGAAGAGCCTCCTCGGCGGCATCCTGCTCGACACCGAGGCGTTCCCCGAGGTGGTCGAGATCGTCCGCGCGGAGGAGTTCTACCGCGACGGACACCGCAAGGTCTTCGAGGCGATGAGCGCGCTGTTCGGCAAGAGCCAGCCCATCGACCGCATCACCGTCAAGGACGAGCTGACGGCCATGGGCGCGTTCGAGGCCGTTGGCGGCGACGAGTTCATCGACCTGCTGGACAAGATCGTCCCCACCGCGGCGAACCTCGCCTACTACGCGAAGATCGTCCACGAGAAGGCGCTGGCGCGCCGCCTGATCGAGGCGGCCAGCTCCATCGCCCAGCTCGGATACGAGCAGCACGGAGACGTCGGCGAGTTCGCCGACGAATGCGAGCGCCGCATCTTCGCCGTCACCGAGCAGCGCAACGCGGTGAGCTTCGTGCACGTGAAGCCCATCATCGCCGCCACCTTCAAGAACATCGAGGCGCTCTACGAGCGGCAGGAAGAGATCACCGGCATCCCCACGGGCTTCGCCGACCTCGATCGGCTCACCAGCGGCTTCCAGCCCGGCGACCTCGTGATCCTCGCGGCGAGGCCCAGCATGGGGAAAGCCCAGCCGCTGAACGCCCCGGTCCTGACGCCTTCCGGCTACGTTCCGATGGGAACCATTCAACTGGGTCTCTGGTGATCGGCGCCGACGGGGAGTCCCATCGGGTCCTTGGCGTCTATCCTCAAGGTGACAAACAGGTCTTTCGCCTCCGCTTCACCGACGGCGCCACTGTCGAATGCTGCGATGAGCACCTGTGGTTTACGACGTCCCGGCTGGAGAGCCGCAGACCAGGCGGCGAAGGATCGGTCAAGACACTTGCGGAGATTCGCCGCACGCTCCACGTCGCCGGAGAACCGGGCCGCCTCAATCACAGGATCCCTATCGTTGCTCCAATCAAGTTCGCAACTCGACAGCAGCCACGCCTTCTTCCGCCGTACCTCCTCGGACTCCTTCTAGGCGACGGCAGCTTCCGCAATTTCAGCGTGCGATTCGACGGCGCGGAAGCCGACGTGCACGACCGGTTGCGTGCACACTTGCCTGAGTCGGATTCCGTGTCCGTCAACGGCATCACCGCTCGCGTGCGGCGGCGATCGGGCGAGCCGACGGAGAAGATGCACCGTCTCCTCGGTGCTCTGGCAGCGGCCGAGGACGCCGGTCACCGCCCAAGCCTCGCCGAGCTTTGCGAGGCGACCGGCACAACGAGTGCGGTCGTGGTTCACGGCCGGCTGGTGAGCCTGCGCGCGAAGGGATTCGTGGACTGGCAGCCAAATCAGAAGCGAGGTGTACGCCTGACAGACGCAGGAAGACGTCGTGCAGCCGAACCCTGTCCGTCACCGCGCCGCGCTTCGACAACCCGGTTGGCACTCGAGCACTATGGGCTCTACGGATTGAGCAGCGACGAGAAATTCATTCCCGACGACTATCTCCATGCGAGCGTCGCTGAGCGGCTCGATCTGCTTCGCGGCCTTCTCGACACGGATGGCCACGTCATCGTTCCGGGAGGCCGCGCCGTTGAGTTTACGGTCACCTCCGAGCGGCTCGCGGATGGCGTCGTGTGGCTCGTCCGCTCACTGGGCGGAATCATCTCGCGACGCGAGAAGGTCACTTCATACCAATATCGGGGCGAACGCCGAGTTGGATTACCGGCCGTCCGGGTTCGCCTCTGGTTCCCGAATGGGATCGTTCCAGTCAGTTCGAAGAAGCATGTCGCGCGATGGGACACCACTGCCGATCGATTCGTCGGCAGATTCATCGAGTCAGTCGAGCTGATCGGAACGAAGCCCTGTCAGTGCATCTTCGTCGATAGCGACGATCACTTGTACGTCACGTCCGATTTCGTCGTCACCCACAACACCGCGTTCTGCCTGAACATCGCGAGCCACGTGGGGTGCCATGCGCAGTATCAGAACAAGCGCTGCGGTGTAGGCGTCTTCTCTCTCGAAATGCCGAAGGAACAGCTGGTGATGCGCATGCTCTCCAGCGAGGCACGCGTCGACTCGCAGCGCATCCGGACGGGCAAGCTGATCGAAAGTGACTGGGCCAAGCTGGCGCAGGCGGCAGGCGTCCTCGCGGACGCGAACATCCACATCGACGACTCGCCAGCCATCTCCGCCCTCGAGCTTCGGGCGAAGTGCAGGAGGTTGTTCGCGAGGTACGAGAACAGCGAGCAGCCCATCCGGATGATCGTCGTCGACTACCTCCAGCTGATGCGGGGCAACGAGCGCATCGACAGCCGCGAACAGCAGATCGCCGAGATCTCGCGCTCCCTGAAATCGCTGGCGAAAGAGCTGAGGATTCCCGTCCTCGCGCTGTCGCAGCTCAATCGATCCCTGGAAAAACGCCCCGACAAGCGACCGATGATGAGCGACCTGCGCGAGAGCGGCAGCCTGGAACAGGACGCAGACACCATCCTCTTCATCTATCGGGAGGAGGTCTACGAGAAGGACAAGGAGGACGTGAAAGGCGTCGCGGAGATCAACATCGGCAAACAGCGCAACGGCCCCATCGGCACGGCGAACCTCGCATTCATCCACGAGCACACGCGGTTTGAGAATCTGGCGAGGGAGTATTAGCACCGCGCACTCCCGTGCGCGGGCGCTGTCTACACCTCCCCGCTCGCTCCCCCTCCCCCAGATCGCCCCCCGCCGCCGCCCGAGAAGCCACCACCTCCGCCGCCCCCCCATCCGCCCCCGCGCCCGCCGCCGGTCACGACGGTGACCTGCTTCCGCGGCAGCACTTTGTCGTACTCGCGGCGATACCCACATGCCCGATTGGTACAGATCTGCGTGACGTGCGCGAGCCCCTGGCTCCAGTACGTCGGCGGTGCGATTAGGTCCTCGTCGATCACCATCCACGACCCGTCCCGCGGACATTTGTGCGCCCGGATCGATGCCCAGATGACGGCGTTGACGATCAGCCCGACCACCAGCGCCAGCCAGCCGGCGCCGCTGTTCATCGCCAGGAGCGAAAGCACGGAGCCTCCCGCCAGGCCGGCGCCGGCGAGCTGGGTGCGCCTCCCCGGGAACTGGCGCCGCGCGGCACTGGAACCGAGCAGGATGGCGAACCCCGCCATGCAAAGGATGGTGATGCCGAGGCCGCCGTAATTGGCCGGGCCGGCATAGCCGCGGATGCCGACTCCGGTGCCGCGGCGCGGTCCGTCCCTCGCGGGCGCCGCGTCTCCTCCTGCGCCAGCATCCTTCTCGAGAATGGCCGCCACCGCGTCGACGACGTGCGTGGCGGCGCCCGAGTAGTCATCGTTGCGCATGTACGGAAACGCTTGCTGCGTCCGGATCTGACCTACCTTGCCGTCCGGGAGGATCCCTTCGAGGCCATATCCGACCTCGATGCGAATCTTGCGATGTCCCGCAGCGCCGGGGACGAACAGGACCAGCAGTCCGTCATCGCGCTTGACGCCGTGGCCGAGGCCCCACTTCTTGAACAGGGCAACGGCATAGTCCTCCAGCGAATCGTCCGCCAACGCGGACTCGGGCACCGTGCACACCGCGATCTGCGCGATCCCGGCGTGGTCGAGCCGGCTCGCCACGGCGGTGACGTGCGCCACGGCATTGGCATCGAGCAGATGCGCCTGGTCGACGATGTAGCCGGTGAAGTCGGGAAGGGAAGCCGCCAGAAGCAGCGCGAGCACCATGCCGGAACAATAACGCGATTCAGACGGCGAGGTGCGCAAGCGTGCGGGCGAGCCGCGATGCCGCCATCTGGCTCGGCAGCTCGATGACCGGCACCTGGGCGCCCTTGGCCTCGCTCCGCAGCGCCTCCAGCTTCTTGCCCGGCTTCTGGTCGGGGTCGAGCAGGACCAGGTCGGTATGCTTGGTGCCGATGCGCGCCGCGGAGGCCCTGGCGGTACGAACGTCGCAGGCGCTCTTGAGCGTGCGCGACACCTCCCGCAGCCAGCGCGTGTCGTCGGAGACGAGCAGCACGCTCGGTCGCGACGACGGCGGATGCAGCGGCAGCTCGATGAAGAAGCGCGAACCATTCCCGGCGCTGCTCTCTGCCCAGATCTCGCCGCCGTGCCGCTCGGCGATTTCGCGGGCGATGCGCAGCCCGCGCCCTGGGCCCAGGCCGGCGATGAGCTTCGGCAATTCCGTCGGCGCAATCCCGTCGCCCTGATCCTTCACCGACAGGCGCACGAACCGCGGGCTGGCGCGCCAGGCCTCCGCCTCGACCACGCCGCCGCGCGGAGAGAAGCGGATGGCGTTGGCGATGAGGTTGTCGAGGACGCGGGCGAGGAGCTGTCCGTCGGCGCGGATCTCCACCGGCCGCGAGGGTGGCACCGCCGTCAGCGTCACGCCCTGCTGCGTGGCCAAGGCCTGCGCCTGCGCAACCGCCGCTTCGACCAGACCGCCCAGATCGACCGCGCCGATGGCGAGCACGTCGCGGCTTCGCTGCTTCGCGGCCTCGAGAATCCGCTCCGCGAGCTGCATCGCGCGCACCCCCTGTCGCGCGCAGGCCGCGGCGCAAGCGCGCTGCGCCGGGGTGAGCGAGCTGTCACGCGCGAGCAGCTCCGCATTGCCGATCACCGCCTGGAGCGGGCTCCGCACGTCGTGCGCGGCGTCCGCGAGGCCCGCTTCCAGCGCCGTCACGCGCTCGTTGAGCCGTTCGACGCGCGAGACCAGATCCAGCCTTTCCAGCACGGCGCGAAGCCTGCGGAAGAGGAGCTCGGGCTCGCCTGGCATGACCACGTCATCGGCGCCGGCAGCGAAGTACGCCGCTCCCGGAGTGCCAAGCACCACGAGCCAACCCACCCGCCCGCGGAACTGCGTCAGATCCGTGCCAGGGTCGACGGCGACCAGCACCTCGGCGCGCGAGCTGCCGTCGTCCAACTCGGCGGGAATGCCGCCGCGCGTAAGACGGGTACAGAGCCGGCGCGCCTCGGTGGGCGGAGCAGCGACGCGGACCCGGATGGTCTGGCCCAACGGCATCGGACTCCAGAGGAAAAAGCAGCGTGCGACCCTGGATTTTACCGCCTGCGGGAGAGGCCCGCCAACGGCCGGCGCTCAAGCCCGGACGGCCGCGACCAGATACTCGCGATTGCCTGCAGGGCCCTTCACGGGCGACTCGATCGATCCCTGCACCGCAAGCCCAAGTTTGCGGAACTCATCGGCGATCTCGGAAACGACACGGGCATGTATGGCGCGGTCGCGGACCACGCCACCTTTGCCTACCTCCGCCCTGCCCGCTTCGAACTGCGGCTTCACCAGCACGCACGCCCATGCGTCCGAAGGCCGCAGCGCGGCCACCAGCGCGGGCAGGACGAGCTTGAGCGAGATGAACGAGACATCGGCAACTGCCGCGGCACACGACTCCGGCAATCTGAGCTCGCGGGCATTGATCCGCTCGTGCAGCACGACGCGCGCGTCCGCGCGCAACCTCGCGTGGAGCTGGCCATAGCCGACGTCCACCGCATGGACGCGCAGCGCGCCGCGCTGCAGGAGCACGTCGGTGAATCCTCCGGTGGAGGCGCCTAGATCGACGCAGATCCTCCCTTCCACGGGAAGCGCGAAGTGGTCGAGCGCCTTCTCCAGCTTGAGGCCGCCCCGCGACACGTAGCGCAGCTGCTCCTTCACCCGCAGCTCCACGAATTCATCGAGGAGGTGCCCCGGCTTCTCCACGCGGTGATCGCCGGCGATCACGCTCCCGGCGAGGATCAACGCCTGCGCACGGCTGCGCGACTCGGCCAGTCCGCGCCGCTGCACCAGCACGTCCGCGCGGACCTTCATCGCCGCTGTTCGGGCGTGGCCGGACTCGCGGGCCCGATGAGCTGGGCGATGCGGGCGAGCAGGCGCTCCATGTCGATGGGCTTGCTGAAGTAGTCGGAAGCGCCAGCGGCAAGGCCGGTGCGGATGTCGTTGGCGGTCTTCTTCGCGGAGATGAAGATCACCGGGATGTCACGGAACTCGTCGTTCTTCTTCACCGCGCGGCAGAGCTCGAACCCGTCGATCCAGCTCATCATCACGTCGAGCAGGATCAGGTCGGGCCGGTCCACGTGCAGGGTGGAGATGAGCCGCAGGCCGTTCGCCGCCTGCGAGACCTCGTAGCCCTCGAGCTCGAGCGCCATCTTCAGCATCTCGCGCGTCTCGCGGTCGTCGTCGACGATGATGATCTTCTTCCGCCCTGCCATGCTGTTCTCTCTGACGCGCGAACCACGGAGCGCGATTTATTTCTCCTGACCGGAGAACGGCGCCGTCCGGTCCCCCTCCAGAAGCACCTCCACCTTGCGCTCCGCCTCCTCCAGCTTCGCGGCGCCGGCCCGGGCGAGGCGGATGCCTTCCTCGAACGCGGCGATCGATTCCTCCAGCGACAACCCGCCCCCTTCCAGGCGCTCCACCACCTTGCCGAGGCGCGAGACGATCTCCTCGTACTTCTCCGAGACGGGTTGTGCAGTCGCATCGGCCACGCGAGTCCTCTAGCACCGGGTGCGCGTCAGTTCTACTCGTTCTTCTTCTCGATGACTTGTGCGGAGAGCTCGCCCTCGTGCAGCCGGACGCGTACCCGCTCGCCAGCCCGGACCTGCGCGGCCTGCAGCAGCGCGCGCCCCCGTTCGTCGAACGCCACTGCGTATCCGCGGGCGAGGACCTTCAGCGGGGAGAGCGCGTCCAGGCGCGCGGTCAGCCCTCCGTACCGGTGCCGCCGCGCCGCCAGCGCGCGGCCGGCCAGCGCCTTCAGTTTCTGCTCCAGCCGCACAACCTCCCGCTCGAGGCGGTGCAGCCTCTCGCGCGGGTGCTGCGCCTGCAGCCTCTCGCGCAGCGCCCGCAACATCTGCTGGCGACTGGCCAGATGGTCGTGGAACAGGTCCTCGAGACGCTGCCGCGCGCGATCGAGGCGCAGCTTTCGATCGCCGATCAGCCGCCGCGGATCGGCGACGCGGGCGCGAAGCTTGTCGAGGTGTCCCCGCTTCCGCTCCAGCTGCGCGCGCATCGCCCGCCCCAGCCGCGCCTTGCGCTGGGCCAGATCCGCCACCAGCTCGTCTTTCACGCGCGCGATCAGCTCAGCCGCGGCGGTCGGTGTCGGCGCGCGCACGTCCGCGCAGTAATCGGCGATGGTGACGTCGATCTCGTGGCCGACCGCGCTCACCGTGGGGACCGGACACCCACAGAGGGCGCGCGCCACCACCTCCTCGTTGAACGCCCAGAGATCCTCGAGGCTGCCGCCGCCGCGGGTGACCACCACCACGTCGACCCGGGGCTGCTTCGCGGCGCGCACGATCCCGCGCGCGATCTCCTGCGCGGCCCCCTCGCCCTGGACGCGCGCTGGCACGATCAGCACCGCGAGATTCGGATGCCGCCGGTGCAGGACGCGAAGAAAATCGTGCACCGCTGCCCCGCTCGGGCTGGTGACGACCGCGACCCGACGGGGCAGGAACGGCAGCTTCCTCTTGCGGGCCGCCTCGAAGAGCCCCTCCTTCTGGAGGCGCTCCTTCAGCTGCTCGAACGCGATCTGCAGCGCGCCCGCTCCGAGCGGCTCGACGGTGTCGCAGACGAGCTGGTAGCGGCCCTGCGGCTCGTACACGGCGAGCCGGCCGCGGGCCACAATCGAGAGTCCGTTCTGGACGGTGAATCGAAGCCGCCTCGCCTCGGTACGAAAGAGCACCGCGTCGAGACAGGCCTCGGCATCCTTGAGCGTGAAGTACAGATGGCCGCTGGAGGGGGAGCGCAGGTTCGACACCTCGCCTTTTACGAGGACCGAGGGAAACCGGCCTTCGAGAATGGCCTTCAGCTCGCGCGTCAGCTCGGAGACGGAATAGACGCGGGGGCCGTTGGCGCGCTTGCCGAACAGATCGAATTGACCCGCTGAGGTGGCCGGTTTCGGGGGCAATCGCTCCGGCATTACCGCAGCCCCCTCCCGTGCAATCTCTCGAGCCAGCGCTCCGCCTTCTCCGCCAGTTCGTCTCCGGCGGGCAGGGCGCCGGCGACGCGCGCGAAGCCGTTGCGCGCCGCCTCCGGCTCCTCGTCCTTGGCCAGGTAAGCGCGCAGGTAGATTTCCCTGACCCGTTCCACCACCCGCTCCATCTCGAGACGCGCAGTCGCGTTCTCGGGATCGCTCTCGAGCGCCGCGCGGAGATGGGCGGCTGCGCGCGGCAGATCCTCTTCCGAGCGGAGCTCGCGGGCCGCCAGCAGATGTCGCCCGGCGAGGGCGCGCTTGCCGTCGCCTTCCGGGACGCCCGCTGCCTCTGACGCGGACGCCACCGCCGGAACTTGCGACCCTCGCGAAAAGTGCGACGGCTTCGCGGGTGCCGCGGACACGGTCACCGTCGTGGCGTTCTCCGGCATGACAGCCGCTGGTCCCGCAGCCGGAGCATCTGTCTCGAAGGACTGTAGAGCGCGCGCGATTTCGGCGTCCGACCCGTCCAGTTCCGCGGCGACCATCAGCGCTGCCCTCGCCTCGCGGCGCCGCTCCTCCTTGAGCAGCGCGATCCCCTCTTCGAGCTTTTGCCGCGCGAGGGCGTGCAGGCCGTTGCGTCGCTGCTCCGCTTCGGCCTCGTCGAGAGCCCGTTGGCGCCGGATGAACGCGGCAGCGACGATGAAGACGACAGCCAGCGCAATCGCGCCGTGAAGGGAAACGCGGCGTCGCCGCGCCACCGATCGTGCCGACCGTTCGGCGGTGTCCCGCCAGACGATGACACCGCCCGCCTCGAGGAAGCGAAGCGCGGTATCTCCAATCGCGATCTCGTCACCGTCGCGCAGCCCGCGCCGCCGCACGACATGCCCGTTGACGCACGTGCCATTCCCCGAGGCACTGTCGACGAGCAGCCAGCCTCTGCTCCTCTGCTCCAGGCGGAGGTGCTGGCGCGAGACGGAGATGTCGGAGATGACGACGGCGTTCCGCGCCGCTCGCCCGACGGTGACGACCGCCCCGACGACGGCGAATTCGCTGCCCTTCGACGGACCGGCGGTGACGAGGAGCCGTGCGTTGGCCGTCCGTCTGGCAGCGAAGGGCGCCGTCGCGTCGACGCTCCCCTTTGCGCACCTCTCCGCGGCGGCAGCGAGCGCTTCGGGCGACGGTCCTCCGGGCGACGTCGGGGCCGGAGGCCGCACGGCGGAAGGGCAGTGTTGCTGGCGAGAGGCGAGACGCGGCATCCGTTTCACCGTATCACTCGGCGCCAAAGTCGGGCTGGGAAGACACGACGCTCTCCTCGGCCCGGTGCCGGCAGCCCGCGGGATCGTCGCCGGGATAGTGGAGCAGCACCTCGCGCCAGGCCCGCTGCGCCCTGTCATGCTGCCCGTACCGCTCGAACCGGGCGGCGATGAAGAGCAGCCTCTCGCATTCGCGGCGGAGATCTCGCTCGCACTCCGAGACGAGGCCGGCCAACTCGTCGCGGAACGGGCCCGCCCCGGTTGCGCCTTTCAGATGTCCGGCCGCGGCGACGAATGCCGCCCACGCGTCGTAGAGGTTGCGGGGAGCGACCCGCCGCTCCGCCAGCTTCCGCCTGCCTCGCTCGTACACGGCGCGGGCCGCCACCAGATCGCCCGACGGTGTCCGAGGTGAGGCTTGTCGCGACCCGCTCGATCTCGCGTCGCCCTGCTCCATCGGGATCGCCTGGCCGGATTCCGTCGCGCAGACGACCGCGATCCCCGCGATCAGGACCGCGAGCGCGACGAGCCCGGCGCGCGCCGGCCGGGAAGTCCCGATCCACGAGCGATGCCACCACCTGATCTGTTCCAGACCGGGACGGAACTCGAAGGTGACCGGTCCGACCGCGATTCGATCGCCTTCGCGCAGCGGCGCGGCCGTGACGACGGCGGCGCCGTTCAGCGCGATGCCGTTGGCCGAGGCGCGATCGGTCAGCACCCACCCGGACGCTTTCCGCTCGATTCGGGCGTGTGTCCTCGAGACGCCCGCGTCGTTGAGCACCACATCGTTGTCCGGCGCCCGCCCGATGCTGACGGATTCTCCCTCGAAGCGGAACCGCTGCCCGCGCCCGCTTCCCGCCGCGATGGTGAGAGCGAAGGACACGTCAGAAGCTCCCGCCGAAGAAGACGTGGTACCCGATCGGTCCGAAGAGGACGAGGAAGAGGGTGGGGAAGATGAAGAAGACGAGCGGCAGCACCAGCTTCACCGGCGCCTCGTTGGCCAGCTTCTCGGCGCGCTGCGTCCGTTCGTTGCGCATCTGCGTGGAAAGCACGCGAAGCACTTTGCCGAGCGGCGTTCCCATCCGGTCGGCCTGCACCAGCGCTTGCACGAAGGAGGTGAGCGGAGGCAGATCGACTCGCCGCGCCAGCTGGCGCAGGGCATCCTCGCGGATCTTGCCCATCCTGAGCTCGCGGATGGCGACGGACAACTCCTCGGCGAGCGGGCCCTTGGGGCCCTTCTCCACCACCTTGGCGAGCGCAGCCGTGAAGTCCAGCCCCGCTTCCACCGCCAGGGTGAGCAGGTCGATCCCGTAGGGCAATCCCCTCACGATCGCGCGCTGGCGCAGCCGCATCCGATCGCGCAACCAGAGCAGTGGATACGCGGCACCCCCAACCAGCCCCAATGACCAGGCGGCAAATCCCAGCCGCAGCCAGCAGGACAGAGCGACGCCGCCGGCGAAGAACAGCACGGCGGCGATCTCCATCAGCGCCACGACCTCGCCCGCGGTGAGCTCCAGCGGGCGGCCGGCTTTCCGGAGCCAGCCGTCGAGCTGGACCAGGCGCAAACGCGGCATCCAGATCTCGTTGCGCGCCGCAAGCCGCGCGATGATCGCCGAGCGGACGATGGCGAGCGCGCCGCGTTCGCTGGACGGCCGTGCATGCTGCCTTTCCGGCTGCGCCGGGGAACGTGCGTACAGTCGCGACGCAGCGAGGAACGCTGTGGCCGCGAACCCGGCGGCGAGCACCGGAGCGACGACCGACAGGATCTGCGGCGCAGGCGCGCTCATACGTCGACACTGACCACGCGGCGGATGGTGAGAAAGCCTGCTCCCTGGAGGAGCACGACGGCGGCGACGAGCAGATAGCCGTACGCGCTCTCGAACATCGGCTCGACGAGGTCGGGACGATACGAGCCGAGGAAGACTCCGACGGCCAGCGGGAGCAAAGCGACGATCACTCCCTGCAGCTTCCCTTGGCTGGTGAGGGCAGCGATTTTCCCCTCGAGCCGGAAGCGCTCGCGGATGGTGGCCGCGATGGCCTCGAACATCTCCGCCATGTTTCCGCCGAGCTGCCGGGCGATGGCCGTCGACGTCGCAACCAGGTTCAGGTCCTCGGAACCGACGCGCCCCGCCATGGCGGCGAGCGCATCATCCAGCGCCGTGCCGAGCTTGACCTCCCGGGTGAAGAGGCCGAACTCGTGACGCAGCGGCGCGGCCGCGTCGCGTCCCACCTGGTCGATGGCCTGCTGCAAGGTCAAACCGGCCCGAAGCGCGTTTGCCATCTGGTGCAGCGCTTCGGTGAGCTGACTCTCGAACCGCCGGATCCGTCTTCGGCGATAGGAGGCGATCGCGAGCCCCGGCGCGAAGAACCCGGCTGACGCCGCCAGCGCGGCACACAAGGGGCCGCCGAGCCACCCGCCGCACGCCGCCAGCAGGAGCATGACCGCGAGGTTCAGTCGCACGACCTGGCCGGGCTCGATGAACAGGAACATGGCGCCGAGGTCGTGCACGGACCGAGCGACGTACCGCAGCTCGTACTGCCGGAAGGCCTTCACCAATACGTCGAACGAGAGCAGCGCGAAGAAGAACACGGATCCCGAGGCGAGCAGGAAGACCGCGGCGGAAGCCATCAGGGCTCCCTCGGGGAAACGGCATCGCTCCGGTTCCCGCGGATGATCTGGATGGTGCGGTACCGCTTCTGCTGCAGCTCGCTCGCGCGGTCACCCGTGAAGAGCACCTTCTGATCGACCACGCTTCGCTTCTCCTGGGAGTCGAGGTCGTCGGGGTTGCGCAACAGCAAGGTCAGCGTGCCCAGCTCCTGGGCGAGAGTGAGCATCTCCGCCTCTTCGGGGAGCGCCAGCACCGTGACCGTTGCGAATCTCTTGTCCTCCTCGGCGACGTACATGGAGTTCGCCGTGATGCGCCCCGTGGCGAGCACCACCACGTTCTGCAGCAGCGTCATGGTCCGTAGCTGCTGCGTCTGTGGATCGCGGAAGCTGCCGATCACGTCGACGTGGTCGTTGGGACGAACCCAGAGCCCGACCGCATTCTTTTCCTGCACGTCGATGGTCACCGCGCGCCCCTTCGGCGTGATCAGCGACGCCAGGTCCGTCTCGCGCGCCGACTCGAAATGGCTGGCCAGAATGGGGTCGCCCGCCTTCAACGGCACCATCACGCGCTGCCCGACGGGGGAGTGCCGCTCCACCGCTCCGTGCTCGTCCGTCCGGATGAAGGATTCGGTGACGAAGGTCGCCGGCATCTCCTTGAAAGCGACCATCGATTCCGTCAGCTCGGTCCCCTCGGCGACGTCCACCTTGGCGCAGAGGACATTGACGGTCTGCCAGCGGTCGCGGACCTTCTGTTCCCGCGAACGGATGGCGCCCCATGCCGTGGCGCCCGCGAGCAGGCCGAGAGCGAGCGCAATGAGGAGAGGGTTCTTGCCCGAGAGCACGCCGCCTCCACAGTAGTTGCGGCGATGCTACGTGGACGCCGGAACCCCCGCGACGGTCATTTGACCGATTCAGCGCTGCGGGTCACTCGCTGCGGGGCGGGCCGCCGGGACGTCAACTTGCCGCAGCGCCCGGGCCGCGGCGGAAATCGCGGTCGTCTCCGACGGGTACGAGCGGACCAACTCGTCGCGCACCTTGCGCGCCTCGTCGAACTGGCCGGCCGCCGAAAGACACTCGACCGCGTGGGCGAGGTTCCAGGCAGCGGTGCTCGAGTCGTTCCCGCGCTGCCGCATGGCCGCCGCCTCGCGATAGAGCGATGCGGCGGCGAGGTAGTTTCCGGCATGGCGCGCCTGCTGCGCGTTCGCCTCGACGGTGGGAGCCCCGAGCGAAGCTTCGGCGACGCCCGGTGCCATCGGCGCTTGCGCCTTCGCCACGGCAAGCGACCGCGCTACGTCCTGCCGCGCCGCGACCGCAGGACCCGCTGGCGGTGACTCGGCGGCCCGAGGCGGCGAAGCGGACGGCGGTGGCTCGGAGAGCTTCCCCTCGAGCGCGCCGCTGGCGGCCGGGGCGACCGTGTCGACGGCGCGCTCCTTTTTCGCGTTCGCGGCGGCCTTCGCCTGCGACTCCGCGGCGTCTCCGCCGCTGCCCTGCATCCGCGCGCCCGGCCCCCCGCGCTTTCGCAGCGACGGCATCTGCGCCACGGCGTCGTGTGTCTTCTCCTGCCCTGGCGCCGCAACGGGGACGCCACCAAGTCCTCTCGGCTCGATTTCGTCCTTTTGCCGCTGCTTCGCTTCCGCGTCTCTCAGCGCGGAATCGACGACCGGCGGCACTGCCGGTTGCACGCGGATCTCGAAGTCGCTGCTGTGAGCCGCTGCAACCTTCTCGGCGTTCCGGCGGGTCTCGAGGGTGTTGCCCACCACCAGCGCCAGGGCGGCCGCCGCCGCGACCGATCCGGCGACCGCGGTCCGGACGATCCAGCGCGGCCGCGGCCGTTCGGCTGAGCGCGCCTTCACCGGGCCATGCGCATCGATGCGCGCGACGTCGACGCCGAGCGGCCGCACGCTGCCCGTCACTTCGATCACCTGTCCGACGTTCCCGTCGTGCTCGAGCTGCGCCTGTGCGCGCGCGGCGCGCAGGATGCGCTCGTCGAATCCCGGCGAGGGTTGCTCGAGCTCCCGGATCGGCGCGGCCATCCGTCGCGCGTCCTCCAGCGCCGCCTTCTCCTTGCGGCACTCCGGACACGATGACAAATGCTGCTCCACCTCCGCGGCGCGGACGGCGTCCAGCTCGCCGTAGGCGAGGTCGAGCAGCAGATCGTGGGATTCGGCGTGCGTCATGCCCTCCCCAGTCCGATGCCTGGCACCGGCTCCTCCGTCACCGCCTCTTCCGTTACGCCCGCGGCCGCGAGCGCCTTGCGCAAGGCCTCCAGCGCATAGCGCATCCGGCTCTTCACGGTGTTTTCGTTCACCCCGATCATCTCCGCAATCTCGCGGAATGGCACTCCTGCCTGCTCGCGAAGGATGAAGACTTCGCGCTGTTCCGCGGGCAGCGACAAGAGCGCCTCCTGCAGCAGCGGCCGGATCCGCGCGCTGGCGGCACCCCGCTCGGGATCGATCCCGGTGCCCGGCACCGACTCGACCATCGGAGGCTCCCCGTCCCTCCCTTCGGCGTCGAGGCTGTCGGCGCGGCGGAACCGATCGCGCCGCGACTGGTCCACGCACAGATTGCGGGCGATGGTGAAGAGCCACGTCTGGAAGCGGGCGCGGTGCTCCCAGTCGGAAGCGCCCTTGACGATGCGCAGGAACGTCTCCTGCGCCAGATCCTCAGCCTTTTCCCGGTCGCCCAGCATTCGCAAGAGGAACGTGAACAACGGGGCGCGATAGCGCCGCAGGAGGCTCTCGAAGGCCTCCGGGTCGCCCTGCTGGTATGCGGCCAGCAGCTCCTCGTCGGTGCGTTCCTGTGCCATACCAACGCGCCACAGGCGCGTGCGATCTAACTAACACGAGAAGCGCCCGGCGCAGTCCTCAGGCGGAGACGCGCGTTTCCGGCTCGACGCCGTGGTGGTTCACGGGAGGCCGGAAGCCGGTGGGCTTGCGCGGCAGCACCAGCTCGGCCGCCCTTCCGCTCCCGCCGCGCAGGCAATGGATTAGCAGCCGGACGGCGCGCGCGTCGAAATGACCGGCGCCGGCCTCCTCGAGCAGCTGGTCGATCGCGCCGCGCGCGTTGAACGGCTGCGCCCGATAGGAACGGGGCGACACGAGCGCTGCGAAGGCGCTGGCCACGGAAACGAGGTCGAGGCCGCGCAGGGGCGGCTTGCCCTGCACGCGCGGGTAGCCGAATCCAGCGCGGGTGTGGTGAAGCAGCGCTGCGTGCACCGCGGGGGCGTCGCCGAGGACGCTGGCGAGCAGGAGCGCGCCGAGCAGCGGATGATCCTCCAGAGACAACGCCTCTGCGCGCGTCAGGAACTCCCGCTTGAAGCGAAGGCGAAGCGCCGCATGCCGCATTCCGAGGTCGTGCGTGAGCGCGCCGCCCACCAGGCGGGCAAGACCGGGAGCGGTTCCCAGCGCGCTGCGGAACAGCCGCGCGGAGACGACCGCCGTCCAGACGGCATGCTCGTAGCGGGCGGGATCGTCGCGCTTGAGCGCTTCCATCTCGTCCCACACTTCCTGCGGGAATCGCACCTCCGACAACACGTCCGCCGCGAGGGCGCGCACGTTCTCGCTGCCCACGAGGTACTGCAGCGAGGGGACCTCGAACGCCTCGAGAATGCTTTGGGCGCAGGTGGTTTCGAAGAGGGGGCGCTCGCGCAGATTGCGGGGCGCGGTCGCTGCTACCTCTTTCAGCCTGCCCAGATCGACGATTTCGCCGCGGGATGCGACCAGCCGACCATCCGCCGAGAAGAGGTCCCGGGTCAGGACCGTGCCGGACAGGGAGAAGTCCATCACGCCCTCGAGGGCCCAGGGAGGGGGAGTGGGCCCGAGCGAAGGAAACGTAATCTTCCGTCTCGGGTACGAGACAAGGGGACGCAGGTAGACGGCGGTCCTACGTTTCCGCCGTCTCCGTCGGGACGGCATCATCGCCGGAGGCAGAGACGCCGGTTTCCGCGGCATTGGGCGGCACGGAAGCGGCCGCCATGGTGCCCTGGGCGAGGCTCTCGTGAATCTCCGCGCGGAGCTCGTCGGGCTCGATGTGCTGCCCGCGGTTCAGGATGCGAACCAGCGCCGCGAGCAGCCGCAGCGCCCCCATCCCGTCGCTCGGCTCCACCCCGATCGACGCGAGCGTCCCGAGGTCTGCCTCGGAGAGCGGGGTGAAGGCATCGGACGGATCCTGCGGATCGGCGTTGGCCGCCTCCGCGAGCTCGTTCTCGGCGGAGGGGTTGGCGAACTCGTGCGTGGTCGAATGGCCGCGCCGAGCGAACGGATCAGGGTCGTTCGCCGGCTCGGCCCACGACGGCGCATTCGCAGAGTCGTCGGCGGCGAGCGGATCGTCGAAGCCGGCCTGGCCGGCGAGAGGATCCTCCGGCGCGCTCTCGGCCGCCAGAGGATCGTCGCTCGACGCCCACTCATCCGGCGCTTCCGCTTCGTGCGGCTGTGCATCCGGGGCGGCGACCGGCGCCGGGTCGTTCGCCGCCTCGCGATCCGTTTCCTCCGAAGGAACGGGAGGAACAGAGGAGGCATCGTCGCCCCATTGCGACTCGGCCGCGGCGGCCTCCGAAGGGCTCTCCTGGAGCGCGCCGAGAATGGCATCGGTGGGGAGCGCGAGGGCCTCGCTCAAAGCTTCCCGAACTTGATCGGACTCCGGCACGCCCCAGGCGGCGTCGCTCGCCGGCTCCGGGCCATCCCCGCTCTCGGCAGCTGGCGCCGACCAGGGATCCGGAGAAGCTGCCGGCGCGGCAGGTTCCGCCCAGCCACCGGCGGCCGTCAGGTCGATGGGTCCGGTCCAGCCGGACGCGCCGGAGCCCGCCGACTCGATCGGGCCGGTCCATCCGGTTGGTCCGGGTGTCCGCGAGGCGACCGACTGGATCGGCCCCGTCCACCCGCTCGGCCCCTGCGCCGGATCCGCGGCGTCACCCCACCCGCCGTTGCCCGCCGCGGACCCCATCGGCTCACGGGACTCCGGCGCCTCGCGCGCCATCGCGGCGCCAGCGTGCGCGACGCTGGCGGAGACGAGGCCCTCGACGGCATCCGCAGCCGCCCCGTCGCCTGCGACCTCCTCCTGGCCCGCGACCGCGTCGCCGAATTGCGAATGCGCTGCAATCGGCTCGAGCCCGAAGTCGCCTTCGTCGACCTCCGGGAGATCGACGGGCTCGGCGGGCGCAGGCGGCGGTGGAGCACGCGGCACCACCGCCGGGTCGGGCTCGATCTCCTCGAGCTTCTGCCCTGCGGGCGGCTTCGCCGCCGGGATGGGCGGCGGGATATAAGGGGCCGCGCGCGCGGAAGCTGCACCGGCTGGCGCTGCTGAGCCCGCAGGAGGCTCGATCCTGCGCGGAAACCCGGCGACGGATCCGGCGGGGGCGCCTGGCGTAACCGTGGGCGGGCCAGCTGAAGCGGGGCGCGCCACCTTGTCCGTCGGCTCCTTCTTGTCGTCGCTGGCTCCGTAATGCGCCTGGATCGCGGCGACGACCTCGCCGTCTCCGGCGAGCATCGGCTTGATGCGCTTGCCGGTGTGGAACGCGAGCTGGTCGACCGCGGAGAGATCGGTCGGATGGCTCATCGCGACGGTCACCACTTCGCTGCGCCCCGAACCGCTCAACTCGTACGGAAGGACATGCAGCTTCTCCGCGATCTGCTTGCTGACGCACTTGACGGCACGCGGGTCGATCTTCACCTCCGCGAGCTTCACCCTCGGGATCCCCAGATGCTTGGTCAAGGCCGCGACGACCGCGTCCTCGCTGCAGAAACCCTTCTGCACGAGGATGCCGCCGAGCTTGCCGCCCCACTGCTTCTGGTGCCCGAGCGCGCTCTGGAGCTGGTGCTCGTCGATAACGCCCAGTTCGGTGAGCAGCTGTCCGAGTCGCTTGCGCGGCGGCATCGTTCCCCGTCCTACCGCTTCACCCGCGCGAGATATTCGTCGCGCGAGAAGACGCCCTTTTCGATGAGCAGCTCGACCATTGCCTTCAGCGCGGCCACCGACCTGCGCTGCGTCTCTTCCACGCCGCGGAGGACCTCGACCGCGCTCTGGCGGGCAGGAGCGGTGGGCGCCGGTGTCGATTTTGTCTTTGCCGACGATACCTTCCGCGCGCTGGGCATGTCGACGACGGTGTTTCCGGCGTTGTTCACGATCTTCATGCCGCCCGTCTGCTCGTCGCCGAGGAGCTCCTCGCCGCGATACCAGCGCGAGATGGCGTTGCGGATGGCGCTGGCGCCGGCCAGCTGCGTCTCGATCTTTCTTCCTCCCGTGAGCGAGACGAGGTGGTCGGTCGCGCTGATGTTGAGCGGATCGCTCATCGCCACCACCAGCGTCCTCCCCTGGTCCTTGAGGCCCACGGGAACGACCCCGAATTCCTCCGCGGTATCCGCAGGTACCGTGGCGAGCGCCGACTTGTCGCCGTCGCCGCTCAAATCGGCGCGGGCGATCCCCGTCTGCTTGGAAAGTGCGCGGACCAGGACTTCCTCGGTGAGGAATTCCATCCGGACGAGAATGTCCCCGAGCTTGCCGCCCCACTGCTGCTGCTCCGCGAGCGCGGCCTTGAGCTGGAGCTCGGTGATCACGCCTGCCTTGACGAGCAGGTCGCCGATCCGGATCCGCATCCGATCATCCTAGTGGATGCAAAGACGTGCCAGCAACTTCCCGGAATCAGCGGATTACTGCACTTCCTCGACCTTCATCCCGGGGGGAACGCCGAGCAGAAAAGCGCCGGATGGCGGCGGTTTTCGCGCAATGACATTGCGCAGCCGGAGGTCGACTTTGATCTTTCCCGGCGGGGCCAGAAGGCGCAGCAACCGCGGCACCTGCGCGCCCGAGGAATCGTCGTGCTCGTCGAGTCCCACCGACCAGAGCAGGGCGCCTGCCGCGTCCAGCCGGCGCACCTGGACCACGCGCAAATCGCCTCCCAACATGACCTCCTGGCGCAGTCGCGGGGAAACCATCGAGAGCCGGTACCCGTCTCCGTCGCGCGCCGCCGTGTCGGGCCGCCCGCCGGGAAGCTCGGGGATGTCGCCGGTGATCAGCGCCACGAGCTCCTCGTCGCGCAGCGGCGCCGGGATCAGCCGGCTGAGGTTCTCGGGCGTTGCCGGGCCGCGGTAGAAGACGTTGTTGCGCAAGTCGAGCAGCGCGAAGCGACCCTGATCGGCGACCAGGACGGCGGCGGGATCGCCCATCGGCGTCAGGGCTTCGATGCGGATGGAAACGGGGCGCTTGACCGAGACGTGCAGCGCGTAACGGCCCGCATTTTCCGGCGCCTCCACGAACGCCTTCGCGTCGCAGGACAACGTCTCGGGCACGCCGTGGGCCTTCTTTGCCTCGATGTAGAGCGCCCCGGGATCGGGGGGCGGTCCTTGTACGATCTGTGGCATTGGACATCCGGCCAGCAGCAGGAATGCCGCAAGCAAGCGCATGCGCCCGACGACGGCGCGCGCAGCGGAACGAAACACGGGCATGCGTCGGCGAACTGTATCGGCTGATCGCGCGAACGCAACAGAGGAACCGGTAGCGACCGGCGGCAACGACGGGTAGATTGCGCGCGCTCTTTTCACCGGAGGAACCGAATGACGCGCACCAGCGCGCTGATCGCCGCCCTGCTGACTACCGCTTTCGCCGCGCTCGCCGATCCTGACGAGCCATCCCCACCCACTCGCGCCGTCACCGGCGCTCCGGCCGGAGCGCCGGGGCACTGGTCGATCGTCACCGCCGAGACGGTCAGTCCCGATCGTGACGCGATCGCGCTCGAGGCGGGATGGCCGGGCGTCAGCGTCTCCTACCTGCATGGCACGTCCGACCGGAGCGACGTCGGCATCCGGTTCGATCTCCTCTACGGGTACGAGAACACGACCGACACCGCCTTTGGGCTGGGGGCGGACGTCCCTTTCCGGCTGGTGGTCAACAGGAGCAACCGGGTCTCCGTCGCGCTGCATGTCGATCCCGGCGTGCGCCTGTACACGCGCAACGGCATGACCAACTTCATGACCCGCTTCCCCGTCGGCGGCGCCATCGGCGTCCAGGCAACGCCCGAGGTTCGCGTGGCTGCTTCCGCCGATGTGACCATGGCCTTCAACTGGACGAACACCACCTTTTTCGAGATTGGCCCCCAGTTCGGGCTGGCCGCCGAATACGCCTCCGATCGCAACCTGACGCTCGGCTTAAATCTAAAATTCGGCCCGCAGTTCGTGACGCTGTCGAACACGGGGGCGCAGCTCGCCTTCACCGCCCAGGTGGTGGTCGGCTACCGGATGTAGGCGCGGGTCCGGCCGTTGCGCAGCGGGCGGAATCTGGACGCGTTCCGCCCGCGCCGTACGCTCGCGCCGTGGAACGGCAACCGGCCATGCTGCTCAAGGTCCGGTTCGCCGCCCTGCCACAGCTGCAGAGTCATCTGCGCATCGTCGAAGGCCGCACGGTCTTCTTCTTTCGCGAGGCGTCGCCGCGGTTGATCGGCGGGGACCGCGTGATCGTCGAGTTCTCCATCGCCAATAGCGAGCAGCTGAGCACGTTGCGCGGGATGGTGCTGGGCCGCGTGGACGTCAAGGACGCCTCGCAGACCGGGGCGTGGATCGAGTTCCCGGACACGAAGCTGGCGAGGCGCCTGGAGCGCGGCTCCTCGGCGCTTGCGACACGCCGGCATCAGCGGGTGATCTGCGACGTTCTGGTCGAGGTGCGTGAGGGCGCGCACTCGTTCGTTGCCCGGATGATGGACGTGAGCCTCGGCGGCGCGCGGATCCTCGGGGCGACGGCGCCGCGCATCGGGACCATGCCGCTGCGCGCGGGAGCCACGGTGACGATGAAGATCGTCGGCGCCGTGGCGCCGTTTCCCGACGAGCTCGGACGCGCCGACGTGGTGCGCACAGACAACAACACCGGCGAGCTCGCGGTCCGGTGGGTGCGCAGCGATCCCGTGGCGAGGGTGGCGTCCCTGAAGCTCTTCGAGGCGGTGCGGCGGTCCTGGACGCAGGCGCAGGAAATGATCCACACGCCGCCGTGCTGCGGGAACGGACAGGTGCTCGATCCTCCGATGCCGGCGCTCCGCGGACGACTTTGACCGACCTTCCCTTTCTTCGCGGCCACCCGCCCGTCTGCCACAATGAGCCGGAAGCGAACCCGAGGGGTCAATGGACCGACGAACCGTTTCGACTGCTCTTCCGCGTCCGCAACGCGCCCCGATGCGCGCAGCCGAAGCCGACGACTTCAGCACCGTGGAGGTTCTCGCCGACAGCACGCGCGCCTGGCTCACGCAGCTTCCGGCCTACGGCGGAATCGCGCTTCTCTTGCACGCGCCGCTCCTGTTCATCGCCTTCGTCCCGCCCCTGCCTCCGGGCGCCGCCGCCGCGATCCTCGTGGTCGGAGAGATGTTCGTCGCCTTGCTGGTCAAGGCGGCGTTGACCAAGGCCGTGAGCGAAGCGCGCAGGGGCCTGTCCTCAGACTTCCTCGAGCTGGTCGAGGCGCTCAAGAAGGCTCCGGCCGTGGTCGTTCTCGGCACGCGGATCCTCGGACGCGCCTTCGTGCGGTCGTTCCTGTTGCTGCTGCCCGGGCTGCAATACCTCGTGGAGATGTTCGCCGCCGTCCCCGCGATCGTCCTCGAGGGAGGCTCCACCGGCAGCGCGCTGAGGCGCAGCCAGAAGCTCACCGACGGCGTGCGGCGCCAGGTCTTCGCCATCTGCATCCTGATCTGGACGGTGTCGCTGGCGCTGACGCTGATGTCGGGCCTGCACAACGCGCGGAGCGAGGTCAGCACGACGTGGATGATCGTCTACCTCTGCACCCGCGCGCTGGATACCTCGTTCGCCGCGGTCCTGAGCGCGACCGCGTATCACCATCTCTCCGAGCGGCCTGACGCCTAGCCGCCGCGCCTAGAGAGCCACGCCGTTGACCGTCACGTCGCTGCGGACGACGTCCGCGTTGCGGACCCGGTCGGCCGCGCCGACGTCGGCGAACGCCGACCGCGAGAGGGTGAAATTGCGGATCCGGGAGTCTTCCAGGCCGTCCAGGTCGAGGACGGCGCCTGCGCTCTCGACCGCGAGATTGCGCAGGTGGATGCCGTCGAAGGCTGGCGGAAACGCGCCCGATTGCCCGTCGTAGTGCATCGTCACCGCGGCGACGGCGTCGAGGACGCGCCCGCGGAAACCGTCCATGTTGACGTTGCGCGTGTACCCGCCGCGCCGTGAATTCGACTTCACCCACAGAGCGTGACCCACTCCGCGGCCGAAACTCCGGTTGGAGCAAGCGAAGACGTTCTCGATTCCGCCGCTCTGCTCGCTGCCGCAGGTGATGAAGCCGAAGCGGCCCTCGCCCTGGCAACCGACGATGACGACGTTGCGGCAGGGAACCCCGAGGCGGCGGCCGTCCTCGTCGCGCCCGGACTTGAGGGCGACGTTGTCGTCGCCGCAGGAGAACGTGCAACTGCGGATGACGACGCGCTCACATGATTCCGGATCGCAGCCGTCGCTGTTCGGGCCGGAATCGGTGGTCGTGACGCCCTCGACGGTGACGTCCGCGCAGAGCGTCGGGTGGATCTGCCAGAACGGAGATCCCGCCAGCGTCACGCCCCGGATGAGCACGCGGGCGCAGCCGACGGTTTCGACCATGGCGGTGCGGAGCCGGCCCGCGACGATGCGATGAGCGGGCGGAACGCCGCGCGCGACGAGTGGTTCCAGCACTCCCGCGCGATTCCGGCCGCGGTTCCAGGCCGCCGTCGCCGACGCATCCAGCCTTCCGCTGCCCGTGATCGCGACGTCTGTCTCCCCGGATGCCTGAATCATGGGAGAGTGGTTGACGCACTCGAGTCCCTCATACCGCGTCTGTACCAGCGGATACCGTTCCGGGTCGTCCGAGAATTTGAGCGTCGCGGCGGAGTCGAGATGGACCCCGACGCGGCTGCGCAGCCGCAAGGCGCCGACGAGAAATTCGCCCGCGGGCACGACCACGCGTCCGCCACCGCGCCCGTGACAGGTATCGATGGCATCCTGGATGGCGCGTGTGTCGTCGCTCCTGCCGTCTCCGCGAAGGCCGTGGATCGGGTAGCTCGCGGCAGGGATCGAGGGCAGGGCCGTGCTCGCGACGATGGCGTCCGCCGCGGCAGAGCCGGTGGAACCGGGCGGAGGCGGCAGGGGTGGAGGCGTCGAGACGGAACGCACGCACCCCGGGATCACCGCTCCGGCCGCGCCAAGGGTCCCGGCGGCGAGGATCCGGCGACGGCTCCATCCCGAACCGCTCACGATTGCTGCACCGCCGGCGCACGGGTCCGCGCCGCATCGACGGCGACGAGGACCAGGACGGGAAGGATCCGCGAGGCGAGGTCGGAGATCGTAGTGGCGTCGAGCGTCTCCTCGATCAGCTCGCGCCAGATCGCGTAGGCAACCCAGGCCCCGCCGAAGATGAGAAGCCAGCGGCGGCCTCCGATCCAGAACCCGAGAAGCGTGACCGCGCAGGCCCATCCGAGGTGTGAGAGGAATCCCTGGTCGACGAGGATGGGGCCGTGCCAGCCGTAGGCAAGCCGTTTCAGGAGAGCTTCCATGGCCCGAGCGTAGCGCGAAATCGGCTACGCCGGCGCGAGCGCGACCGCGACTCCGTCGAGAAGTTGCTCGAGCGTGAAGGGCTTCGTGAGCTTGACGGCAGCCCCCAGGTCGAGGGCCTGCGAGTCGTCCTCGGTGGTCGCGACGACGACGGGGATGGCGAGCGCGTTCTGCTTCAGCCAGTCGAGCACGTCGTAGCCGGTCATGTGCGGCATCATCAGGTCGAGCACGATCACGTCCGGCGCGAAGGTCGACAGCCGCTGGATCGCCGCGTGTCCATCCGCCGCGACCTTCGTCTCATAGCCGGCGTCGCCGAGGACTTCCTGCATCACGAAGACGAGACGGGCATCGTCGTCCACGATCAACACACGCTGCGGCCTGGGGTGCTCCGCGGTCATGGGCTGCCTCACTGACACATTTTGCAACCCGACGTCCAGCGAGAATCGCGGAGCGGCAGCGCGCAAGCGCTTGCGCAGTCGTGATACAGCGCTCGACGCGCCAGCGGATTATCGCGTAATGCCGCAGGCGCTCGCGACGTCGTCGCGATACGCGAGCCACCGCTCGAGAGCCGTCTCGACCATCTGGACCACACGGTCCTCCAACGTCGGCGGCGTGTGGCCGATCACCATCTTCCAGGCATCCAGGCGGTGACCGCCTTCTACTTTCTTGTGCACCCGCTGGAGCTCGAGAAACTTCGGATCGACCCGGTGGATCCGTACCAGCGGATGCTGCCGGATGGCGGCGTCGATTTCGGCATCGGAATCCGGACTCGTCTTCTCCAGCTCCCGCCGCTCGTGCACGTTTCCCTCGACGAAGATCGTCAGCACCGCCGCGCCGACCACCCAGTGATCGGGTCCGCTCGCCTCGTTGATGAATATCCGATAGCTGCTCGCGGCGGGAAGCAGTTTGACGTCGTTGAAATCCGACCGGCTGAACCCGCAGCCCTCCATCATCCGAAGGAACAGCTCCGGATGCGACGTCGCCCCGCTGATGCCGCCGGTCTGCTCCTCGTAGATGTTGGCGGCCAGCATCGCGCGCGCGTCCTGCGGTGTATTCGAATGACCCATGACCCGCGCGAGAAGCTGCGGGAAGTCGCGGACGTATACCTCCCACTCCTGCTGGAAGTGCGGCAGCAGGCGTTGGAGCGACACGCGCCCTTCGCCAAACCAGGGCCACGCCCAGTGGTTCTTGCGTTCGAGGATGCGGAGCAGGCGTTCCTGGAGCACGGCTACACTCTAGCGGGCGTAGCCCGGCGAGGCGAAGAAGTCGCCGGAGACGATTTCATGCTGCAGACGGAGTTGG
>Ga0209473_1000123_pt1 | contig 47761 bp, 49 predicted proteins | sample GraSoiAngelo_133_FD_185890 | JGI IMG/M metagenome (GOLD analysis project Ga0209473, IMG submission 185890) | Grasslands soil microbial communities from the Angelo Coastal Reserve, California, USA - 14_0929_05_20cm (SPAdes) (version 2) | ecosystem: Environmental > Terrestrial > Soil > Grasslands ...
ACGTCCGCGGGTAGATGGAGCGAGTCGATCAAGCTGCCGGGGCGTTCTTCGCCCAGGGGGAAGGGATAGTCGCTGCCCAGCGCGATGCGGTCCGGCCCGAAGACTCCGAGAAGAAAGCGCAGAGCGCCCGCGTCGTGCACGAGCGAGTCGACGTAGATCCGCTTCAGGTACCGGGACGGCGGATGCGGATTGTCCACCGCGACCAGATCCGGCCGCGCCTGAAATCCGCGCTCGATCCTCCCCAGCGTTCCGGGGAAGGCGCCGCCGCCGTGCGCGAAGGCGATGCGCAGCCGCGGCAGCCGCTCGAGCACTCCGCCGAAGATGACCGAGCAGATGGCGAGCGAGACCTCCGCGGGCATTCCGACCAGCCAGGGCAGCCAGTACTTGCGCATCCGCGCCTCGCCCATCATGTCCCACGGATGCACGAACACCGCCGCGCCCAGCTCCTCGGCGCGCGCGAAGACCGGAAACAGCGCCGGCTCGGAGAGATTCCAGTCGTTCACGTGCGAACCGATTTCGATCCCCAGAAGGCCGAGCTGCGTCACGCAGCGATCGAGCTCCCGGACGGCGCGATCGGGGGCCTGCATGGGGAGCGTGCCGAGGCCGATGAATCTCCGCGGATGCTCCCGGCAGAGCGCCGCCACGTGGTCGTTCAGCAGGCGCGCGAGATCGTCGCCGCGCGCAAGTGGCAATTGGTAGGCGAAGAGGACCGGGACGGTGGAGAGCACCTGGAGGCCGACGCCCGCTTCGTCGCATTCCTTCAGGCGAATGGCGGGATCCCAGCAGTTGCTCCGGATCTCCCGGAACAGCGTTCCGTCCTCGCGCAGCAGGCGGGCGCCACACTCGTCGACCCGCTCGAGGCGCATCGGGCTCCAGCGCGGCAGCTCCGAAGGGAGCACGTGCGTGTGCACGTCAAGGCTTCGCATGCTTGCGGCCGCACTTGCGGCAGGTCGTGTTCGCCGGGTTGCCCCAGTAGTGCTCGAACACCGGCGCAAGCTGCTGGACGATGTCGGTGAGGTGGAACGACTCCCGGTACAGCTCGCCGCCGCAGCCGTCGCAGACCCAGAGGAAGGTGTCCTTTTCCTGCGGCAGGCGACGCCGTTCGATGACGAGTCCGACCGTGTTCGCCGGACGCTGCGGCGAGTGCGGCGTCTTCGGGGGGAGGAGGAAGATCTCGCCCTGACGGATGGGAACGTCGACGCGCTCGCCCTCCTGCAGCGTTCGCAAGACGATGTCGCCTTCCACCTGGTAGAAGAACTCCTCTCCTTCGTTGACGTGATAGTCGGTACGGGCATTGGGCCCGCCCACCACGGTCACCATGAAGTCGCGGTCGCCCTCCCAGATCTGCGCATTGCCGACGGGCGGCTTGAGGAGATGGCGGTGCTCGTCGATCCACTTCCGGAAGTTGAGCGGTTTCATCGGGACGCGACCTCCGCGATGCACTTGAGCTCGATGGCGATGGGGGTCGGCAGCGCCGTGACCTCCACCGTGGTCCTGCAGGGACGGACGGTGGCGAAATACTCCGCGTACAGGCGGTTGTAGGCGGCGAAGTCGCGCTGGATGTCCGTGAGGAAGACCGTCACGTCCACCAGGTCCTCCCATCGCGCCCCGGCATCTTCCAGGACGGCGCGCACGTTGTCGAAGACGGAGCGGCACTGCGCCTCGATGTCGTAGCTCGCAACCGATCCGTCGGGCGCGAGCCGGACGCCGGGAATATCCCGCGAGTCGCGCCGGCGCGGCCCGATGCCGGAAAGGAAGAGGAGATTTCCGACCCGCCGCGCGTGCGGATACGGACCGACCGGCTCGGGTGCGCGCGACGACTTGAACTCGTTCGAGCTCATAGCTTCACGCAGACGTTCTTCGCTTCGGTGAAGAACCGCAGCGCGTCCATCCCGCCTTCGCGGCCGACGCCCGACTCCTTGACGCCTCCGAACGGCGTGCGCAGGTCGCGCAACATCCAGCAGTTGACCCAGACGATCCCGCTCTGAAGCTGGGCGGCGACGCGATGGGCCCGCGACAGATCGCGAGTCCACAGCGAAGCGGCGAGACCATAGCGTGTCGAGTTCGCGACCTGGACCGCCTCCTCCGCGGTCTCGAATGGAAGCAGCGTCGCCACCGGACCGAAGATCTCCTCCTGGTTGGTGCGGCAGGCGGGGCCCAGACCCTCGATCAGCGTGGGCTGCACGAAAAAGCCACCCGCGCATCGCCCGGGAACCACCGCCCGGCCGCCGCCGCAGAGGACGCGCCCGCCTTCCTGCTTTGCGACCGCCAGGCATCCCAACACCTTGTCGAGATGCTGGCGCGAGACGAGGGCACCCTGTTCGGTCGCAGGGTCGAGCGGATCGCCCACCTCGAGGGCGCGCACGCGCTCGACGAGCTCGTCGCGAACGAGCCCGTACGCGGATTGCTCGACCAGGATCCGCGAGCCGCAGAGACAGATCTGTCCGGTGTTCGAGAAGGCGGCGCGCACCGTTTGCGGGATGGCCTCGCGCAGGTCGGCGTCGGCGAAGATGACCGTCGGGTTCTTGCCGCCCATTTCCAGCGAGACCTTCTTGAACGAGCCGGCCGCCTCGCGGCCGATCTCGCCGCCAACGCGCGTCGATCCCGTAAAAGAGATGGCCCGGATCTCCCGATGTGCGCACAACGGCGCGCCAGCCTTGGGGCCGAGACCCTGGACGACGTTCAGCACGCCGGGGGGAAATCCCGCCTCCGCTGCGAGCGCGCCGAGCAGGTGCGCGGTCATCGGAGTCACCTCAGAAGGCTTGGCGACCACGCAGTTTCCCGCGGCGAGCGCCGGGGCGATCTTCCACGAGAGCAGGTAGAGAGGAAGGTTCCAGGGCGAGATGCAGGCGACGGCGCCGAGCGGTTGCCGCAGCGTGTAGTTGAGCGCCACTTCGTCGGTCGGGTGCGCCTCGCTGGAAAACTGCGTGATCGCGTCGGCGAAGAAGTCGAAGTTCTGGACTGCGCGCGGGATGTCCACCGTGCGCGCCGCGGAGAGCGGCTTTCCCGAGTCGATCGACTCCGCGCGCGCCAGGGAGTCGAGATCGCGCTCGATCAGCCGCGCCAGCCGGCGCATCACCTTCGACCGCTCGACGGCGGGAGTCGCCGACCAGGCAGGAAAGGCGCGGAGTGCCGCCGCGACCGCGCGATCCACGTCGCGCGCGTCCGAGCTCGCGACCCGCGCATGGATCGCGCCGGTCGCCGGGTCGACGTCGTCCAGCCACTCGCCGGAAGCGGCGGGCACCTGCCGTCCGTCGATGAAGTTGAGGACGTCCTGCATCGGGCGGAGCTTTATCGCCGAACCTGTGCGGCGTCGAGAGTACGACAGCTTTCAAGGCTCTTTCCGCATTCGCGGAAACAGCCAGCAAAAGCATAGTGCCTAAGCCACCTTCGGGCGGCCGGCGCTATTCAAGCTCAGCGCAGGCGGGCGCGGCACCGGTCTGGCTGATCGACGCCGCGAACTGGTCGAAGGTGGCGCGGGCCGCCGCCCCACCTTCCAGGCGCAGCAGCGTGAGCGCCGCCTTCCCTCCGCAATAGGGTGCGATCGCGATCCTCAGCTGCATTCCCGCATTCTCCACTGCCCACGAGCGCTGCTCGGCAGGAACCCCCGCGAGGAGCTGCTGCGTCTTGCCGAGGTAGGTGAGATGCCCGCCCTGTGAGGCGGCGATCTGCGCGGAGGCGGTCTGGAAGAACGCGTCCAGTGTCTCTCCGGTCAGAGCCTCGGGAACGAAGGAGATCGTCGCGCCGCCGGCGCCGGCTTTCTTGATTGCCAGCTCGGCGACGGGATTGCTCTCGTCGGCCTCGAAGCCCTCGGGGACGTCTCCGGCCAGCGCGAGGCGAGGGCTGACGAACCGCCCGGAACGCACGCGCGTCGGTTCGACCTCCGGCGGCGGAGGCACGTCTCCGAAAGGCGGAACCGCAGCGCGCGTCACCGGGCGCAGAGCGAGCTGGCGGGCAGTGGCCGCGACAAGGTCGACGCTCCCTCGCGCCACGGCGACCAACTGCGCGGAGCTCGCGATCCGCGAGGGCGCCGCCATCGACCAACCGAGCGGGTTGGGTCCGCCCGCGGCCTGCTCCTGCCAGCACGGCTGCACCAGCTTCATCACGTTGGAGACGTTGCCGGCGACTCCAGAGCTCCATGCCGTGGTCCAGAGCAGCGAGAGAGCGTTCTTCGGCCCTTCGACGATGGTGTACGCGTCGCCGGCCCAGCGCGGAGCGAAGTCCTTGAGCACTTCCTTCTCCACGCACGCCTCGAGCGCCAGGCGGGTGCCGAGCTCGCCCATCCGCCCGGTGGCGATCGCGTGCGTGCCGTCGGGAGGGGGAGGCGCGGGAACGAGCACGGGCACTTCGCCGGCGAAATAAGCGTCGGGATGAAGGATCTGATGCGTGGAGACCGGAGGGTTCTTGAACATCCGATCCACGAGGGCAAACCCGCCGCGGCGATACGCCTCGGCCACCAGCGCGAAGCCCGCCGCGTAGGGAAGAACCAGCTCCTCGCGGAGGACCGGAGGCGCGTGCTGGAGCTGCGGCGACTTCCCGCTCATCTTGAGCAGCGTCTGCGCGTCCAGCGCCTTCAACGTCGCCGCGCCGCTTGCGATCGACGCCTTGATCGGCTTGTGAGCCCGAAGCGCGCTGAAGGCGGTCATCACCGCCATCGCATCCCCTTCGTACAGCGCCGTCCGCGCCAGGCGGACGTCGTCGTCGGGCAGCGCGGCCATATCGGGAATCCCGAAGTTCTGGTCCTGCAGCGCGTGCTCGATCTCGTGCGCGAGCACGACGCGCAGCCCGTCCGGCCCCATTGCGCCCGCCGAGGCCGGCGGGTCCTTGCGGACCACGAGCTGGCGCGTGAACGGGTCGTAGAAGCCCGCGACCTGCTCGTCGAGCACGTCGAGCAGGGCCTGGGCGGGGTCGACCGCCGCCGGAGCGAGGTTGAACGCGAGCCAGCGGGCGCGCTCGGCGGCCACGACCGCGGGCGTGAGCTCCTTCTTCGCTTTCTCCCACACCGCCTTGGAGAACAGCTTGCCGTCGAGGATCTGCACCTTGAGATTCTGCTTGCGGCGCAGGCCGCGCAGACGTTCGACGTCCGTGGTGGTATCGCGGATCATCGTGATCAGCGGATCCTCGTCCGGCACTGGCGGCGACGTCGTCGGCTCTGCCGGAGGAGCCGGGGGAGGCGGAGGGGCGGCCGCGCGCGGCTCCGGTGGCGGAGCTGCCTTCGTACCTCCCGGCATGCGCAGCGTCCCGGGCGGCAGCCTGGGCTCTACCGCCGGCGCCGCGAGCCCCAGCGCCGAGGCGAGCTGGTTGGGAAGCTTCGCGTGGAGGTCCGCGCGCAGCTGCGCGAGGCCGATTCCCACCACGCGGATCAGCGAGACCGGCGCACCGGTCCCGTCGCGGTAGACGCTCACCGCAACCACCGTCGCCCCTTCCATCTGCGCCGCGCGCCCCAGCACCGCGAGCACGGCCCCGGTCGCGTCCAGCGCGCCGGCGGGGTCGCTGCCTTCGGCCGCGATCACTTCGTACCCTTGGGCCGCCAAGGCGTCGCGGGCGACGACCCGGATCTCTTCGGTGAACGCGATCGCATCGGGCGCAGGGAGCGCTCCCGCCCGCGGTTGCACCGGAAGCACCGCAATGCGGCTCTGCGCCGCCGCCGCGGTCGCGAGGAGAAGCGAGACGATGAATACGCGCAAGGACGACCTCCCCGGACATGTTCGTTGTCCGAGGTCGCTGGAGCAACTTCCGGCCGGTGCGCCGAGGTACGCCGCGTGCCTACTCTGTCGCTGCCCGCTTTGTCGGCGGCGGACTCATGGACTCGCGGGACGAATGAATTTCAGCGCGAAACGGTCGCTCTGGCCACGCTTGCCGAGCTTGGCGGCGGCGTTCGGGGACGCGTTCCAGTCGCGGGGATCGTCAGGATTGCGCAGGAAGGTGCCCTCCGAAGCGAGCCGGAAGCCAGCCGTCTGCACCTCTTCCTTCACCACGCTCTCGTCGATGCGGTGGAGGGTCTGCGTCGCGGAAAGGCCGCTGCCGTCCTTCGCGCTCGAGTCGATCACCACGTATGCGCCGCCGGGGCGGAGCGCGTTGAAGATGATCTTGTTCATCCGGGCCCTGTCCACCGGCATGTTCACGATGTCGTGGTAGATGACGTTCATCACCACCAGGTCGAGGTCCTTCGCCTCCGGCGGAACCGGATCGTCGAACGGAATCTCGGCGCGCACCACGTCCTTCATCGCCGGATGCGTGAAGCGCTCGGCGAGGGCGTCTTTGAGGAACGACAGCCAGCGCGGATCGTTCTGCATGTACACCGCGCCCGACGGCCCCACCGAGCGGGCGATCAACTCCGTCGTGTAACCGCCGCCCGCTCCCAGGTCCTCGACCTTCATGCCGGGACGCACGTCGAGGAAGTCGAGCATCTCGGCGGGCTTGCGGCCCGGATCGAGGTCCTTGTCGGCGGCGCTCCGATCCGGTGCCGACACGACGGTGTTCCGCGCTGCCCGGCCGTCTTCCTTGGGGGCGGCGGGCGCGGGTGGCGGCGCGGACTTGCAGGCGGCCGCGCAAACGAGGAGGACGGCGATGCGCTTCATGGCGACCTCACTTGACGAAGTTGTAGTCCGCCGGCCCGCCGCGGCGGACGAGCAACATGCAATCGGTCCCTGCCGAGCAGACGAACTGGTGTACTGCCTTCGCTGGGATGACGACGTAACCGCCCGGAGCGACATCGTGCTGCTTCCCGTCGAGCGTCAAAGTCCCCTTGCCGGAGAGGAGGACCGTGTACTCCGCGGCGGAGTGCCAGTGCGCCGGCAACCCGGTGCCGGCGGGCGTCTTCAAGTAGGCGGTCGCGCCCTTGGTCGTAGGGTCGACACCGATGACCGCGGCCTGCATCCCTTTGGTCGCGTTCGGCGTGGTGGAGTCGGCGAACTTCGCGGTGGCGACGTTGGCGACCAGGGCCTCCTCGGTCGACGGCGGTTTCGGCGCATCGGCGAGAGCGGCGGCGGCGACCAACAGCGGAAAGAGCTTGCGCATGGCGAACCCCCTTTGGGGGCGCGCATCCTACTCGATCCCGCGTTCGCGGCGATCCTGGCGGCACTCCCGGGACCCGGGCAGGACCTGCCGGCAGGCCGAAGGACGGATCTCGTAGATCGTGCAGGCGACGCGGCTGCCGAGCTTGCCCTCGAGAGCGATGCAGCGTTGATCCCGCCCGCGGAGCTTCATGTGGCGCTCGCCTTCGCCGTTGAGCACGGTCAACCGGCGGAGCAGGCGAGGGTGGCGCGCGAGCGCAGAGCGGGGCCTGACCTCGACGTAGTCGACATACGTCTCGGCGCGGTTCTCGTCGGTGTTGCAGCAGCAGGCGCCACAGGACTGGCAGTCGAACGTCACGCGGAAAGCTTCGCACGGGCCGGGCCCGCGCGGGACGGCATCTGCAGCACTTCGGCCGGCGTTCGTCCATTGATGCGCAATGCGAGAGCCGCCGCGCAGAAGCGGGCGCCGGCGCCGACCAGAAACAGCGCCTGTGAGGCGACGAGTGGTTGACCGAGCAACGACCAGGCGTCTGGGAGGAGCTTGACGATGGCGCCGCCCGCGGCGGAACCGATTCCGGCCGCCAGGCCTCCGACGGCCGCAACGGCCCCGACGTAGAAGGATCGCGTGGCCGGCCGCGAGAGCGCGAGCGGCAAGGAGAACGTCGCCAGGGCGAGGCCGGCGTTGGCGGCGCCGCAGACCGCTGCATCGATGCCGAGAGGCCAGAGCCGGCCTTCCGCCGCGAAGATCCACAGCAGAGGAGAGAGGCAGAGCGCGAAGGCGCTGGCGACCACGACCTGGCGCGCGCCGCCGCGGTCGAGGACGCGACCCCAGATCGGGCCGGCGAGCATCCGGAAGGCGGCGACCGCGGCGGTGTAGATGGCCATCCGGACAAAACCCATCCGGAGATTGCCGATCATGTGCAGCGGATAGAAGGCAGCTGCGATTCCTCCCGCCGCGCTCCAGGCGAGTTGGAAGGCGAGCAGGCTGCGAGCGCGCCCGTCGTGCAGCGGTTCCAGCGCCTCGTGCAGCGGGGCCGCGCGCGGAGGCACGGTGTGGCTTGGCTCGTGCTGACGGAAGAGGAGCCAGGTGGTAATCGCTCCCGTTAGAGACGCGGCGACCGTCAGCGCGCAGAGAGCGGTCCCTGCATCGCCGCGGTTCCGCCCTGCGTCCAGGACCAGTCCGGCAGCCAGGGACGCGCAGAGGGCGGCGAACGCGCAGAGGGCGGAGCGCCGCCCGAAGTAGCGGCCGCGCACCGCCGCCGGAACCAGGTCGCCCATCCACGAAGTCCAGGCGTTGTTCCCCGCCACGCTGAGCGCGGCGCTGATGAACGCGCAGCCGAGAAAGACCGCCTGCTTCGAGACGGCGGACGCCGGCAGGAAGGGAAGCAGCGCCAAGGGGAGGATGCTCTGCCGGGAAATGCCGATGGTCCACAGCGCCGCCCGGCGCCCGCCGAATCGCCGCGTGCACCACGCCGCCGGCAACTGCACGAGCTGCGCGGTGAAGGGCAGCGCGCCGAGGACGCCGATGAGAAAGGGGGGCAGATCGAGAAAGAGCGCCCACGCTGTCAGAACTCCACCGGACGTGCAGGCGCCCACCACCTCGGCAAGCGCCCCCTCGAACATGGAATTCCGCAGGGACCTCCGCAACACGGCACCCAAACGTGCCACGCTTGCCCGTGTGCGCTGCAAGGATGTTCCTGTGCGCGCGCTGCCGACCCGGACGTGCGCCTGCCCGGGTGCTCCTCCGGCGGGACGCTCGTTTCCCGACAGTGCGAGACCTACCTTTGCGGCAAAGGAGGTACAGCATGCTCTGGACCATCACCGTGATTCTGCTCGTCCTGTGGGTGCTCGGGCTGGTATCGGGCTCCACGATGGGCGCATGGGTCCACATCCTGCTGGTGCTCGCCATCATCAGCCTGATCTTCGCGGTCCTGCGCCGCGGCGCGACGGTCTGACGACGATCGATTTTCGGGGGGCGTGAGCAGGTTCGGGGCGGCCCCGGAAGAGGCCGCCCCTGTTCACCTCTGCAACGAAATCTGCTGTTTCGGATGAACTGAAGACTCAGCTGCCGGGAATTCGCGGGAGCTTCTGCTTCAAAGAGAGGAGCGGGGCAAAGAGGTCGCCGTGCTCGTCCACGCGGCGCAAGGCGGCATCGGTCTCGAACGAGAGCAGCTTCGGGTCTTTTGCGTGGAGACACTCGCGGACTTCGTTCCAGCTCACCGGGGTCGAAACCGTCGGTCGCTCGCGGGCGCGCAGCGAGTACACGCACACGGTCGTCTTGTGCGGATCGTTCTGGCTCCAGTCGACCAGCACCTTTGCGGCCCGCAGCGATTTCTTCATGTTCGAGACCACGAGACCGGGACGCTTCGCCGCCAGCGCGTCGGCGACCGCGCGCGCGAACGGCTTCGTCTCCTCGTACGTGATGCGCTGGTTCAGCGGCAGGTAGATCTGCAGGCCCTTGGAGCCCGAGGTCTTGGCAAGGGTCCGCAACCCGAGCTGCGCGAACATCTGCTCGAGGATGACGGCAACTTCGCAGCACTGGACGAGGTCCGCCGGCGGTCCGGGGTCGAGATCGAAGACCACGCTGTCGGGCCGCTCGACGTCGCGGGCGCGGTGCAGGGGAACGTGCATCTCCAGGTCGGCCAGATTCGTGGCCCAGGCGAGCGTAGCGACGTCCTGCACCAGGCAGAACTGCATCACGCGCTGGTTCTGGTCGCTCCAGATCGGCGCGGTCTTGACCCACGGCGGCCGGTGCGAGGGGCAGTTCTTCTCGTAGAAGAACTGACCGTCCACTCCGTTGGGATAGCGCTTGAGCGTGAGCGGCCGGTCCCGCAGGTGCGGGAGCAGCGCCGGCGCGATTCGCAGGTAGAAATCGATCACCTGCGCCTTGGTGAAACCCGCCTTCGGATAGAAGACCTTGTCGAGATTGCTGAGCGTCAGGCGCTTGCCGCGGATTGTCACCTCTTGCGAGGAGGTCACCCGCTCTTTCTCTTCCGGCCGCGGGAGCCTTTCCGGTGATTCGCGGCGCGCGCGGTCCTGGCGGCGGCGCGGTGCTGCGGCTCCGGCTGTCGGCGGATCTCACCGCGCTCGCGCAGCTCGCCGCTCTTCGCCGCGGCCAGGCTCTTCTGCAGCGCGTCCATCAGATTGACGATCTTGCCGCGCGGCTCCTCCGCGGGCTCCTGGGCGACGATCTCCTCGCCCTCCGCCTTGCGCTCGAGCAGGGCGAGGACCTGCTCGCGGTAGTCGTCCTTGTACTTGCGGATGTCGAAGTCGGCGGCGAGCGATCCGATGAGCTGCTCGGCCATCTTCAGCTCCCGCTCGCCGGGCTTCGTGTGGGCGTCGGGAAGCGCTTCGAGCTCGTCCTGGGAGACCACCTCGTCGGCGTAGAGCATGGTGGAGATCGCCAAAGCGTGCTCGAGTGGGCGCACGGCGGCGAGGTACTGCTTGGTGCGCAGGACGAAGCGGGCGATTCCGACCTTGTGCGTCCGCTTCATCGCCTCGACGAGCAGAGCATAAGGCTTCGCCGCGCCGCGGTCGGGCACCAGGTAGTAAGTGCTCTCGTAGTAGATGGGATCGATCTGCGCCAGCTCGACGAAGTCCTCGATCTCGATGGCCTTGTTCGCGCGCGGATTGAACGCTTCGAGCTCCTCGCGGGCGACGGTGACGTAGCGCCCCTTGCTGATCTCGAAGCCCTTGACGATGTGCTCCCAGGCGACTTCTTCGCCGTCGATGCTGCAGACGCGTTTTTGCTGGATCCGGCCGCCGTCCTTGTCGTGGAGCATGTGGAAGCGCACTTCTTTCGGGGAAGTGGCGGAGAACAGCTTCACCGGCACGCTGACCAATCCGAAGCTGATCGATCCGCTCCAGATGGGCCGGGCCATCTCTAGGCGACCTCCTTCGTCGCGCTCTGGGGCAAAGGCTCGAGCGCGCTGGATGCCGGGCGACGCGGCCGGGCCAGCTCCGCGGGATCGACGCCGAAGTATCCGAAGAGGCGCTCCTGGTGCTGGCGCAGTCCCCGGAGCTCGATGCGCTTTCGCGAACCGACCAGGGCGCCGGCGATGATCGCGACGCCGTAGTCGACGAACTCGCTCACCTGCGAGAAGTCGACCACCATGTCTCCCAAGGGTTCCTGCTCGAGGCGCCCGGACAGCTCCCACGCGCACGACGCTTCGAACCTGCCGTTCATCCTGTAGAAGGCGGTACTGCCGATCACTTCTCGCTCCAGGCTGCAGGCTGGCATGGGGAAGGGGCTCCGCTTCATCTGCTCATCGGTGGCGTAGCCGGCAATGCATGGGGACGGGAAGGCACGCCAGCAAGCGGGCGAGCGCTTTCCGACACCCCGAGCGATGTCCGATTTCAGGCAGGTTGCGCGCGGCCGGGATTGCCGATTCAGGCGGGCGACTTGCGCCAGCGCGACCAGAGCCGGCGGCGCGTCCTCTGCGCGGTCTCGGCGTTCTTGGCGGCGCCCGGCGCCGCGATGCTGGGGCGCTCGACCGGCGGCGGAGGCGCTTCGCCCGCGGCGCGCGCTCCGCGCGCCTTTCCCTCCGCGGAGGCGTGCTCGATCACCGCGTTCACCTCGCCGCCGAGGATGAACACGAAGCCGCTGATGTAGAACCAGGTCATCAGCACGATGACCCCGCCGATTGCGCCGTAGGTCTTGTCGTAGCTTGCAAAGTTCTCGGCGTAGATCGAGAAGCCCCAGGTGAGCAGCAGCCAGAGCACCGTCCCGAGCAGCGACCCGGGCGTGATGTACCGCCACTCCTGCTTCACGTCGGGCAGGCAGTAATAGAGCAGCGCAAGCACCAGCATCACGCCGGCGGCGGTGATGGGCCAGCGCAGCCAACCCCAGAGCAGCGCCCAGAACTGGTCGACGTGGAGCTTCGCGGCGAGCCAGAGGCCGATGCTGCCGCCCAACGCCAGCACGACGATGGCGATCAGCATCAGGGCGGAGGTGGCGATCGTCACGGCGAGAGCGATGACCTGCACCTTCCACCACGGGCGCGATTCCTTGACGTCGTAGGAGAGGTTGAGCGCGGTGCGCAGCGCATCCACGCCGCGCGATGCGCTCCAGAGCGCGAGCACGAGACCGAACGTGAGCAGGTGTGGCCGCTGGCGGGTGGCGAGGTCGGTGAGCTGACCGCGGATGATCTGCATGGCCGCCTCGGGCATCAGCGGATCGAGCCGCGTCATCAGCTGGTCGACGGCGTCCTTCACCGGCAGGTACGCGGCGAGCGTGACCAGCGTGAAGAGGAAGGGGAAGAGGGCAAAGACGAAGTAGTACGAGAGCTGCGCAGCGCGGTCGGTGACAGCGTTGTCGGAGACGCGCTTGCCGACCGTCTTGGCGAACTGCCAAAGGCCCGTTTCCGGCAGGATCATCGCGGGGAACTTAAGTCGCGGATACTTTCCGGGCGGCAGGCAGGGGCTTGGTCACATCCGATACAGCCCGCCGACGGCGACTCCAAAGACGATGTGCGCGATCACCACGGACAGCGGCGTGGTCACGCCATAGTGCAGCGCCATCGGCCCGGGCGGCTCGATCTGCCGCAGCTCTGTCGGGCCCTGGTGCAGGCTCGCCATGCGCGGGTGGATGAAGGGCAGGAGCGGAACGACCACCAGCAGGACGACGACGGCATGCACGAGGCCGATGATCGCTCCGCGCAGCGCGCTGGCCTCGCCCGTGGCCCGGAAGATTGCCACGTACAAGAGCGCGAAGAGCTGGCCGTTGAGGAGGTGGGTGAAGAAGCCGATGACCTTCGCCCGATCGCGCCCCTTCGTGAACGCCGCTCCGAGCAGATACGGGATGCTCATCCGGGAAAGATGAAGCTGCTGCGCGCCTGCCTCCAGCGTGGTCAACAGCACGGTCCCCACGAATCCAGCCAACAGCGAGCTCGTCCAGTTCACGGACGCGCCTCCGGCAATTGGGCCCGCGCGCGCTCGGCTTCCCGCTTGCCGCGCTCCAGGCGGTCGCGCAGGGATAATGCGGCATTGATCAGGCCGACGTGCGTGTACGCCTGTGGAAAGTTTCCCAGCGCGGCGCCGCTGGCGGGGTCGATCTCTTCGGCAAAGAGGCCGACGTCGTTCGCGTACCCGAGCAGCGTGTCGAGCTGCTCCTCCGCCTCGGCCGGCGTTCCGCCGCCGAGCGCGAGGTATTCCGCCGCCCAGAAGCTGCAGATCCCGAATGCGCCTTCCCCGGCGGTGAGCCCGCCGTAGTAGCGCCGGAAGAGGCCCGGAGCGATCTCGAGGCGTTCCCGGATCCTGCCCCAGGTGGACCGCATGCGAGGGGCATCCGCAGGGCAATACCGATACCAGGAAAGGAGCAGCAGGCTGGCGTCGACGTCCGCGCCGGCGAGCGTGCGCGTGTAGCTGTGGAGCTGTTCGCTCCAGCCGAGCGTCTCGACCTCTTCGCGGATGCGGTTGCGCGCAGCGGCGAAGACGTCCACATCCGCCTTCGGCACATGCCCTTTGTCCGCCAGCTCGCAGAGGCGGTCGAGGGCTGACCAGCAGAGGACCCGCGAGTGCGTGAACCTGCGCGGCACGTCGCGGACTTCCCAGATCCCCTCGTCGGGCCGGTCGAAGGAGCGCGCAACTTCGCGGCCGAAGGCGCAGAGCATGTTCGCGGTGGGCCGATCGATCTCGCCTCCGCTGCGGACGAAATGCGCGGCCGCTTCGATGACTTCGCCGTACGTGTCGAGCTGGACCTGCCCCGTGGCGGCATTGCCGATCCGCACCGGCCTTGCGCCTCCGTACCCCCTGAGGTGCTCGAGCGCCGTCTCCCGGCCGGGGCGCCGCCCATACAGGTCGTAGAGCACGTGCAGCTCCGGCAGCGACAAGCTGGTCGCCGTCAGCAGCCAGCTCATGAAGTTCTCCGCCTCCTCGCTGTGCCCGAGGCCGAACAGGGCGCGGGCGGTGAGCGCCGCGTCGCGCAGCCAGCAGAAGCGATAGTCCCAGTTGAGGTCGCCGCCGGGGCGCTCCGGGAGCGAAGTGGTTGGCGCCGCGACGATGGCGCCGGAGGGTGAATACTGCAGCAGCTTGAGCACCAGGGCGCTTCGGACCACCAGGTCCCGGGCGGGCCCGTCGTACTTCGTGCGCGCCGCCCACTCTTGCCAAAGTCGCAGCGCGCGCTCGAGCACTGCCACGCTCCGGTGGCGAGTGGGCGGCGGGAGCACGGCCGGGGCACCGCAGGCATAGGTGAGCGAGAAATGGATCTGTTCGCCTCCGCGAAGCCTGACGCGCGCGCGGCCTTCCGCTCCGAGCGGAGCGTCGGTGAGCAGAGTGACGATCGCGTCGCCACCGCAATCGACGTGCAAGCCGAGCTTTCCCATCGAGCGGATGGGCGCCTTGCGCCTGCCGTAGTCCGGGCGCGGATCGAACACGATCTCGACCTCGACCTCGCCGCGCTCGCAGCGGGCGATCCGGACCACTTCGTGGCCGGGGTGCATGCTCCGTGCCGAGTCGAACCGCGACAGCACCGGCATGAAATCGGTGAGCGCGAGCTCGCCCGAAGCGGTCTGAAAGCGCGTCTCGAGCACATTGGTCTCTCCGAGGTACGCCCGGGTGGAACGAAAGGGCACCCCCGGCGCGACGGAGAACCGGCCGCCGCGCTCCTCGTCGAGGATGGCGGCGAAGATCGACGGGCTGTCGAAGCGCGGCCAGCACAGCCAGTCCAGAGAGCCCGCCCGCGAAATCAACGCCGCGGAGCGGCCGTCGCCGACGATGGCATAGTCGGCGATCGGTGTCGTCACGCCGACGCCCGCGCCCGCCGCGCATCGCCGCGAGCGAGCAGGACGGCCTCGTCGAACCAGAGCGCGTGACCGAGGCGGGCGAGCGCCTCCGCGTCGTGCGGCCAGGACGCGGTGCGTACCACCGACCAGAAGGTGTTCTGGATGGTCCAGAGATCGAGGTGCATTCCGAGCCGCACCGCCAGCCCGATCAGGTCGGCCATCTGCAGGGCCGCCTCGCGCCGTCCCGCCAACGCCCGTTCGAAGAGACCGCGGACGGCGGCGAGGAACGGCGGGCGAACGGCCTCGAGGTCGATGCGCGCTCCGAGCCGGCGCGCCAGCTGCGACAGGCCGTCGAGCTCTTCCTGGGCCTGGGACGGTTCGAGCTTGCCCGCCGCCAGGCGCCGGGCGGCGTCCACGGCTTCGTGCGTGACCGCCACGTCGGCAGCCACCTGCAGGGGACGGGGCACCGGCGAATCGATCTCGCGGAGGAAGTCGATCAGCCGCCGGTTCGCCTCGTAGATCTGGAGGTAGTCGCTCTCGTACCGCGCCATCGTTTCCCGCAACAGCCGCCCTGCAACCTCGCGGCGCTCGTCGAGGAAGAGGTCGCGCAGGGTGTACTCGCGGCCAGGGAACTCGCGGTCGATCTCGCGCGACACCTGCGCCAGCGAAAGCCGGTCGAACGACTCGAACAGGCGGTGCTCGGAGCGCGTGAACTTCTCGGGGTCGTAGGGACGGACGCCGCAGCGGAAGTCGGCGCCGGAGAAGTGCAGGACGCAGGTACTGAGATCGATCTGCTCTTGCGTGATCAAGCTCCGTACCTCGATGCGCGCGACGGAAAGCGCCGCCGTCCCGGCGTCCTCGCGGCGGCGGAAGCTGGTCTGGACCTCGTGGCAGAAGATGCGGGCCCTGCGAGGAAAGTCCTCCACCAGGCCGGCGATGGCGTAGTGAGCCGCCACCGTGTCCAGGCTGGCGATGGAAGGCTGCACCTCCTGCTCGTAGACGCGGCGGGCGTCGCCGCGCTCCGGAATGTTGGACGGCGCCTGCTCGAGCGACGCTTTGAAGGACGCCTCCAGCTCCGCGCCGCAGGCTTCCCGGGCAAGCTGCAGCGCACGGGCAGCGTACTTCAGGATCTGCACCGTCTCCAGCCCCGACACTTCGGCGAAGAACCAGCCGCAGCTCGTGTACATGAGCATCGCCTGCCGCTGCATCTCCAGCAGCTGGAGCGCCTTGATCCGCTCCAGAGCGCCCAGGTCCCGGGCCGCATGTCGGGCGACGAAAGCCGCTGCGTTCTTGCGCTCTGGATCGAGGATCACCTCGATGAACTCGTCGCGCGCGAGCCAGGGGTCGCGCAGGAGCCGTCCCGCTTCGCGCTCGTAGAGCACCGCGAGCTCGTCGCGGAGGATGTCGAGCGCGGCGCGGAGCGGGGCGCGCCAGTGCTGCCGCCATCCGGATCTTCCGCTTGTCGAGCAGCCGCAGTCGCTGCGCCAGCGCTCGATTCCGTGCGCGCAGCTCCAGGAGGACCCGTCGAAGATCTCCGCCTCGTGAGCGGGCGGGAACAGCTCCAGCGCCTGCGCCAGGTTCACCAGCTGGATGTCCCCGCGCTTGGAGAGCTTGCGGATCGCCGCAGCGACCACCTCGTCGCCGCCCTTGCGGTGGTGGCCGAACGTCTCACCGTCGACGGCGATCGGTAGCACCTCGTCGTGCTTGCGACCTTCGGAGAAGCCGGCCTCGACCCTCGCCATGAGGTCCTCGCCGCTGCCCAGCGCCTCGCCGAACGCCACCGCGCGCGCGATGGGCCCGTCGTAGAAGAACACCGGAAAATGCGCCCCGGAAGGGAGAGGGATGAGGTATGGCCGCGTCGGATCGAATCGCGCCCCGGCGGCTTCCAGCCACTCGTCGCCCGGGGCCCGCACCCTGCGGCACTGGTACGGCGACAGCACGGTGAACCGGATGCCCTCCTCGTGGAGCGCCTGCAGCGTGCGCAGGTCGGCAGCCGTTTCCGGCAGCCACATCCCTTCCGGCTGGCGTCGAAACCGGTGGCGGAAGTCGCCGACGCCCCAGCGGATCTGCGTGCGCAGGTCGCGCTCGTTGCAGAGCGGGAGGATGGCGTGGTTGTATCCTTGGGCAATGGCGTTGCCGTGCCCCCGTTCCTGGACGCTGCGGACGTCGGCGTCGAGGACGGCGCGGTAGACCTCCGGAGCCTGCCGCTCGAGCCAGGCGAGCAGGGTGGGCCCGAAGTTGAAGGACAGATGGACGTAGTTGTTGACGATGTCGCAGATGCGGCCGCCCTGTGCCTTCAGCCGGGCGGCGCCATTCGGGCCGTAACATTCCGCCGCGATGCGCTCGTTCCAGTCATGGAAGGGAGCGGCGGAGTCCTGGACCTCCACTTCCTCGATCCAGGGGTTCTCCCGCGGCGGCTGATAGAAATGTCCGTGCAGGCATACGGCTCGTTTCATGGTGCGAACGTAGACACTAGGCGCTCAACGGACGAGCAGGGCGGCGAGGAAGCGTTCAGTCGCGCGGGAATTTGCGTACCGCATGTGCAGTCCTCAACTTTCCGCGACGGACCAAAGAGGAGGCGCGCCGTGAACGCGATTGAGCTCTTGAGGACGCAGCACGAAGAAGCGAAGGGGTTGTTCAAGAAGATCGAGAAGGCAGAGGACGACGAGAAGCTGGACCTCTTCGAACAGCTCGCGGACGCGCTCGCGGTGCACGCGACCATCGAGGAGAAGCAGTTCTATCCAGCGACGAAGAACGCGCGCACGGAGGAGCTGCTGCAGGAGGCGGTGGAAGAGCACCTCGCCGCGAAGCGGCTGATCGCGGACCTGCTCGAGATGTCCGTCGACGACCCGCAGTTCGACGCCAAGGTGGCGGTGCTGAAGGAGAACGTCGAGCACCACATCGAGGAAGAGGAGGAGGAGCTCTTCCCCAAGGTGAAGAAGATGCTGAAGGAGGAGGAGCTCGAGGATCTCGGCGTCGTGATGGAGGACATGGCCGAAGACCTCAAGGCTGCCGGCGCCCCGCGCGAGTCCGTGCCCGCGGAGACCGGATCGGCGGCGCCCCTGGAGTAGTCTGCCCGGTGAGTGATCGTCGAATCGGAGCAGGGCCTCTACTGCCCTGAAGGCGGGTTCCACCTCGATCCGCTCCTGCCAGTGGAGCGCGCGGTGCTCACGCATGCGCACGGCGACCACGCGCGCGCGGGGTCCGCCTCCTATCTCTGTACTCCCGAGACCGCCGCCCTGCTGCGCCGCCGGCTGGAGGGTGCCCGCGTCGAGACGCTGCGCTACGGCGAGCGGCGGACGATCGGTGGGGTGACGCTTTCGCTGCATCCCGCCGGGCACATGCTGGGAAGCGCGCAGGCGCGAATCGAGGGCCACTCGGGCATCTGGGTCCTTTCCGGAGATTACAAGCGGGAGCCGGATCCGACCTGCGCTGCGTTCGAGCCGTTGCGCTGCGACGTCTTCATCACCGAGGCGACGTACGCGCTCCCCCTGTTCCGCTGGGACGAGCCCACCTCCGTCGCGCGCGAGATCGTGGCCTGGTGGCAGGGCAACGCGAAGAAGACGTCGATCCTGTTCTGCTACGCGCTGGGCAAGGCGCAGCGTCTGTTGGCGGAGATCGCGCGCATCGACGATCGGCCGGTCTGGGTGCACGGGATGGTCGAGCCGTTCGCACAGGTCTATCGAGAGCAAGGCGTCCGGCTGGCGGAGACGCGGCACGTCGGCGATGAGCGCGGCCTGTTGGGAGAGCTGGTCCTCGCGCCAATCACTGCACGGGGAACGCCCTGGATGAAGCGGTTCCGCAGCTTCGAGCAGGCGTTCGCCTCCGGCCTGCTGCGGATTCGCGGCACCCGGCGGCGACGGGGCTTCGATCGCGGGTTCGTCCTTTCCGATCATGCGGACTGGCCGGGCCTGCTCCGCACCATCCGCGAAACCGGCGCGGAACGGGTCTACGCCATGCATGGGCATCGGGAGGCGCTGGTGCGTTACCTGCGGGAGCTCGCGGCGATCGAAGCCGCTCCCATCGGCGTCGCGCAGCCCGCCGATCCGGAGGGGGACTGATCCCCTTGCGCAACTTCGCCGCCCTCTACGACGCCCTCGACTCGACTACTTCGACCAACGCGAAGGTGGTGGCGATGCAGGCCTACTTTGCGCAGGCCCCCGCCGCCGACGCCGCCTGGGCGCTGTATTTTCTCACCGGCGGACGCCTGAAGCGGCTGATCGCGCCCAGGCTTCTGGCTGCCTGGGGCTGCGAGCGCGCGCGCGTCCCCGGTTGGCTGTTCGAGGAATCGTTCGGCGTCGCCGGAGATCTCGCGGAAACGATCGCGTTGCTCGTCGACACCGAGCGCGGCGGCCGGACGGCGAGCCGCGAGCCGCCGGCGCTCTCGCGCCTGATCGAGGACCGGCTCCTCCCGCTCCGCGAAGCGACGGAAGATGAGAAGCGACACGCTGTGCTGGAGCTGTGGGAGGCCCTGGACCGCCGGGAGATCTTCCTTCTCGACAAGCTGCTCACCGGGGAGCTGCGGGTCGGGGTTTCCGGCACGCTCGCCATCCGCGCTCTCGCCCAGCATGCGGGACTGCCGCCCGCCACCGTCGCCCACCGGCTGATGGGTGCCTGGCAGCCGTCCGCCGATGCATTCGCCGCGCTGATTGCGCCGGAGACGGGTTCGGTGGACGTCTCGCGGCCCTATCCATTCTTTCTCGCCTCCCAGCTCGAGGACGATCCCGAGACGCTCGGCGATCCCGCCGAATGGCTGGTGGAATGGAAGTGGGACGGCATCCGCGCCCAGATCGTCCGCCGATCGGGAGGCGTCTTCCTCTGGTCGCGAGGCGAGGAGCTGATCACCGATCGCTTCCCCGACCTCTCCGGCGTCTGGGCGACGCTGCCGGAAGGCACCGTCCTGGACGGCGAAGTGCTTGCATTCTCCGGCGGTGCACCGATGCCGTTTTCCGTCCTCCAACGCCGCATCGGCCGGCAGAAGCTGTCGCCGAAAATCCTCGCCGAGGCTCCCGCGGCGTTCATGGCGTACGACGTGCTCGAGGTCGGTGGCTCCGACGTGCGCAGCCGGGCCCTGCGCGAGCGGCGCGAGCAGCTCGCCAGCCTCGTCCAGGGGCGCAGTGACCGTCTGTCGCTCTCCGCCGCGGTGGAAGGACGAAGCTGGGCGGAGCTGCGCGAGCTTCGCAAACAGGCGCGGGAGCGCGGCGTGGAAGGACTCATGCTCAAGCGCTGGATCTCTCCGTACCGGCACGGCCGCCCGCGGGGCGACTGGTGGAAGTGGAAGATCGAGCCGTACGCGATCGACGCGGTGCTGGTCTACGCGCAGCCCGGCCACGGCCGCCGGGCAACGCTGATGACCGACCTCACGTTCGCGCTCTGGGACGGCGGCGAGCTGGTGCCGGTGGCCAAGGCGTACTCCGGCCTTACCGACGAGGAAATCGATCGCCTCGACCGCTGGATCCGCCAGCACGCCCTCGAGCGGTTCGGACCTGTGCGCGCGGTCGAGCCGGTGCACGTGTTCGAGCTGCACTTCGAGGGAATCGCCGAGAGCACCCGCCACCGCAGCGGAGTCGCCGTCCGTTTCCCCCGCATCGCCCGCTGGCGGACCGACAAGAAGCCGGCGGACGCCGACACACTGCAGACCCTGCGAGCGATGATCCGGGCTCCAAAATAGCCGTCAGATCAGGCGGCCGAGCGGGCCGAGATCGAGGTTCAGGTCCTCCGGCTTCAGCCCGAACCGGCGCGCCAGGTCGTGCACGGTCTCCTCCAGCCGCATCAGCGCCAGGCCGATGGCTTCGGTCTCTTCCGCAGTGAGGGTCCCCGCTTCCATCCTTCGGATGGCCTGCTTCTCCAGAAGCTTGCGCAAGAACTCGATCAGCGCGAGCACGAGACGGGCGACCGACTTCTGTACGTCCTTCGGGTCGGCGTTCCAGCGGGGCGCCTTTTCCGCCCTGCGCTCCACTTCCTTGCGCAGCGCTTCCAGCTCGCGCACCTGCATGGCGACGACGTCCTTCTTCACGGGAGAAGCTCCGGCGCGAACGACCACGCGGGCCAAGGCCCGGTCGCGCTGATTCGCAGCGGCTCGATCCGGGCGGTTTCGACGGCGCGCAGGTACTGCGCGGAGCAGCCGCGGTCGATCAAGTGGTAGACGCTCGCGACCAGACGGGGCTCCGCATGCGCCTCGACCCGCTCGGCCCGGATGAGATCCCCCAGCGCCGTCCGCAGCGGCTCGAGCTCCGGCAGCGCTTTTGCCCGACGGCGCTCGTGGAGGTATCTGGTCCCCGGACCACCCGGCGCGCGAAGGGTCGGCAACGTCCCGTACACGCGCAGCGTCATCTGCTCGCGCCCGCGCACCAGCCGGAGGGCCTCCGCGAGCTCGGTCTCCCGCCCCGCGATCGCCTCGACGAGAGATGCCTCGTCGAGGGCCGTTGCGCCGAACCGCGCGGGCAGACAGGCCTGCGCCGTCTCGGCGATCCGGCGCACCGCGGCTTCATGCGCGCGCAGCGCGTCGGCGGACAGGTCCGGAGGAGCATCGCCGCACACCAACTCGAGGTCGTCCCTCGCGATCACGCGCAGCGGCTCTCCGCGCGCTCCCGACAGGCCGCGAGCTGCTCCCAGCGCGATCGCGTACACCCCGATCACTTTCCCGCCCGTGCGGGCAGCAGCCGATCCGCTGCGCAGAGCAGGGCGTTCAGTCGAAGGTAGACCAGGTCCACTCCGGCGACGCCCAGGATCACCTCTCCCTGCAGCATCACGCCTTTGTTCAGCACGTGATCGATGATCTCCAAGAGCGATGCGTCCGCGCCGTCGACGATGTCCTCCGCCGCGGAGCGCTCCCGCTTCTTCATTTCGGCTCCGGGTCGGTCACGAAGGTATATGCGGGCCAAGGCCCGGTGAGCGTGAGCTGGTAGTCGCGCCCGGCGAGCTTCCTGGTCTCGGTGCGGACCGCGGCCTGGAAAGCTTTCGTCTTCGTCCGCGGGACCAGGAAGGCGGCGTCGAGCAGCACCCGCTTGCCGATCTCGCCCGGGGGCGGCGGCCGGCGGCGAGCGTCGTCCGCCTTCGCCGCGACGCGTTCGAAGACTTCGTCGGCGCGGTTCCGGGCATGCTCGATCACCTCGCGCGCAGCATCGTGCTCCTTCTTCCTCCGCAGCAGGAACGCGGTCCCCGGGGCGTCGGAGGCGACCGTCTGCGCGTCTTCGCGCGCGCGGCGCAGGGCGGCCACCTCGTCGAGCAGCACCCGCAGCCCCCACTCCTCGCGCCCGCCGATTCGCTCGATCAGCCGATCGATGCGCTTGCGCTGACCTTTGACGTGCTCCAGCGCCCGCTCGTCGGTGCGAAAGAGCGTGAAGAGCTTCATCGGGACCACGGCGGTTCCGTTCTTCGCGAGGTGCTCGACGATGGCCTCGTGGGGAACGGCTACGGACGACACCCAGGCGAGGTCCTTCAGGCCGCGCTCGATCGCCTTCTCGCCGTATTGCCCGAGCGGAGCGTCCGCCGCAACCAGCCACAGGCCGTCTCCGGCGTCGATCGCACGCGGGCGCCCGGCGCCCGGCAGCCCTGCCGGAGCATCGCGCAAGGATGGCTCCCTGGGCGAGTGCACGAGGCAGTAGAGATAGGTGGCGGTGCTCATTCCATTCTCTTCCAGGTCCGTGCGAAGCGCGCCAGCGCAGCGGCGCCCTGCGGCGCGGGTGCGATCCGCGGGGCCGCCAGCATAGCGCAGCCCCGGCAGATCCGACGAAGCCTCTCGATTTCCCGCTCTTCGTCGGCCGCTGCCCGGTTGCAGCGGGAGCAGCCCTGTGGGGTCCGCGCATTCACCAGCAAGGCGGGCGCGGCAATGCGCAGCTTCTTGAGATTTGTCAGAAGGCGGGCTGTCTCCAGGCGGGGAAGTGCCGCGCCCCGGGTCACCGGAACGAACCGGCAGCGGGCCGGATCCTGCAAGAGCTCCTGCAGCTCGCGAAGCTCGCGCGCGGTGTCGGTCAGGTCGCGTGCCAGATCGCCGAGGCCGGTGACACGGCGGTACTTGAGCTGGATCTGGAGCAGAACCTGGACCCATTCGCGCGCCTTCGCCGAGAGCTCGAGCAGCCGCAACGCATGTCCGGTGGGGGCTGTGTCCACCACCACCAGGCGGTAGCCCTGCAGCGCCTCGATGACGGCGAGAAGCGCGAGCACTTCGTCGAGGCCCGGCGGGCTCAGATCGATCAGGTCCTCCATCACCGCTCGGTCATACGGCGCGTCGAAGGATGAGCCGCCGCGAAGCGTCGCAAACAGCTCCTCGACGGCGGCCCGATACTTTCCCCGCCGCCGTTCGAACATGCGCCCGGCGTCGAGCTCGCGCGCCCGGAGACCCGGCTCGACTTCGAGCTCGGCGTCGCCCACCGGCATCTGCAACACGTCGGCGAGGGAATGTGCGGGATCGGTGGACAGCAGCAGCACGGGACCGCCGCGCCGGGCGATGGAAATGGCAGCCGCGGAGGCCACCGTGGTCTTCCCCACCCCGCCCTTGCCGCCGAAGAACAGGAGCCGGATCCCGGCCGGCGCCAGCTCGTCGAGCGCTGGGAGGAACGGCTCTTGCGCTTCGGGAGCCTTCCTGCCGTCACTCTTCAGGGGATCCGACCGGATCGCATCGCGCCGCAGGGGCTTTTCCAGCGCCCGGCCCAGGCGAGCGAGATCGTGCAGCCCGCGCGGCTCGTGATCCTCTTCCGGGACGCCGTACAAAGGGCCTCCGAGGCCGCGCGCCGCTTCGACCATTCGGGCCTCCTCTGCGCGGCGCGCGGCGCAGAGCCGGCAGCGCCGGTCGGGCCGCGGCGTGAGTCGGTTGACGATGACCCGCGCGACCCGCATGCCCGCCTCGTGAAGAGCGGAAACGGCATCCCGCGACTCGGCCAGCGAGAGCGGTTCCGCGACGGTGATCCAATGAACCTCCGCGTCGTCCGACTCGAGCAGGGCCCGAAGCGACGCCGCTTCCTCCCGCAGCTCGTCGATCACGGTGTCTTCAGCGTCGCGCCGGACGCTGCCGCGCAGCGATCGCGCCATCGCGCGGTGCTTGCCCTGCAGATCGTCGAGCACCTCGGCGAGCTTCGCCAAGGTCGCGGGCATGGCCAGCAGCCGGAGGGTGTGGCCCGTCGGCGCCGTATCCACCACGACTTCCTCGAATCCACGCGCCAGCCGGCGCAGCTCCACCAACCCCACCAGCTCGTCGACGCCGGGCAGCGAAAGGCGGAACAGGGAATCGATGTCTTCGTCGTCGAGATACGTGCCGCGCGACGCGATCACCCGGAACGACCGCGCGCGGGCGCGGAGCCAGCGCGACAGCGCCCGGTCCGCGTCCAGCTGGACCGCGAACAGATTGCCGCGCATCCGGCGCGGCGACGCGGAGAGTCGCGCGTCCAGCGCGTCGGCGAGGGAATGGGCAGGATCGGTCGACACCACGAGGGTGCGCGCCCTTCGCCGCGACAGCGCGATCGCGGCGGCGGAGGCGCAGGTCGTCTTCCCCACGCCGCCCTTGCCCGCGTAGAAGCGGAACATCACTCGTGCTCGAAGTCCGCCGTCGCCTCGACCCCGGTGACCTTGAAGTCGCCGGGCTTCATGGGCTGGCCCGCCTCGCCGAGCTGGCGCGCGCGGATCTCGCGCAGCCGCGCCAGCACGTCGGCTTCGAGGCGGGCGAACTCCTCCTGCGTCAGCTCGCCCAACTCGAGCCGCATCTGGGCAGCGAGTAGCTCTTCGCGCAGGCGGGAATCGTCGTTCAGCTCGGCATCGACCGCCGCGGCGATCTTGCCGAGCACGAAACGGATTCCCCCGACCAGCATGCGGTCGACGATCAGCAAACCGGCTACTTCTCCTTCGCCCGCTCGAGCTTCAGGCGGATGTTGACGAAGTTGTACGGCGGCCACGGTCCCGTGTACTTGAAGGTCAGCTTGTCGAAGCGGGCGCCGATCTCCTTCACCCGCTGGTCGAACGCCTGCTCCTTGTCGCGCGAGACCAGGAAGGCGGCGTTCATGATCATCTTGTCGCCGATGGGCTTGTTGGCGCGGGAGGCGACGGCGACGTCGCGCAGGGCCTCGAAGATCTCCGCCACGTACTTCTCCGAGTGCGCCTGCAGCGCGGCATCCACCAGCCGCCCGTACTGCATGCGCGCGAAGTAGGTGGAGCCCTTCTGAGCCGAGATCTCCTGCTTCAGGCGCCGCACGTCCTCGTCCTGGTTCTCGATCTCGCGCACCATCACGTCGCGGTCCCAGAGGATCTTGAGGCCGAACTCGAGCTTGTCCTGCATCTTGTCGAGCACGTCGTGGAAGGCATCGTAGGCGGAGCGGAGCAGCTCGACGATGTCGTCGCGCGTCTTGAACACGGTGCCGAAGCTCATCGGGATCACTGTGTGCTTGCGCATCACCGTCTCGTTGACCCGCTCGTGGGCGAGCACGTTCTCCCGGGTGGGGTCGTGCACCTCGATGGGCGTGTCGCTCACCACCGCGGCGATGTCGCGGTAGTTCACGGTGTGCACTTCGGCAGGGTCGGCGCCGATCCCCAGGGGGCCGAAGCGAAGCGGTTCGGTCGCCTGGATGATGCAGTAGACATACTTGCCGCGGCCGTCGGACTGCTGCCGCAGGTTGCCGTTGCCGTTCTGCGGCTCCGCGCGCGGCGGAGTGCTCTTCGCTCGCGCCGCGGCGGGCGCCTTTCCTGCCTTCTTCGCGGCAGGCAGCGCCTTCTTTGCGGCCCTCTTCGTCTTCTCGACTGACGGCATGACTTACCTGGCTCCCTTCGCCTTTCCGGGTGCTGACTTCCCACCCTCCAGCATCCTGCGGATCTCGGCGACCAACTGGTCCGGCAGGCACGGCTTGGCGAGGAACGAGTCGCAACCCGCTTCCTTCGCGCCCTTGGAATGCCCGGCAAGCGCGTGTCCCGTCAGCGCCACGATCGGGATCCGGCGGGTTCGCTCGTCGGCCTTCAGCTGCCGGGTCGCTTCCCAGCCGTCCATCACCGGCAGGGAAAGGTCCATGATGATGATGTCCGGCAGCCGCTCGTGCGCGGCCTCGACGGCCTCGATTCCGTTCTTCGCCTCGATGACTTCATATCCCGAGAACGCGAGGTACTCGGAGTACATCTCGCGGTTGTCGGCAAAGTCGTCGACCACCAGCACGATCGACTTGCGCCGGGATGCGCCAGCCGCGGTCATCGCTTCCCCCTGCGCGGGATCACGAGCGTGAAGGTCGAGCCCGCGCCGACGTTCGAGACGAGCTCGATGCGTCCATCCAGCATCTTCGCCAGGCGGCGGCAGATGGCAAGCCCGAGGCCCGCGCCCCCGTATTCGCGGGTCACCGAATTGTCCGCCTGCCGGAAGTCCTCGAATACCCTGTCGTGATCTTGCGGCGCAATGCCGATGCCGGTGTCCTCCACCGCGATGCGCACCTCGCGCCGCTCCTCGTCGCCGCGCACGATCACCTTGACGTGCCCGAGCGGAGTGAACTTGATGGCGTTGGTGAGCAGGTTGAGGACGATCTGCTTCACCTTCTGCCGATCGGACCAGGCCGGCTGGAGCCCGGGCTGCAAGTCCGTGAGCACCTGCAGCCGCGCCTTCTGGATCAGAGGCTCGACCTCGGCGAGAAGCTCTCCGACCAGGGCGGCCATCTCGACCTCCTCGAGGTGGAGCGGCATCTTTCCTGCCTCGATGCGGCTGATGTCGAGGATGTCGTTGATGATGGAGAGCAGGTGGCGGGCGTTGGAGTCCACCCGCAACATCTTGTTCTTCTGCGGGGGAGACATGTCGCCCGAGACACCCTGAAGCAGCATGCTGGTGTAACCGAGGATGGCATTGAGGGGCGTGCGGAACTCGTGCGACATGTTGGCGAGGAACTGGCTCTTGAGCTGGGAGGCCTGCTCCAGCTCGAAATGCTGCCGCTGCAACAGCTCGTTGCGCCGCACCAGCTCGCCGGTGGCCTCGCGGACCTTCTCTTCCAGCTGCTCGCTGGCGGCCTTGACCTGCTCGTACAGGCGGGCCTTCTCCAGCGCCTCGGTGCGATCGTGGAGGATGGTGACCACGGCCGTGACCTCCCCGTGCTCGCTGAGCACCTTGCCCGCCACCGCTTCCACCGGCAGCGCCTGCAACGTGGAGGGATCGATGAGGGAGATCTCGCCGCGCCAACGCAGCCCCTTGCCGGTGAGGAACAGGTTGGAGACGAAGGAGGAGAAGTGGGCGTCGTTGCTGCGCACGGCGCGCTCCGCCTCCGCGGTCTCGTCCGATTCCGGGGCCGTGAACAGGCGCTCGGCGGGCGAGTTCATCAGCAGGATCTTTCCCGACGGATCGGTGACGAGGATGGGGTCGGCGACCGAATCGATGATCAGGTCCAGCCGGTCGCGCTCGGCGCGCACGTCCGCTTCCGCCACCTTCAGACGCCGGTAGTTCTCCTCGATCTGCTCGGTGGCGGCGCGCAGGTCCGTGACGTTCCGCAGGATGGAGACCACGCAGGTCCCCTCGCGCGGGTGCTGCACCACCGACGAAAGCAGCTCGAAGAGGAGGTCGGATCCCTCGGAGGGTGAAACCAGCAGCAGCTCGCGCCGGGTCGCGCCCGACTCGATCGCCTGCTGCGAGAGCGCCGCAGAGAAGAGCATGTTGTTCAGCGCCACCGCGCGATGCCGGCCCTCGCTCTCTCCCTCCTTGGTGGAGAAGAGCGCGTCCGCCCGCGCGTTCGAGATGATCATCCGGCCTTCCGGCTCGGTGAGCAGGATGGGATCCGGCGAGGCGTTGATGATGTTCAGCAAGAGCTCGCGCTCGCGCTGCAGCCGGTGCTCGCTTTCGAGGATGGCCGCGGTGGCGCGCAGGCGAGCGATCTTCTGTCCGAGCAGCTCGGCCGCCCACTTCGCTTCCGGCTCGCAGCGAGCGGGACTCACGAGCAAAAGGCCCTGCCGCGCTTCCCGTTTCTCGGAGAGCGGAAGCGGGATGGCGACGAAGTCGCCCCGCCACGGGTCGGCCCCGTTGCGCCGGCCTTCCTTGCCGATCATCACCGCCTCGCGGCCCGCCAGCGCGAATACGAGGGGATGCTCGGGGTTCTCCATCGCGAGATGCAGGGTCTCGATCTGTCCCGCGGGGACGCCGCTCGCCGCGACGTGCTGCACGGTCCCCGACCCAGCGTCGATCAGCGCGCAGACGGCTTTGCGGGCGCCGATGCGCTCCGCCAGCCAGTCGACCGTCGCGCGCGCGCATTCCACCGGCTCCTCGCTGAAGAGCAGAAGCTCCGCCAACGCAAGCCTCGCCGCCGACGCCGCCTCGCGCGGCGTCTCGGTGCCGGAGCGTGACTGCGTCGGGACCGCTGCCCCCATCGATTACTCGGTGCGCCGCCGCCGCCGCTCGGTGACGCCGGACGCGGAGGCAAGCTGTGCCTTGAGCGATGCGTTCTCGGCGAGCAGCGCTTCGTGCGTCTTGCTGTCGATCCCCTTCGGGGCGATGGCAGGCGCCTGGCCTACCGCCTCGGAGTACTTGAGGTAGGTGTCGATCGACGCGACGACCACGCGCGCTTCCACGGTGATCAGGTCGATGCCGACGAGCGAGACGCGAACCCAGGCGTCGATGACGATGCCCTTGTCCAGTACGCGATCGAGGACGTCGATGAGACTGGTACCGCCCGAAGCTCTTTCAACCGGCATTGTCTCGCTCCTTCTCGTCTACGTCCTGTTGCGCGCGGCGCGCTTCGCCGCTGGGGTCGAGCGCGTCAGGGATTCGACCTTGCGCTCGAGCAGCCGCACCTGCTCGCGAAGCTGCTCTCGCTCCAGCTCGACTTGCTTGCGCCCGGGAGCGAGGTGCTGGTCGTAACGCCACCAGTCGAGGCCGATCTGCTGCGCCTTGTCGATGGAACAGATGATCAGCCGCACGCGGATCGTCAGCAATTCGACTTCCGCGAGCGACACCTTGATGTCGCCGGCGATCACCAGCCCTTTGTCCAGGACGCGGTCGAGGACGTCGACGAGGCCGCTGCTGCTTCGTACAGGCTGAAGTTCGGATCCCATGGGCGCATTCCCTTGTAGATCGATGACCGGGCCTTGGAGCAAGCCGTCAACAATACCGACAGTAAAATGGACAGTCCTGCGTTTGTTCGTGAACACTTCGGCAATTCCGTCCGTTCCAGGCGGCTGTAGCGCATGGTCTTACATGCACCGACATGGGCAGGATCGATGATCGTCGGCTATCAGGACTGGCGCGATCTGCTCTTCATCCATTGGCGCGTCCCGGCGGCGGAGATCGCGCCGCTCGTGCACCCGCGCCTCTCCGTCGACGAACGCGACGGCACCGGCTGGGTCTCCATGACGCCGTTCACGCTGCGCAACGGGCGACTGCGGGGGTTGCCACCGTTGCCCGATTTCCACGAGCTGAACTTCCGTACCTACGTGACGCATCCACGGCACGGGCCGGGGATCTGGTTCTTCAGCCTGGATGCCGCGAACGGGCTCGCCGTCGCCGCAGCGCGGCTCTCGGTGCGGTTGCCCTATTTTCCAGCGCGTATGGAGCGGGGCGAGGGCTGGTATCGCAGCGAGCGGACCATGGGCCGCGGCCGATTCGAAGCACGCTTCTCGATCGGACCGGGTCGCGGACGCGCGGCGCCGGGCTCATTGGAGGCATTCCTGGTCGAGCGATACCGGCTGTACTCGCGCGCCCTAGGGCCCGTGCTCTGGCATGGCCCGGTGCGCCACGAGCCGTGGTCCCTCGCCGACGCGGACGTCGCAGAGCTGAACGAGGATCTTTCGGCCGCCGCGGGGATGCGCCCGCTCGGTCGCCCTCACTCCTGCCAATGGTCCCCTGGCGTCTCGGTGGCGTTCGAGCACTTCCGACCCGTATAGCCTTGCGAATGTACGGGCGGCATCCATTTTGGACGGATGGAGGACGTGCCACGCGAGAGCTGGTTCCGCGCATTCGCCTGCGCCGTGGCGAACGCCGTCGGCACGCACTGGGCGTTCTTGACCGCGTTCGCCGTCGTTCTCGTCTGGTTGGTGACAGGGCCTCTGTTCAACTTCTCCGACTCCTGGCAGCTCGTCATCAACACGGGCACGACCATCGTCACGTTCCTGATGGTGTTCCTCATCCAGGCCACGCAGAACCGCGACGGCAAGGCGATCCAGCTCAAGCTCGACGAGCTGATCCGGGCGCAGCAGTCCGCGCGGAACGTCTTCGCCGATCTCGAGCATGCGACCGAGGACGAGCTGCGCGAATTCGAGGCGGAGTTCAAGGCGCTTCGCGCGCGAGGCCTTACCCAGAAGAAAGCCGCCCGCGCCGCCGCGGCCAAGGCAACGCAAGACTGACGCACGTGCGTTTTGTGTACCTGCGTTCTCCCGCCGCCGACGGCGTCACAGAGAACGGGTAAACACTCAAAGAGTCAGTGCTGGAGGAGCGGCGCAATATGTCGGAGGTCGCGGATGAGGAGGTCCATTTCGCGATGGCGAGTCTCTTCATCCGGCGCTCGCAGAATCGACGAGGGATGAACGGTGGCCATGATGGCGCGCACCAGCTCGTGTTGCAGGATCTCGCCGCGCATCTGCGTGACCTTGAACGACTTCCCCAGCAGCGCCTGCGCCGCCGTCGCGCCGAGACAGACCAGCACGTCCGGTTTCAACACCGCCAGCTCCGCCTCGAGCCATGGGCGGCAGGCGGCGATCTCGCGGGCGTTGGGCTTCTCGTGCAGCCGCCGCTTCCCTCGCGGCGTCCACTTGAAGTGCTTCACGACGTTCGTGACGTACACCAGCTTGCGATCGATTCCAGCTTCCTCGAGGGCGCGATCGAGGAGCTTGCCTGCCGGGCCGACGAACGGGCGCCCGATCTTGTCCTCGCTGTCCCCGGGCTGCTCGCCGAGGAAGATTGCGCGCGCCTCGGAAAGACCCTCACCGAACACGGTCTGCGTGCCGGTCCGATAGAGCGGACAGGCGGTACAGCCGGCGGCGGCTGCCCGCAGCTTGTCGAGGGTCGGGCGTTCTGGCACGAGCGGGGCGGCGGTCTCGAGGACGGCGTGCGCCATGCCGGAAAGCTACGCACCTTCGGGACGTGATCCATCTCGGCACCAGCGGCTTCGTCTACGACGACTGGCGCAACCTCTTCTATCCGAAGGGACTACCGACCAGGCAATGGCTCGACCACTATTCGCGGGTCTTCTCCACGGTCGAGCTGAACGCGACCTTCTACCGGCTGCCGACCGCGAGCACCGTGGACGGCTGGCGCCAAGGAACGCCACGCGGATTCCGCTTCGCGGCCAAGGGAAGCCGGTACCTCACGCACATGAAGCGCCTGACGGATGCGGGCCCCGGCATCAAGAGGTATTTCGATCTCATCCTCGGGCTCGGAAAGAAGCTCTCCGTCGTCCTCTGGCAGCTGCCGCCGCAGATGAACAAGGCGGACCCCGATCGCCTGGAGCAATTCCTCGGGAAGCTGCCGCAGGGCGACCTCCGCCACGCCGTGGAGTTTCGCAGTCCGAACTGGTACATCGGCGACGTCTGCGAGGTGCTCGAGGCGCACCGGGCCGCGTTCTGCGAGCACGATCTCGTCCGGCTGCGCCCGCCCCGGATCACGGGCGGGTTTCGCTACCTGAGGTTTCACGGCGCCACCGGCAAGTATCGCGGCCGATACGGCAAGCGGGCCCTGCGGCCGTTTGCCCGCGACCTGCTGGCGTGGCGCGGCGACGCCTACGTCTACTTCAACAACGACCATTTCGGTCACGCCATCCGCGACGCGCTGGACCTCAGCGATCTGCTCGGCGACCCGCTACACTGCGGCGATGCTGTTCGAGACCCGCGCAGGAGCCGTCCGGCTGCGGTGGAATGACCGCGGCCTCACCGCCATCGAGATGCCCGAGTTGCCGCCGCGCGAGCTCCGCGCCCAGCTCGGCCGCCAGAACGGGAAGGACGCGCCGGAATTCGTGCAGGACGCTGTGCGCCTGCTGAAGCGGCATCTCGCGGGCGAGTCGCAGGACCTCGCCGCCCTGCCGCTCGATCTTTCCGTGCTCGCTCCCTTCCAGCGCTCCGTCTACGAAAAGGTCCGCGCGCTGCCGCCCGGGCGCACGGCAAGCTACGGCGAGATCGCCGCCATGCTGGGAAAACCGGGCGCATCCCGCGCCGTCGGACAGGCCCTGGGGCGCAACCCGTTCCTCGTTGCCGTTCCTTGCCACCGGGTCCTCGCCGCCGGCGGCGCGCCCGGAGGTTTCTCCGCCGAGGGAGGCCTGTTCGCCAAGCAGCGTCTGCTCGCGCTCGAAGGCGTGACGCTGGCCGTCGATCACGGATTGCCGTTCGACCCGCTCGCAGCGGTGGAGCACCTGCGCGCCCGCGATCGGCGCCTGGCGAAGTTCGTCGAAAAGATCGGCCCCTTCCGGCTGCGACCTGCCGAGCTCCAGAGCCCCTTCGAGGCCCTCCTCGAATCGATCGTGTACCAGCAGCTCACGGGCAAGGCGGCGTCGACCATCCTCGCCCGTGTGCTCGCGCTCTTCCACCCGCGGCGCTACCCGCGCCCGCAGGACGTCGCGGAGATCTCCGAAGAGAAGCTGCGCAGCGCTGGCCTCTCGCGATCGAAGGCGGCGGCCCTGAAGGACCTCGCAGCGAAGACGCTCGACGGCACGGTGCCCGGCACGGCGCGGGCGCTGGAGAAGCTTTCGGACGCGGAGATCGTGGAGCGGCTCACGGCGGTGCGGGGGATCGGGCCGTGGACGGTGGAAATGCTGCTCATCTTCCGGCTGGCACGGCCGGACGTGCTCCCGGCGACGGACTACGGAGTGCGGAAGGGTTTTGCCCGCGTGCGCGGGGCGAGCGAGCTTCCCGCTCCCAAGGAGCTCCTCGCCTATGGAGAACGCTGGCGCCCTTACCGCAGCGTCGCGAGCTGGTACCTCTGGCGCGTGCTCGACCTCTGAGAGTCTACCGGCGACGCGCCGGCGCGCGCGCGGCGTTGGCGGCGCGGGACGGGATCGTGTCGACCCGAATGCGGGGATCCTTGGGCTCGACCAGCGGTCCTTCGTAGCGGAGGAAGGCCGCGGGACCCTCGCCGTAGAGCCAGACCCGCTGGTCCGGGGCGGTGACGAAGAGCTTGGCGATGGCCGGGATCTCCGGATGGATCGTGTAGGAGTCCGCGGCGATCGTCCGGCCGGCCATGCTCACCCGTTCGGGACGCCCTCGCGTCACGCTCACCGGCGCGAGGCGCGGCTTCGGCGTGAATGCGACGGCCTTCAAATCGATCTTCCCGCCCGGTGCGAGCTCCGTGCGCAGCGCCTTGATCACCGCCACGAACGCGATGCCCGCGAACGTCTTGCCCGGCACGAGATCGAGATCTTCCTTCCACCGCTTGTGTTGATCGACGCGCGTCGCAACCGCGTGCCCGGTGCGGAAATCGACCTCGTACTGCCGGACCAGAGCGCCGTTCTTTCGCTCCGTCCAGTCCCAGCTCTCCTGCCGCAGCTCGGGCTCGAGGCGGAGCACTGCCCGCTCGACGATGACGCGCCCGTCGGGGAAGTCGTTGCGCGACTCGATGTGGAGCACGCCGCCTTCGACGCGCTGCGCATACCGGCCGTCCGCGATGGTCGCGCCCGATTCGACGTCGACGAGAGCGGTGACCGCCTGCGCGTCGCCCTCCTGAGCGTGAGGAGCGACAGCCAGCAGCACGGCGAGCCACGTGCCCGTCATGCCGGTAAGCTGCGCACGCTACGCCAGATCGAACAGCAGCACCTCGGCGGGATCGAGCCCCTGCAGCGTGAGCACCCGCTCGCCGCTCGCGGAGGCGCCATCCCCCGCGGACAGCTTCTGCCCGTTCAGCTCGATCGATCCGCGCGCCACCTGCACCCACACATGCCTCGATGCGGAAGGCTCGAATGCGACCCGCTCGCCTTTACCCAGGAGCGACCCATAGACGGCCGCGTCCTGGTGGATGGTGACCGAACCCTCGCGCCCGTCGCGCGACGCGAGCAGGCGCAGCTTGCCGCTGCGGTCCTTCGACGCGAACGTCTTCTGTTCGTATCCCGGCTTCACGCCGCGCCGCTCCGGCACGATCCAGATCTGGAGAAAGTGCACCGGCTCCTTGTCCGACGCGTTGAACTCGCTGTGCACGACGCCGGTGCCCGCGCTCATCCGCTGGACATCGCCAGGCCGGATGACGCCTCCTCCGCCCGAGGAGTCCCGGTGCGAGAGGCCGCCCTCGAGCACGTAGCTGAGGATCTCCATGTCCTTGTGCGGATGCGTCCCGAAGCCCTGGCCGGGCTGGACGGTATCGTCGTTGATCACGCGCAGCGCGCGGAAGCCCATCTGGTCGGGGTCGTAGTGGTCGCCGAAAGAAAAGGTGTGCCAGGAGTCGAGCCAGTCGATCTGAGTATGGAAGCGATCTGTGGCTTTGCGTAGGTTGATCACGAGTGGTGGGATGCCCGACTACCCTCTCCGATTCGAAAGCTGGCGGGTGCAGGGACGCGGGTTATCTTTTCGCGGATGATCAAGATCCAGTACTGCAGCTCCTGAGGCTACAAGCCTCGAGCCGTCCGGGCGGCGGCTGCGCTGCAGAAGGAATTGGGGGTCGACGCGGAGTTGGAGGTAGGCGCTCCAGGCTCGTTCATCGTATTGGTCGACGGCGAGCCGGTCGCGGAGAAGCAATCCCTCGGATTCCCAAGTGAGGACGAGATCGTCGCGGCCGTGAGAAAGAAAATCGCCCTTTAGGCCTCGACGGGCGATTGTCCCTGCTTCGCGATTTCCGCGCGGACCTGTTCCATGTCCAGATCGCGCACCTTGCGCAGGATTTCCTCGAGCAGGTTCTGCGGAAGGGAGCCGGGCTGCGCGAAGAGCAGCACCTTGTCGCGGAAGACCATCAGCGTCGGAATGCTGCGGATGTTGAACGCCGCAGACAGCTCCTGCTCTTCGTCGGTGTTGATCTTCGCGAAGACGACGTCGGGATTTGCTTCCGCCACCTTCTCGTACACCGGAGCGAACGCCCGGCAGGGCCCACACCAGGGCGCCCACCAGTCGATCAACACGATGCCGCCCTTCCCGATGGTCCCTTGGAAATCGTCCTTGCCGATGGCCACTGCGCCCATGCCGCCCCTCCTCGCCCGGATATGATGCAGGGCGTCAGCGGGAAGGTTCAATCTTCGGGAGGGCCACCGCTGCGCGCCAGGTCCTCGGTCTTGATTCGTGCCGGGTCCATTCCGCGGGCGCGCTTCGTCATCGTCTCCATCAGCTCGTCGAACGAAGGCGGCGTGCCCTTGATGAACCGCAGCGGGTTGATCCGGGCGACCACGAACGCCTTCAGATACGGAGAGGTGAGGCCGCGCTCCTTCAGCTTCTCCACCGCAGCGCCGACCGCGTCGTCCAGCTCGAGCAGCTTCTGCGCTCGCGCCTCGCGTTCGGAGAGCGTGTCGCGCAGGGGCTTGTCGAAATACTGCTCCACCTTCTTCAGCGCCGGCGCATAAGCGCCCCCGGAGAAGCGGCCCTTCTTCTCGTAGGCGAATCCCAGCGTGACCAGCGAGGGCTCCTCGAACTCCAGTCCGAAGTCGCTCTCCTTGCGGCCTCCGTCCAGCCGGGCGAGGTCGCGGTACATCCGCACCACTTCCAGCGCCTTCTCCCGCAGGTTGTGCGCTTTCTCGATGTTCAGCGCGAGGATCTGGTAGGCGACCTCCCGCTCCGGCACGACCAGCGCGAGGATCGCCTTCGCTCCCAGCTCCTTCAGCGCCGTCAGGCGGTGGCCGCCGTTGGGCGTCCGGAACCCGTCGGGCTCGTGGACCGCGATGATCGGGTCGAGGTAGCGGCGCGTCTTGTCCATCGCGCGCGTCAGCTTGAGGACGTGGGCGTCGGAGACGTCCCGCTGGAAGCTCGTCGGTTCCACCTTGTCGACGGGCAGCGCGGCGAAGAGCAGCGCGTTTCCGCCCAGCGGCTCCCGGTACGCCGCGAGCACCGAGCCTCCTTCGGACTCGACGTGGCCGGCGAGCGCCTTGAGCTCCTCCGGGATTGCTTCGAGGCGGAGCTGCGGCGGGATGAGCTCCGTCGGCTTCAGCTTCACGCCCTTGCGGGCGCGCGGCTTTCCAGACTTCGTCACTGGGCGCTTGCGGGGGGCAGCCATGGCGCGCGCAAGGTACCGCCTGCCGCTGACGTCTACCAGCGCCTACGCCGCGCCGAGACGCCTCTTGAGCACCGCCGTAACCGTGTCCAGCTCGACCGGCTTCACCAGGTGCTCGTCGAAGCCCGCTGCCAGCGCGCGCTGGCGGTCGCTCTGCTGGCCGAATCCGGTCAGCGCCACGATCAGGGCTCCCCGCGCCTGCGGGAGCTCGCGCAGCCTGCGGACCACTTCGTATCCGTCCATCGCCGGGAGCCCGATGTCGAGGAGGACCACCTCCGGCGAGAACGCTCGCGCCTGGTCCAGCGCCGACGGTCCATCGTGGGCGATGCGCACGTCGTGCCCGTCCAGCGCCACGCCTTCCGCCAGCGTGACGGCCGCATCGACGTTGTCATCGACCACCAGGACGCGACCGCGATGGGCGGCGGCGGCCATCGGCCGCACCTCGAGCGGTGTGACGCCCTCCATCGCGCCGGGAAGCACGACGGTGAACGTCGCCCCCTTCCCGAGGCCGGCGCTCTCCGCGCGGACCGTTCCTCCGTGCAGCTCGACCAGCCCGCGCACGAGCGCGAGGCCGATCCCGAGGCCGCCCTTGGCGTAGTCCTTGGCGCCCGGCACCTGTACGAACGCGTGGAAGAGGGTCTCCAGCGACTCGGCCGGGATGCCGATGCCGCTGTCGCGCACGCGGACCTCGAGCTGGCCGTCCCGCTGGCGCGCCGACAGCTCCACGCTTCCGCCGTCCGGCGTGTACTTGATCGCGTTCGAGAGCAGGTTGCCGAGGATCTGCTCCAGCCGGACCGGATCGGCGTCGATCACCAGCGGATTCTGCGGAAAGGAGACCGTCAGCTTCTGGCCGCGGGCGCGCGCCATCGGCGACACCGAGTCCGCCGCTTTCGCGATCGCCTCCCGCACGGAGAGGCGACGCTTGCGCAGCTCGATCTTGCCGCGGCTGATGCGCGAGACGTCGAGCAGCTCGTCGACGATCCGCACCATGTGGCGGGCCTGACGCTCGATGATGGCCAGCTGGCGCTCGGCGGCGCTGCGATCCCGCTTCATCACCTCGAGGGCAGTCACCACCGGCGCGAGCGGATTGCGCAGCTCGTGCCCGAGCACGGCGAGGAACTCGTCCTTGCGCCGGTCGGCGTCCTGCAGGTCGCGCAGCAGCCGCGCGTTGTCGAGGGCGATGGATGCCTGGGCGGCGATGCCGGCGAGGAGCCGCTCGTGCTGGGCCGTGAAGTGCCCTGGCGCGCGGTGCACGAAAGCGAGCCCGCCGAGGAGTTGCCCGGTGCGCAGCGTGATCGGGGCTGCGAGGACACTGCCCACCCGTGCGCCTTCGAAATCGCCGGGCTTCACCGACTCGATCCGGACCGGGCCGGCGCTGCCGCGAACCCGTGCCAGCTTGTGCAGCGCCAGATCGCGGAACTCGTCGCTGCTCCGTCCGGCGGACGCGAGCATGCGTGGCTCGGCGGAAGCGTCGAACATGGCGCCGAACTCCGCTCCCGTCAGCGCGGTCGCTTCGTCGATGATGAGCTGCGCCAGCCGGTCGGGGTCGAGCTCGGAAGCGAGCGAGATCCCCAGCCGGCGGAGGATGGAGTTGACCCGGCCTTCCTCGCGCAAACGCACTTCGTACCGGCGTTGCTCGTCGAGCGAATGCTGCAGGCCGGCGAGCGCGTCTTCGGCGCGGCGGCGTGCCGCCACTTCCCGCCGGGAGAGCACGTAGATCACCATCGAGATGGCTGCGCCGGCCAGCAGCGTGGCGAAGGCGGGGACGAGCGATCCTCCACGCAGCGGCGGCAAAGCGATGAAGGCCAGCGTCCACTCCCGCCCGCCGAACTCGATGTGCTCGGTCTCGCGGAGCGTCTCGCCACTCAGCGCATTGAGGCCCCGGTCATGCAGCAGCCGCTCCGGATCCTCGGCCGGCCCGTCGTAGACGCGGAACTCCAGTTGCGGCTCCGCCTCCATCCCGAAGATGGCGACGAACAGGTCGTCGGCGCGGAACGGCGCGTACGTCCAGCCGATCAGGGAGGAGCGCCGCGCCTCCAGCGTCTGCGGCACGTCGCTGCCTCGATAGACCGGAACGTACATGAGGAACCCCACCTGCCGGCGCGGATCGATCTCCTGCACGAGCGCGACCCGCCCGGAGATGGCGGCGCTTCCTCCGTCGCGGGCCCGCTCCATGGCGTCGCGACCGACGGGATCGGTGTACATGTCGTAACCGATCGCCGCGCGGTTCCGGCGGTCGAGCGGCTCGAGGAGGACGATGGCCGTGCGTTCATCCCCGGTCCGCTCGGGCCAGAGCCGGAGCCCCGCGAAGCCTCGTGCGCGGAGCCCGTTCTCGACCGCCGTCGTCTGGCCCGGCCGCACGCGCTGGGCGAAACCGACGCCCTGGACACCTGGGTACCACTGCTCGATCTCCACGCGATCGGCGTAGGCATGGAACTCGTCCGCGGTGACCTCGGGGCGCGCCGCGAGCAGTCCGGCGCAGCCGCGGAGCAGACCCTCGTACGCATGCAGCCGCGCCTCGATGCGGTCGACGGCGGTGCCGATGGCGCGCGCGAATCGGACGCGATCGCCCATGCGCGCGTTCACAAAGAGAAAAGCCGTGGCGGCGACGGTCAGGGCGAGAGACCCCGCCAACGCCGAAATCGGTGCAGCCGACTTCCTCACGGAAGTGAAGTTTGCAGAGAGGAAAGGGCCGCGGAACCCCCTGCAAGGGCCGTAAGCGCGGTTCAGAACCCTTCGCGATACCGTCCTTTGCGGATGCTCCCTGCGCCGGTGGAAGCAATTCCGCCGGCGCTGGAACAAATTCGCGCGGCTCGCGCACGGTTTGGCGACCGGATCCCGGAAACGCCGGCGTGGCTCTGGCGGGGGCGCATCTCACTTCGCGATCCGGAAAGCCTGGTGGACGGCGCGGTTCCGGTAGTCCTCCGGGATCGTGTCTTCCTCCGTGTAGCGCAGTCCCTCGAGCGCCGGCTTGAACCGCTGGTGATTGGTCGCGAACCAGAGGATTCCGCCGGGGGCGAGCGCGGCGAGGGTCCGCTCGATGAGGGAGCGGTGGTCGCGCTGCACTTCGAGGCTCTTGCCGCCGAAGTCGGAAAACGAGGGCGGATCGAGAACGCAGAGCGTCCATCTGCGTGACCCGAAGCCGTTCAGGAACTCGTCCACGCCCGAGCGCACCAGCTCTCCCGAGAGATGATTCAGCGCCAGATTGTCCGCCGCCCAGTCCAGGTACGCCCGCGAGGCATCCACACTGGTCGTCTGCTTCGCGCCGCCGGCCGCCGCGGCGCAGGTGAAGCTGCCGGTGTACGCGAAGAGGTTGAGGAAGATTGCGCCCCGGGCCTCCGCCTTGACCCGCGCGCGCGTCTCGCGGTGATCGGCGAACAACCCGGTATCGATGTAGTCGTCGAGGTTGACGAGGAACCGGAGATCGCGCTCGCGCACCTCGATCCGTTCGCCGATGCGGGCGAGGCGCGCATACTTCTCGCCGCTGTGGCGCGACTTCAGATGGATGCGATCCGGCGGCACCGAGAGCGCTTCGGCGGCCGCCCGGGCCATCGTCTGCAGCCACGGCAGACCGCTGGTTTGCTCCCGTGCGTATTCCGCAAGGACGACGTGCCCCTCGTACCAGTCCACCGCGGCGCGGATCTCCGGGATGTCGCGGTCGTAGAGCCGGAAAGCGCCGATGCCCTGCCGCTCGAAACGCGGGTGCAGCCGGCGGAAGTTCTTCCGCAGCCGATTGGCCAGCATCGCCGCCTGCTCGTCGAGCTTCACAGGCCGGCGGCCCATCGCTCCATCTGATCGAGGATCGCGCCGGGCGCGTCTTCCTGGAGGAAGTGCCCCGCGCCTTCCAGCCGATGCGGCCCGTCGACGCGCGTGAAGGCGTGTTGCCACCGTTCGAGATGCGCTTTGCGGAACCCGGGATCCTTCAGCGCCCAGCAGATCAGCGCCGGCTTCTCCCGCAGCCGCGAGAGGTGGTCCTCGATGAATGCCATGGCTGCGTAGGACTCGTGAAACGGGTTCTTCGTCTCCGGGATGAGCTGGGGGAAACGCGCAATGCCGACGCGGTCGTCTGGCGTGGGGAACGGCGCGCGGTAGGGGTCGAGGTCCTCGGCGGCCAGGTGCCGAGGGCCACCCTTCGCGAGGAAGGTCTCGACGAAGATATTGGACCGGGTGCTCCGCTTCCACCCTCCGCGGCCAAGGACCAGGAACTTGAACAGCCAGGGAAGCTTCATCCGTGGCTGCCGGACGAAGGCCCAGGTGTTCAGCACCACGATTCCCGCGATGCGGTCGGGCTGCCGGGTGGCCCATCCCATGCCGATGGGGCCGCCCCAGTCCTGGATCACGGGCACTACGCGGGAGGGCTGCAACTCGCGGAGCACGCGGCCGAGGTTGTCGATGTGGCGCTCCAGCGTGTACCAGCGCGGATCGCGCGGCTTGTCGCTGCGGCCGAATCCGACGTGATCCGGTGCGATGACGCGGTATCGCGGCGAGAGGCGCCGGATGAATTCCCTGTACAGATAGCTCCAGGTGGGGTTGCCGTGCAGCAGGAGGAAGGTGAGCGGCGCCTGGCGCGGGCCCTCATCCACCAGCGCCATCCGGGCTCCGTGGTCCACTTCGATGAGGCGACTCTTCCAGGGGAAGCGGCCGCCAAAGTCGGACCACACGTCGAGGCCGGTATAGACGCGCATGGGCGCGCGCAAGATATCATCGCGGCGATGCGGCGCGCGTTCGTCGTACATCATGCCAGGAGCGGGGTCGTCGCCCTGAACGTCGTCACCGCCGCGGTGCAGGGCCGGGTGCGCGTCGTCTTCGCGCGCGGCCGCGACGAGCTCGTCCGCGAGCTGACAGAGGCGAAACGCCGGGGCGAGCAGCCCATCGCCGGATGGAGCTTCTACTCCCCGGACTTCCCGGGCACGGCGGAGGATCTTCGTTTCGTGCAGGAACGCGTCGCCGCGGTCACGCACGTCGCCGGCGGGGTGCACGCGAGCGCGGAGCCGCTGCAGACGCTGCGGGCGGGCTTCGACCTCGCCGCCATCGGCGAGGGCGAGACGACGGCGGTGCGGCTCCTGGTCGAGGGTCAGGATCCGGCGACCATCCCCGGCCTCGCCTGGCTCGAAGGCAGTCGCCTGCAATCGAACGGTCCGGGGGAGCGCCGGCCCCTCGACGACTTCCCCGCCTTCAATGCGCCGGCCGGGAAGTGGAACGCCATCGAGATCACGCGCGGCTGCGTGTACGCGTGCTCGTTCTGCCAGACGCCGTTCATGTTCAAGGCGCGGTTTCGCCACCGCAGCGTTTCCAACGTGCGCGAGCACATCCGCCGGATGAAGCGCGACGGCGTCCGCTACATGCGTTTCCTCACGCCCACCTGCCTGAGCTATGGCTCGAGCGACACTTCGGTGAACCTCGATGCGGTGGAAGATCTCCTCGCCGCAGTGCGCGAGGAGATGCCGGGCGGACGGATCTATTTCGGGACGTTCCCGTCCGAATGCCGGCCCGAGCACGTCACCGAGGCGTCCTTGCGAGTGCTCCGCAAGTATGTCGACAACGATACGCTCGTGATCGGCGGCCAGTCCGGGTCGGAGCGCCTGCTCCGCGAGACGCACCGCGGTCATGGCGTCGACGACGTCGTCACGGCGGTGCGCCTCGCGATCGCCTCAGGCTTTCGCCCGGACGTCGACTTCCTGCTTGGCCTTCCCGGGGAAACGGACGGCGATCGCGCGCAGTCGCTGTCGCTCGCCCGGCGCCTGGTGGAGCTCGGCGCGCGAATCCACAGCCACGCCTTCATGCCGCTGCCGGGGACGCCCCTGCGAGGCGCGGCGCCCTCGGCCATCGACGGCGAGACCGTGCGCGAGATGGAGCGGATGGAGTCCGCCGGTTCGATGTACGGGCAATGGCGCCGGCACCGTCAGGTGGCCGACCAGCTCGTCACCTTGCGCGCTGCACCACGCTGAATCCGCCTCCGGTCGCGATCCGCACGTCGTGGATCTCGTCGAATCCTTCCTCGAACGCTGGCGGCTGCAGCCTCTTCGCGGCGGTGAAGATGGCGACCTTCGGCACCTGGGGGGTGCGCTCCGCGTTGCGCTTGATCGAATCGGCGATGCGCGGCTCGAAGAAGTACGCCACCACCCGCGCCCCGTGCCGGTGGCCAATCTCGACGAGCACGGCGCGGTCCGCGGAGCGCGGATTGGTGTTGTCGACGACCACCGGGGTTCCAGCGGCGAGCGCGCGCTCAAGCTGCGCCATCTGCTGCGCCTGCTTGTCGCGCGCGGCACGGGGCATCAGGTCCTTGCTCACATGCGCGTGCGTGGCGGCGAAGCGCTCGCGAAAGAAGCTCGTCTTGCCCGCCGCGGGCAGCCCGATGAAGATGATCAGCTCGATCTCCCGACCTGTACTGCCAAAAGCAATCGCCGCAAAGCCGTTCGAGGCCCATTGACGGCGACGGCACCAGGTCCTATATGAAGAAGGTAACTTGGAGGCAATGCACATAATATCTCAAGCACATGACGCTAGATCCTATAGATTATAAGATCCTGGACCTGCTTCAGCACGACGCCCGCACGACCCAGGTGCAGATCGCCGAGGCGGTGCGGTTGTCGCAGCCCTCCGTCGCCGACCGCATCCGCAAGCTGGACGCGAGCGGCGTGGTCCTCGGCTACGTGGCGCGCCTCGATCCGAGGCTGATGGGCAACGACATCCGGGCGTTCGTCGGCGTTCGCATCTCGCATCCGCGCCACCACGAGGCGTTCACGCGGCGGATCGATCAGATTGCAGACGTCCTCGAGTGCCATCGCGTCGCGGGACTCGACTCGTACCTCCTCAAGGTGGTTTCGAAAAACACCGAGACCCTCGACCATCTCATCTCCGGCACGCTGCGGCGGATTCCCGGCGTCATCCGCACCACCACCACCATCGTTCTGGCGACGGTGAAGGAGACCACCGTCGTTCCGCTTCAGGAAGCGCTCGGAGCGCCGCGGCGGCGCAAGGAGGCAGTCCCGTGATGCAGTTCGCGAAGCGGATGTCGCGCGTGCAGGCCTCGGCGATCCGCGAGATCCTCAAGGTGGCGGAGCGGCCCGACGTCCTCTCGTTTGCCGGCGGCCTTCCCGCTCCGGAAGCATTTCCCGCGGAAGCGCTCGCCCGGGCGCACGCGGACGTCCTCTCGCACGATGCGGCGGCGGCCCTGCAGTACGGCGCCACCGAGGGATTCGGCCCGTTGCGGGCATGGGTGGCGGAGCGGATGACGCGTCGGGGCCTGCCGGCCACGCCCGAGGAGGTGCTGATCACCGCCGGGTCGCAGCAGGGGATCGACCTGGTGGGAAAGGCGCTGATCGATCCCGGGGACACCGTCGTAGTGGAAGCGCCCTCGTACCTTGCGGCCCTGCAGAGCTTCTCCACCTACGAGGCCCGATTCGAGACCGTGGCGTCCGACGACGAAGGGATGCAGGTCGACGCCCTCGAGCGCGTGCTCCGGCGCAAGCGGGCCAAGCTGGTGTACCTCGTGCCCACCTTCCAGAACCCGCGCGGGACCACGCTGTCGCTGGAGCGGCGCGCGCGCATCGCCCGGCTTTCAGCGGAGTGTGGCGTCACCGTGCTCGAGGACGATCCCTACGGCGAGCTGCGCTATCGCGGCGCGGCGCTGCCGCCCGTCGCCGGAATCGAGCGAGACGCGCCGGTGATCCATCTCGGCAGTTTCTCGAAGACGCTCGCGCCGGGCCTTCGGCTCGGCTACGCGGTGGCCGACGCGCGCACCATCCGCGCCCTCACCATTGCGAAGCAGGCTGCGGACCTGCACACCGGATCGCTGACGCAGCGCGCGGTCGCGCGCATGTTCGAGACGTTCGACTACGAGGCGCACCTCGCCGGCCTGCGACGGCTCTACGGCGAGCGCCTCGACGCCATGCTCGCTTCGCTCGAGCGATCGTTCCCGGAAGGAACAGTGTGGACGCGTCCAGAGGGAGGTCTCTTCGTCTGGGTGCGTCTGCCCTCCGGGGTCGACGCCCGCGAGTTGTTCGGCGACGCGATGCTGGCGCGCGTGGCCTTCGTCCCCGGCGCGCCGTTCTATCCCGCGGAGCCGTGCCTCGAGACGCTGCGACTGAACTTCTCGAATCGGGCGCCGCCCGCGATCGCCGACGGGATGGCGCGGCTCGGCGCCTGCGTCGTCGCGAGGCTCCGCGAAGCGCGGGTAAGCCGCCCTCCACGGCGGCGCGTCGCGAGCTGACGCGAATATCCGGACGGTTCCTCCGGTCGGACAGGGCAGGAGGAACCCATGAACAAAATCGTCTGCAGCCTTCTTGCGGCGGGCGCCGCTGCGCTCGCCGCCGCCTCACCCGCTCGCGCCGAGCCACGCTTCGAATACCAGCAGCGGGACACCCGATACCGCTACGCGTTGCAGGAACGGCGTGAGCGCGAGTGGCGCGAGCTCTATCGGACCCGCCGGCAGTTCTACGCCCACTGGAACGGCAATCCTTGGCAGCGCGCCAGGTTCGAACGGTGGTACGGCCGCCGCTGCGCCGAGTTGCGGAACTGGCGCGGCTAGCCCGGCGCGAGGTCGCGCCGGCTGTCCCGCAGCGCCGCGGTGGTCCGCGCGCTGCCGTGGGACTAAGCCGCTGCCTCTTGACGACCCGCTCCGGAAGTGGCGTGAAGGCCGCATGCGAGCCATCCGGATCGAATCCGTCGGCGGACCGGAAGTGATGAAGCTGGTCGAGATGCCCACTCCCGCTCCCGGGAGTGGGCAGGCCTTGGTGCGGGTCGAAGCCGCGGGCGTGAACTTCATCGACATCTACCAGCGCAGCGGCGTCTACAAGCTTCCCCTGCCGTTCACCCCTGGGCAGGAGGGAGCGGGGGTCGTCGAGGCGGTGGCCGACGGCGTGCGGGAAGTGCGCGTCGGCGATCGGGTGGCCTGGGCCGGTCCACTCGGCTCCTACGCGACGCACGTGCTCGCCGCCGCCTCGCGGCTGGTCCCGATTCCCCGCGGCGTCGACAGCCGAAGCGCGGCGGCCGTCATGCTCCAGGGAATGACCGCGCATTACCTCGTCACCGATACGTTCCCGCTCCGCCCGGGGCACATGTGCCTCATTCAAGCCGCCGCCGGCGGAGTGGGCCAGCTCTTCTGCCAGCTCGCCTCGCGCGCCGGCGCGCACGTGATCGGCACCGCCGGCGCCCCGGAGAAGACGCGGCTGGCGAAGCAGGCGGGAGCGCACGAGACCATCGACTACCGCACGCAGGATTTCGAAGCGGAGGTGAAGCGGATCACCGGGGGCGCCGGCGTGCACGTGGTCTACGATTCGGTGGGCAAGGATACCTGGGAGAAGTCGCTGCGCTGTCTGCGGCCGCGCGGCATGCTCGTCCTCTTCGGCCAATCGAGCGGCAGCGTTCCGCCGTTCGATCCCCAGCTCCTCGCTACAGGGGGCTCGCTCTTCCTCACCCGGCCGACGCTTGCCTCCTACGTGCTCACCCGGGACGAGCTGCTCAATCGCGCAGGCGCAGTCCTCGGCGCGGTCGAGCGGGGCGACCTGAAGCTGAGCATCGAGGAGACGCTGCCGCTCGCCAACGCGGCGAAGGCGCACGAGCTGCTCACTTCGCGCAAGACCAGCGGAAAGCTGCTGCTCCTTCCGTGATCCTCCTCCGCCGCGAGGAAGTCCGGGCGCTCCTCGACCCCGAGGCGCTGATCGACGCCGTCGCGACGGCCCTGGTGGACGTCTCCGCCGGCACCGCTTCCGTCCCTCCGCGGATCGCGGCGCTCACGCCGCTCGGCCTCCTCGGAGCGATGGTCGGTTACGTGCCGTCGCTCGGCGTCCTCGCGGCGAAGCTCGTCGCCGTCTTTCCGCAGAACGCGGGAATGCCGACGCACCGGGCGCTGATCGCAGTCTTCGATCCGCGAACGGGGACGCCGGTGGCGGTGCTCGACGGCGAGGAGATCACCGCGCAGCGCACCGCGGCCGCGTCGGCGCTCGCGACGCGGCTGCTGGCGCGCGAGGAGGCGGCGGTTCTTGCCCTCGTCGGCACGGGTGTGCAGGCTGCGTCGCACGCGCGGTACGTGGCGCGCGTCCGCCGCTTCCGCACGGTTCTCGTCGCCGGTCGCGATCCTGCCAAGGCGGCGAAGCTGGCGGCCGAGATCGGCGGACAGGCCGCAGCGATCGAGGAGGCCGTACGCTCCGCGGACGTGATCTGCGCCACCACGCATGCGCGCGAGCCCGTCGTCCGGATGCGCTGGGTCCGCCCGGGGACGCACGTGAACTCGGTGGGACTCAACCCACAGGGTCAGGAGCTGGACGGAATCGGCGGAGCGCTGCTGGCCGTGGAGTCCCGCGCGTCCGCCTTCGCTGCTCCGCCCGCCGGCGCCAACGAGCTGCGCGGCATCGCCCCGGAGACCGCCGTCGAGCTGGGCGCGCTGGTTTCGGGCTCCAGTCCCGGCCGGACGTCCAGGGAGCAGGTGACCGCCTACAAGTCCGTCGGAATCGCCGCCGAAGACGCGGCCGCGGCGGCGCTGGTCCTTCGCCGCGCGCGGGAAACCGGAGTCGGAACCCCGATCGAGATGTGATCCCCGGGACGTTCGACGGATCGGAGTCGAGCGCACCGCGGCTGCCCGGCAGGCATCCAAGGCAGACTTCATGTGGATCGTTCGTCTCGCGCTGCGGCGTCCCTACACGATCGCGGTGCTCTGCGCGCTGATCGCCATCTTCGGCGTCCTCTCGGCCGGCCGGATGAAGACGGACATCCTTCCCGCAATCGACATCCCCGTGGTCATCGTAGTCTGGAACTATCCGGGGCTTTCCGCCGAGGACATGGAACGGCGCGTCGTGTTCATCAGCGAGCGCGCCATGTCGACGACGGTCAGCGGGATTACCCGCATCGACTCGCAGTCGATGAGCAGCCTCGGCATCCTCAAGGTGTACTTCGAGCCGGGCAGCGACATCGGCGGCGCCATCGCGCAGATCGTCTCCGTCTCCCTGACCGCGAGCCGGATCATGCCCCCGGGGATCACTCCGCCGAGCATCATCCGCTACAACGCCTCCAACGTTCCGGTGGCGCAGATGACCATCGGGTCGAAGACGCTCTCCGAGCAGGAGATCTTCGACTATGGCCTCAACTTCATCCGCCTGAGGCTGTTCACGATCCCGGGTCTCGCCACGCCGGCTCCGTTCGGCGGGAAGTTGCGGCAGATCATGGTCGACATCGATCCCGCACGGGTTGCCGCCAAGGGATTGTCGCCCAACGACGTGGTGCAGACCGTCCTGCAGAGCAACGTCCTCGTGCCGGCGGGTTCCGCCCAGATCGGCGGGACCCGATTCGACGTCCAGCTCAACTCCAGCCCGGACACGGTGCAGGGCTTCAACGAGCTGCCGGTCAAGGCCATGGATGGGGCCACCGTGCTCCTGGGCGACGTCGCGCGTGTGCGCGACGGCTACGCGGTGCAGGAGAACGTCGTTCGCCTCAACGGCCGCCGCGCCACCTACCTCGCCATCCTCAAGAAGGCGGACGCCTCGACGCTGGCGGTGGTGGACGGGGCGCGCGATCAGCTTCCCATCATCCGGGCGGCGGCTCCACAGGGCATCGAGCTGAAGATCGATTTCGATCAGTCGGTGTTCGTGCGGGCGGCGATCCAGAACGTGCTGCACGAGGCGGCGCTCGCGTCGATCCTCGTCTCGCTGATGATCCTCTTCTTCCTCGGAAGCTGGCGGGGCGCCGTCCTGGTGATGACCAGCATTCCCCTGGCGATCCTGGTGGGGCTCGTCGGGTTGTTCCTCTTCGGACAGACGCTCAACCTCATGACCATGGGAGGGCTGGCGCTCGCCATCGGCATGCTGGTCGACGACGCGACCGTCGAGGTGGAGAACATCCACCGCAACCGGCACATGGGGAAACCGCTCACCGTGGCAATCCTCGACGGCGCTCAGCAGATTGCCGTTCCGGCACTGGCGGCGACGCTCACCATCTGCGTGGTGTTCTTCCCGGTCGTGCTCCTCGAGGGGCCCGCGCGCTTCCTCTTC
>Ga0209473_1000126_pt1 | contig 46547 bp, 45 predicted proteins | sample GraSoiAngelo_133_FD_185890 | JGI IMG/M metagenome (GOLD analysis project Ga0209473, IMG submission 185890) | Grasslands soil microbial communities from the Angelo Coastal Reserve, California, USA - 14_0929_05_20cm (SPAdes) (version 2) | ecosystem: Environmental > Terrestrial > Soil > Grasslands ...
CCTTGTCGGGACCCCACTTGCCGTCCACGCCCGCGCCGAAATCGGCCGCCGACATGTAGCCGGCTCGCTCCATCGCCATCTGTCCCTGCATCCGGTAATCCCACAGCGCCTCTTCCCAGTCGAGCCAGGGCGTGTGGATCTGACCCAGCTTGAAGGTGAGGGGGCTGCCCTGCGGCGTGTACGTGGCGAAGGCGTACTTCAGCCGGTAGCCGAGCGAGCCGTCGGCGTTGCGGTAAATGTCCGCGGTGACGCGCGTGCCTACGCCGCCCGAGAATCGGCCCAGGACGTTCACGTACGCGCGCGTGACATCGAAACTGTTGAAGTGGTTGACTGTGTCCTTGAGTTGATAGAGGTACTGCGTGTAGACCAGACCACCGACCGTCACCTGCGGAGGCGTGGGGGCCTGCGCGGCGAGCGGAACGGCGCCCGCTGCGGCGGCCACGATGGCCACGCCGAGCGCTCGACGCATAAAGGACGGCATGAGGTGTCTCTCCTCGAGGGGATTGGGGTTGTGGTGCGCGTGCGACGTCGGGAGATAACGAAGCCCCGGCGCGTCACGGGCGAGCGCGCGGAGTGTAACAGGTTCGTAACGGCGGTGGGACCGCGCGCCTTGCCACCTCCGGGGCGGCCTCCTAGCGTACAGCCCTCGTGGTTAGCGAACAGTCGGACCTCACCGTCGCCAAGGGGACCTGCTATCCCCTGTTCGCCTACGACATCGCGCAGGCGATCGACCTGGACAGCGCCGAGCAGCGCATCCTCGCGGGCACCGAGCGGCAGACGGTCAAGCAGAAGCGCCGGGCGCCGGCGTTCTTCGAGTATCGGCCGGCCCCGTTGCGGGTGTCGCTGCCCGCCCAGCCGATCTCGCTCGGATCGTTCAGCACCGGCCCGACTGTCGAGGTGGTGCTGTACGATTTTGGCGCGGTCTCCCTGAGCTACGCGATACCGCTCGAGGGCCCGCTCGCGTCGCTGGCATCGCTCTCGAACGAGCTGTGGGGCAACGAGCGCATGTTGGCGGACTCGCGCGGTCATGTGGAGCGGCTCGTCGCGACGCTGGGCGAGGCGGCCGTGCGGTCCCACATCGCCCACTTCGTTGAGGACTACGCGGTTTTCGAGGTGGAGCGATTCACGCCGGCGTGCGACGCGGCTACGCTCGCCACCCAGCACGCGCACACGATCGCGCAGATCCTGCGGGCCGAGCGGCATCGCCTGTCGCAGCAGGAGATCGCCGACGCCACCTCGTCCCGGCTGTCGTTCGGTCCCGACGACGCCACGTTCATCGATACCGACGTGACGCTGCTGTTCGATCCGGAGGGCGAGGACGTGCGCGCCGTGATCGAGTTCGCCAACACGCAGCTCCTGGAGATGCGCTATCTCGATCAGCAGCTGGACGACGCGCTGGAGCGGGCCTACGGCCTCTTGTCCAAGCGTCGCTGGTCGGCGCTGCGGGTCCCCAGCCTGTACGGGTCGGATCTGCGCGAGCTGGCGCAGCTGCAGCTCGACTCGGCCATTCTGTTCGAGCAGGTGACGAACGCGCTGAAGCTGATCGGCGAGCAGTATCTGACCCGCGTGTATGGCCTCGCGTCGCGCCGGTTCCATCTGGCGGAATGGGACGTGAGCATCACGCGCAAGCTGCAGACGATCGACAGCATCTACAGCCGCATGGCCGATCGCGCCGCCACGCGCCGCCTCGAGATGCTGGAATGGATCATCATCGTGCTGTTCACTATCTCGATCGTAGTCTCGCTGGGACCGGCGCTGCTGCCGCATTGAGGGGTTGCTGAAAAACACGGTCTGGCATGGAGGTTCCCATCCTAAAGGATGGGCCCGGAACGACACAACGCTCACGCGTGAGGTGCGCGGCGGAAGCGGTAGCCCGCCCCCCGCACCGTCTCGATCCAGGCACCCATGGGCCCGAGCTTGCGACGCAGACGCTGCAGGTGCATGTCGACCGTGCGCGTACGGATGTCGGGCTGCGCGTGCCATACCGTCTCGAGCAACTCGGGCCGGCTCTGCACGCGGCCTTCGCGCTCGAGCAGCGTGCGCAGCAGCTTGAACTCGGTGCCGGTGAGCACGATCTCCGCACCGTCCAGCGTCAGGCGGTGGGCGGCCGTATCGAGCACGATCGGCCCGGCGCTCAGGCGGCCGCCGACGGCGCCGGCCGGCGCCCGCAGCCGGCGCAGCATGGCCCCCACGCGCAGCACCAGCTCCGGTGGCGAGAACGGCTTGGGCAGGTAGTCGTCCGCCCCGAGCGAGAGGCCGCGGATGCGGTCCGCCTCCTCCCGGCGGGCGGTGAGCAGGAGGACGCCGATCTGGCGCGTCTCCTCCCGGCGCCGCAGCTCCGCCAGCACGTCGTACCCGGACAGGTCTGGCAGCATGAGATCCAGGACAACGGCATCGGGCCGCTCTTCGCGTGCCGCGTCGAGGGCTTCCCGTCCTCCGGTCGCCGTCGTGACTCGGTAGCCCGCCTTGGCGAGATGGTAGGCGACGAGCGCCGTGATGTCGGCTTCGTCATCGACCACGAGAATCCGCTGCGCGGAAGCAGTATCCTGGGGCACTACCGGAGCAGCGACGATGCTGCGACCGCGCCACCCAGTCCCAGGGCGACCCCGGCGAGCACGTCGCTCAGGTGATGCACCCGCAAGGCGACGCGAGAGTACGCGACCAGGCCGGCCAGCGGCAGGACGAGCGGCACGCTCGCCGGGTGGGACAGCGCGATCGTCGCGGCCACCGCCGTCGCCGCCGCCGCATGGCCCGAGGGAAAGGAATGGGGATCGGGCAGATCGACGAGGGCGAGTGGTGTCCGCTCGTGTCGCACGGGCGCGACCGCGCGACGGCGCGCTTCAGGATCTGCACCACCAGATGCGATCCCGTGTTGGCGAGCAGAACGGCGAGACCGAGCCGCGGTTGTTCCACGGCCACCAACGCCAGCCCGACCGCGAGCGTGAAGCGCGCGCCGCCCAGGTGCGTGAGCCAGCGCATCACGCTGCGGACCGCTGCTCGGTGACCCCGATCAACTCGGCGTAGCGCGTGAGCAGCTCCGCGTTCTCGGGCTCTACGTCGCGCCCGAGCGCCCGCTCGCGCGCGGCCGCGCCGAGCACGAAGCGGCGGGCGGGATCCACCGCCAGGTCGATGATCGCCTGGGCGTAGCGGTGCACGTCGCCGGGCGGGACGAGCACGCCCGAGACGTCGTGGCGGATGCTCTCCCGAAAGCCGCCGGCGTCCGCTGCGACCACGGCCACGCCGGAGGACATCGCCTCGAGCGCGACCAGGCCGCACGTTTCGGTGCGCGAAGGGAACACGCACAGGTCGGCGCTGGCGTACAGCGTGGCGAGATGCTGCCGCGGCAGAAACCCCAACATGCGAACGAAGGGAAGATCGGCCTCGATGTCCCGCGCGACCGGCCCCTCGCCCGCGGCGACGAACGTGGCACGCTGGCCGAGGGCCGCGCGCGCCGTGTACCACGCCGCGATCAGCACGTCGAGGTTCTTTTCGCGGGCGAGGCGGCCCACGTGCAGCACGACCGCTGTGTCGTCCGCGCCGGCGAGCCAGCGCCGCCAGCCCGCGTCGCGCCGCCCGGGGTGGAACAGCCGCGTATCCACGCCGCGCCCCCACACGGCGGCGTGGGGGATGCCGCGTCGCACCAGCTCGTCGCGCACACCCTCTCCCGGGGTCAACGTCAACGCGGCGGGGCCGTGGAACCGCTCCAGCCAGCGCCATACCGCGGGCTCGAGAAAGCCGACGCCGTAGTGCCGGCTGTACTGCGGGAAGTTGGTGTGAAACGACGTGACGAGGGGCAGCTTGCGGGCCAGCGCGTAGCGCCGGCCGGCGACGCCGAGCGCGCCCTCCGTGTGGACGTGGAGCAGCTCCGGTTGGAACTCGTCGAAGAATTCGGCGACGCGCCGAAAGCTGGGCCAGGACAAGCGGATATCCGGATACAGCGGGAACGGCAGGGAGGAGATCCGCAGCTCGCGCTCGCCGGCGGCTCCGACGAAGTCCGGGTAGCGCGGCGCCACGACGGCCACCTCGTGGCCCTGGGTGCGCAGCAGCGCGACGGTGCGGCGGACCACCGTCGTCACCCCGTTGACCTGGGGGAGGTACGTGTCGGAGACGAGTCCTATACGCACGAGAGCACGATGTCCCCGCGCGGTCAAGCTTCGGTGACGCCGGTGTGACGGACGTGTAACAGAGAAGAGGGACGGCGGGGGACGAGGGAAGCGTGCCTACGATGCCGCAGCGCGGTCCGGGAAGAAGATGCTCACGGTAGTGCCCTTGGCGAGGATGCTGCGGGCCTCGACGCGCCCACCATGCGCCTCGACGAGGTGCTTGACGATGGCCAGGCCGAGCCCGGTGCCTCCCTCCTCGCGCGAGCGGCCGGGGTCGGCCCGGTAGAAGCGCTCGAAAATGCGGGGCAGGTGCTCGGGCCCGATCCCCGAGCCCGTGTCCGCCACGGCGACGTTCACCCCCCCGGGTGCGCGGTCCACGGACACTTTGATGCGGCCCCCCGCGGGCGTGTGGCGCAGCGCGTTGTCGAACAGATTCGTGAAAATCTGGCGCAGCGCATCGGGATCGGCGGTCACGCCACCGCCGGCGGTGGCGGCGACCGTGAATTCCACCCGGCCGTCGCGCGCGCGGTCGGCGAAGGCGCTCCACGCCTCGGCCGCGATCGCGGCCACGTCGGCGCGCTCCGAGCTCGGTTGCCAGCGTCCCGACTCGATGCGCGACAGGTCCAGCAGGTCGTCCACCAGGCGCTGCATGCGGTGCGCGTTGTTGAGGATGGTGCGGGCGAAGCGCTCGGTTTCCTTGCCCGCGTCCTCGGTGGCGAGCGTTTCGGCGTACCCCGCGATCGAGGTGAGGGGCGTCTTGAGCTCGTGGGATACGTTGGCGACGAAGTCCCGGCGGACGGCTTCCAGCCGCCGCAGCTCGCTGACGTCGCGGATCACGAGCAGCGCGCCGCCGTTCGGCAGGGCGCGGCCGGTCACGAGCAGCGCGCGCCCGCCCCGCTCGAGCTCGTGCGACTCGGCCTCGCCGCCGGCGAGCAGCGTCTCCACCAGGTCGCGCGCCGCCTTCTCGTGAAACAGCCCGGCCAGGGCGGGGAGGGGATCGTCCGCGCCGTACCCCAACAGCCGCCGGGCCGCCCGATTGAGGGTGACGATCGCCCCGTGCGCATCCGCCGCGAGCACCCCATCGGTCATGGTTTCGATCAGCGCGGCCGTCTCCTCGCGCTCGCGCACCAGCTCGGCGAAGCGCTCGTCGAGCTGCTCGTGCATGGCGCGTAGCGCGACGACGTGCTGGGCGACCTCGGGCACGCGCGCGTCCGGGAACTCGGGCCGCCGTCCGTTCGCGATGGCGCTGGCGGCCGAGCCCAGCTGCACCAGCGGCCGCGCGACCTCGCGCGAGACGATCCAGGCGAGCACGCCCGCCCCCAGCACGGCGGCGAACCCCGCGAGCGCCACCGCACTCTGCACCGCGCCCACCTGCGCGTCCACCGCCGCCAGGGTGGTCGAGAGTCGCACGATCGCGAGCCCGGGCGGTCCGCCGCGCAGCGCCACGTACATGCGGCGCTCGTTGGTCGACGCGCTCAGCCGCCTGCCCCGCCCCTCGCCGCTCGCCAGCGCCTGCTGCACCTCCGGGCGCATGAGGTGGTTCTCGAGCCCGCCGAGCGAGGCGCGGTCGAACTCGGTGTCGCCGCGCACCCTCCCGGTGGGGTCGATCAGGGTCAGGCGGTGCCCGACGCTCGCACCCAGCTGGCGCGCGACGTCGGGCCAGCGCGAGGAATCCGCCGGCAGCAGGGACGCGATCAGCAGTCCCTCCCGCTCGAGCCCGTGGGCGATTTCGTCCTCCAGGTAGCGCCGCAGCAGGCGGTCGGCGGCGACGGCGAGGCCCGCCACGGCGAGCGCGGCCAGCAGGCTGGTCGTGACGAACAGCCGGGTGGCGAGCCTCACGCGCGGCGGCGAGGCCCCGAGTCGGGGCGCCGGAAGCGATAGCCGGCCCCGCGGACGGTCTCGATGTGATCGCCCCCTTTCCCGAGCTTCTGGCGCAGTCGCTGCACGTGCATGTCCACCGTGCGCGTCTGGATGTCGGGCTGGGCCTGCCACACCGTCTCGAGCAGCTGGGCGCGGCTCTGCACGCGTCCTTCGCGCTCGATCAGTGTGGTGAGCAGCTTGAACTCGGTCGCGGTGAGCTCGACCTCGGCGCCGTTCACGGTGACGCGATGCGCGTGGCGGTCGACCGCGATCGGTCCGGCTCTGACCAGCCCCCCGGCGGCGACCGCCGGGGCGGCCAGCCGGCGCAGCACGGCGCCGACCCGCAGCACCAGCTCCTGGGGGGAGAACGGCTTGGGCAGGTAATCATCCGCGCCGAGCGAGAGACCCTTGATGCGATCGGACTCGTCCTTGCGGGCGGTGAGCACGATCACGCCGAGCTCCTTCGTTTCCTCCCGGCCCCGCAGCTCCGTGAGCACGTCGTATCCCGACGCGCCCGGGAGCATCAGGTCCAGGACCACGAGATCGGGGCGCTCTTCGCGGGCGGCGCGCAGCGCGTCGCGCCCGCTCGCGGCCGTGGTGACGCGATACCCCTCCTTCGCCAGGTGGTACGCGACGAGCGCGGTGATGTCGGGCTCGTCGTCCACGACGAGGATGCGGTGGCTCGCGGGCTTGCTCACAGCGCAGCAAGGTAGCGCAACCCACTCGCGCTTGGCAATTTTCAGCGCACCATGTACCTGCTCCTGGCGCTCGTCGCCGTCGCTCAACAAGAGGAGTCGCCCTGATCCGTGTGTTCGTGAACGAGCGACCGGTGAGCGTGGCGTCGGGCGCGCGCGTGCGCGACGCGGTCGAGCAGCTGGACCGCGATCTCGCCGAGCTGGTCGGCCGGGGGGCGGCGTATGTGACGGACGGTGTGGGCCGCCCGGTCGACGCGGGCGATCCGGTGGGGGAGGGCGGGGCGATCTTTCGCGTGGTGGTGAGGGCGCGCCAGGGTCCGCCGCGCCTCTCCAAGGAGCTGCTGCGGCGCTGGCCCAAAGCCGAGCTGCACGTGCATCTCGACGGCTGCCTCCGGCCCGAGACCATGCTCGAGCTGGGGCGGGTCCAGAGGATCCGGCTTCCGGCGGACACTCCCGAAGGGCTGGCGCAGGCGCTGTCGGTGAAACACGCGAAGAGTCTCGAGGAGTACCTGACCAAGTACGAGATCACGCTCTCAGTGATGCAGACGGCCGCGGCGCTGGAGCGCGTCGCCTACGAGTTCGTGCTCGACGCGGCCGCCGACGGCGTGCGCTACGTGGAGGTGCGGTATTCGCCGCTGCTGCACCGGCCCGCGCTCACGCTGGCGCAGGCGATCGAGGCGCCGCTCGCCGGCATCAAGCGCGGCGAGGCGGAGACCGGCACCAAGGTCGGAGTGATCGTGTGCGGGATCCGCACCCGGCCGCCGGCCGAGTCGCTCGAGCTGGCGCGCGCGGCGGCCGAGTACCGCACCGCGGGCGTGGTCGGATTCGATCTCGCCGGACCCGAGCGGGGCTACCCGGCGCGCGACCATGCGCGGGCGTTCGCGTACGCGGCGCAGCATGGCATGGCGTGCACGTGTCACGCGGGCGAAGGAGACGGCCCCGACTCGATCCGGCAGGCCCTGCACGATTGTGGTGCCCGGCGGATCGGGCACGGCACGCGCCTCGGGGAGGACGGCCCGCTGCTCGACTACGTGGTCGAGCACCGCGTGCCGCTCGAGATGTGCCTCACGTCGAATCTCCACACTCATACCGTGCCATCGCTCGCGGAGCACCCGTTCAAGCGGTATCTCGACGGCGGCGTGGTCGTGACCCTGAATACCGACGGCCGGCTGGTGGACGGCGTCTCGCTCACCGACGAGTATTTCCTGGCGCAGGCGCAGGGTGGTCTCGCGCATGAGGACCTCGCCCGGGTGGTGTTGAACGCCTGCGAGAGCGCGTTTCTCCCGGAGTTCGAGAAGGTCGCGTTGGTGTCGCGGGTGCAGAGCGAATTGGAGGCTCTCTGATGTCGCTGCGCCGTACGGTCGCGGCTGTCGCCGTCACGTTCGTGTGCGCTTTGCTCGTGTTCACGCTGCCGCGCTTCGCCTGGAACTCCGTGCAAGGCGCGATCCGCGCGCCGCAGCCTTCGGCGAACAACGCGCCGCGACCGACCGTTCCGCCCGTGCCCCAGGGGGCTCCCCGTTCGATTCCCCAGCGGCTCACCGGGATCTTCGGGATTGCGTTGATCCTGGCGATCGGCTTCGCGCTCTCGCGCAACCGGGGCGCGATCAGCGGGCGCGTGGTGGCCTGGGGGGTGGGGTTGCAGCTCGTGTTCGCGGTCTTTGTGCTGCGAGTCCCGTTCGGTCAGACGTTGTTCAGCGGCCTCGGCGACGCCGTCAAGGCGATCCTCAGCTTTTCCTACAAGGGCTCGGAGTTCGTGTTCGGGGAGATCGGGAAGCAGCAGTCGAGCCTAGGTGTGGTGTTCGCGTTTCAAGTGCTCCCCGCGATCATCTTCGTGTCCGCCTTGTTCGCCATCCTCTATTATCTCGGCGTCATGCAGCTGGTCGTGAGGGCATTCGCCGTGTTGATGAACAGGGTCATGGGCGCGAGCGGGGCAGAGAGCTTGAACGTCGCCGCGTCGATCTTCATGGGCCAGACGGAGGCGCCCCTCACCATCCGGCCGTTCCTTCCGGGGATGACTCGTTCCGAGCTGATGACCGTGATGACCGCGGGCATGGCGCATGTGTCCGGATCGATCATGGCCGCGTACATCGCGTTCGGCATCGAGGCCCGGCACCTCCTTACGGCGGTCATCATGACCGCTCCGGGCACCATCATGATGGCCAAGATCCTCGAGCCCGAGACGGAGACGCCGGAGACGCTCGGGGGCGTCAAGGTCGCGATCCCCCGCACGGACGTGAACGTGGTGGACGCTGCGGCGCGAGGGACCAGCGAGGGTCTATCCCTGATGCTCAACGTGATCGCGATGCTGGTCTCGTTCGTGGCGCTCATCTATCTGGTGGACGGCGGTTTCGGCTGGGTACACGGTCACGTCTTCGCGTGGTTTCCGGAGAAAGTCGAGACGGTACTCGGGTGGATCTTCAGCCCCATCGCCTGGGCCATGGGGGTGCCCTGGCATGACGCGGGAACCATCGGCGGCCTGCTCGGCACGCGCATGGTGCTGAACGAGTTCATCGCCTACGCACAGCTGGGGCCGCTCCGGGGACAGCTCGATCCCGTGTCGTTCACCATCGCCACGTTCGCGCTGTGCGGCTTTGCGAACATCAGCTCGGTCGGAATCCAGATCGGGGGTATCGGAGCGCTGGTGCCGGACCGCAAGCACGACCTCGCCCGGCTCGGCTTCCGGGCCATGATCGCGGGGACGCTGGCGAACTTCCTCTCGGCGACGCTGGCGGGGATGCTGCTGTGACCGGGACACGGGACACGGGAAACGGGAAACGGGTCATCGAGGAGGCGGCGAACGCCGTCGCGGGGCGGCTCGGCAAGCTCAAGCCGCGTGTGGCGATCGTGCTCGGCTCGGGCCTCGGGGCGGTCGCCGACGCGGTGCAATCCGCAATCCGCATTCCGCAATCCGCGATTCCCGGCTTCCCCGAGCCCGGCGCGCCGGGGCACAAGGGAGAGCTGGTCGCCGGCACGCTCGAGGGCGTGCCGCTCGTGGTACAGAGCGGTCGCTTTCACCTGTACGAGGGCCACCCCGCCGACGTGGCCGCGTTGCCCACACGCGTGTTCGCGCGGCTCGGGGTGGAGACGCTGATCGTCACCAACGCATCCGGCGCGATCCGCCATACGTTCCGGCCGCCCACGCTGATGCTGATCGCCGACCACATCAACCTGATGTTCCGCAATCCGCTCGTGGGGCCGGTCGTGCAGGGCGACCAGCGCTTCCCCGACATGAGCGATCCCTACGATTCCGGGCTGCGCGCCACCGCGCGCGCCGTGGCGCGCGCCGAGGGAATCCCGCTGGAAGAAGGCGTATACGCCGCCCTGCTCGGACCCTCCTTCGAGACGCCGGCGGAGATCCGGATGCTGGAGCGGCTCGGGGCCGATGCCGTGGGGATGTCCACCGTGCCGGAGGTGATCGCGGCCCGGGCGCGGGGGATGCGCTGCCTCGGGTTCTCGAGCGTCACCAACGCCGCGGCAGGACTGTCGGCGCAGACGCTGTCGCACGCCGAGGTGCTCGAGGCCAGCGCACGCGTGGCGGGCCAGCTGGAGCGCCTCATCCGGGGGGTGCTGAAGGGGCTCTGACCGGTGGGTACACCGTCACGTCGGAACCCGGGGCGAAGATCGCCGACACGGGCCGCGCATCGTTGAGGAATCGCCAGTCGGCGCCGTACAGGAATCCGAAGTCCACGCGGTAATCGACGGCGATAACCTCGCGGACGGCCCACGGCGGATGCGCGACGCGAAACACGCCGAGCCCGCCGTGCCGGCGCGCGCGGCACGCCAGCACCCGTTCCTTGAAGTAGTGCTCCGCGCTGTCGGCTGGCGGGACGTGGGTGGCGCGTGATCCCGCCATCGTCAGATGCCAGCCCAGCTCCGGCCCTTCGAGCCGATAGGACGCGCGAAGGCTCGACTCCTGCTCCTCCACGCGCACGCTGATCGGCGCCGTGCCGAATGGCTCCCCGAACTTGAGCCAGGCCACCGCGGCCAGCAGCCGGCTGGGCACGAACTCGCGGATGAACCACACGCCCGGCTCGCCGCGATACCGGATGTAGGTGCGGAAGTTCACCTGCAGGTGCGCCGAAAAGCCGGGCACGGGCCAGCCGCGCAGCCGCACGCGGCGCATGCCGAGGGCGACGAGACTCACGTGGGTGCGCCCGTGCCAGCGATCCGGCTCGACTCCCGCGGGCACCAGGCGACCGATCAGGTCTGCCGGGGCTTCGAAGGTGAGCAGCAGCACGTCCGCCCACCGCGCCGTGAGAAACGGGCGGGGCACTTACAACCCCTCGGTGGGTGGACGCGGCGGAGCGGGCACGAAGTGGTTGAGCGGCCCGTGCCCGCGTCCGCCGCCCAGTCCCGGAGCGGCGGCCATGGCGCGGTGCACGAAGTCGAGCCCGTCGGCGACCGCCTGCTCGAGCGGGCGGCCGAGCGCCAGGCCCGCCGCCACGGCCGCCGACAGCGTGCAGCCGGTGCCGTGCGTCGACGTCGTGTCGAGCCGCGGCCGGGTGAAGCGACGGGCGGCCCCGGCGGTGACGAGCACGTCGACCACCTGGTCGCCGGAGAGGTGTCCACCCTTCACGAGCGCCGCCCGGGCCCCGCGCCGCACCAGCGCGCGGCCGGCACGCTCCATCGCGTCCGGAGTCGCGACCACTTCGCCCACGAGGATCGCCGCCTCGTCGAGGTTGGGCGTGACGAGCGCGGCGAGCGGGAGGAGGCGGCGCGCGACGAGCTGCTCGGCATCTTCGTCCAGCAGGCGATCGCCCGACGTCGCGACCATCACGGGATCGAGCACGTAGTTCGCGAGGCGGTGCCGGGCGATCCCGGCGGCGACCGTCTCCACCAGCACGGCGGACGCGAGCATCCCGGACTTCACGGCGCCAGGAGGGAGATCCATCGCGAGCGCGTCGAGCTGGCGCGTGACGAGCGCCGCGGAGACGGGCTCCCAGGCGAGCACTCCCACCGTGTTCTGCGCCGTGACCGCGGTGATCACGCTCGTCCCGAACACGCCGAACTGGTGGAAGGTCTTCAAGTCGGCCTGGATCCCGGCGCCGCCGCCGGAATCCGAGCCTGCGATCGTGAGGGCGATCTTCACGTAGCGCCCGTCCGCCGCTTCTCGACATATTGAAGGCCCGTGAGGAGACCCATCGCCCGTAATTTGCCATCGACGATCCGCGATCTCCAACGCCGCAAGGCACGCGGCCGGCGCGAGCTCGCCCTGATCGAGGGCGTGCGACTGGTGGAGGAGGCGCTCGCGGCAGGTGTGCCGTTCCAAGGCGCCCTGGTCGCTCCCGACCTGGCGCGCACGGCGCGGGGGGTGGAGCTCGTGGCCGAGCTGGAGCGGCACGCGGTGCCGGTGGAGGAGATCGGCGCCCGCACGTTCGCGCAGCTCGCCGACACGGAGACGCCGCAGGGCATCATCGCGGTGATCGAGCCGCGTCGCTGGGCGGCGGCCGAGTTCGCACCGCGGCCGGGTGCCGTGGCGCTGGTGATCGACGGGGTGCAGGACCCCGGGAACGTCGGCACCTTGATTCGCACGGCGCACGCGCTGGGCGCCGCGGGCACGGTGGTGTTGCGCGGCACCGCCGACCCTACGAGCCCCAAGGCACTGCGGGCCGCGATGGGGGCGACCTTCCGCCACCCGGTCGTGCCGCTCGACGACGCAGGCTTCATCGCCTGGGCGCGGAAGCTGACGGTCACACTGTGGGCGGCCGCGGCCGACGGCGTACCGCTCCACCGGGCGATGGCGAAGGAGGAAGTGGGACGAGGGGACGGTCCCATCGCGGTGATCGTCGGCAACGAAGGGGCCGGGATCCGCCCGCAGCTCAACGCCGTCGCCGCACAGCGCGTGGCGATTCCCCTGGCGCAAGGCGCGGAGTCGCTCAACGTCGCGGTGGCAGCGGGCATTCTGCTCTACGAGGTGACGCGTGGCCGTTGACCCGATTCTGCTCGTCGCCGTGGCGATCCTGGGACTCTGTCTCGGAAGCTTTCTGAACGTGTGCATCGTCCGGCTCCCGGTCGACATGTCGCTCGTGAAGCCTCCCTCCACTTGCCCGCGCTGCAAGCAGCCCATCGCCTGGCGCGACAACATCCCGGTCGTTTCGTGGCTGCTCTTGAAGGGGCGCTGCCGTCGCTGCGGCGAGCCGATCTCGCGGCAGTACCCCATCGTCGAAGCGGCCGTGGGCGCCATCTGGGTGGCGGCGGCGCTGCGGTACGGGATCACCCTCCACGCACTCGCCGCGGCGCTGTTCGGCACGATCCTGCTCGGCATCGGCGTCACCGACGGACGGCATTACCTCATTCCCAACGAATACACCTGGGGCGGTCTGGTGCTGGGGCTCGCCCTGTCGCTCGCGGGCGGCGCCGACGGCTTTCTCAACGCCGTGCTCGGCGCGGCGGCGGGCTTCGCGCTGCTGTTCGCGGTGGCGCAGGTGGGGCAATGGGCGTTCAAAGAGGAGGCGATGGGCGGCGGCGACATCAAGATGATGGCGATGGTGGGCTCGTTCGTGGGGTGGAAGGGCGTGCTCCTGACGGTGTTCCTCGGCGCGCTGCTCGGCAGCCTGATTTTCGTCCCGCTGTCGCTCAAGAAGAAGCGTCTCGTGCCATTCGGGGTATTCCTCGCCCTGGGGGCGGCGGTGACGTTCGTGATGGGAGACGCCATCATCGCCTGGTATCAGCACTTCCTGCACGGCGAGTGACCGATGGGTGAAGGGTTCGAGGGCCTGTTCGACTCCGGCAGCGTCCTGGAGCGCGTCGGAGTGGAGCTGACCGCGCTCGCCCGCCGCGGAGACCTCGAGCCGGTGCGCTGCCGCGACGCCGAAGTGGCGCGGGTGGTGGACATCCTGCTGCGCCAGAGCAAGAACAACCCGGCGCTCATCGGCAAGGCGGGTGTGGGCAAGACGGCCATCGTCGAGGGGCTGGCGCAGCGCATCGCGGCGGGCGACGTGCCGCCCGCGCTCAAGGACGCCCGCATTCTCGCGCTCGACCACGTCGCGCTGCTCGCCGGCACGGCGTTCCGCGGCCAGTACGAGGAGCGGGTCCGTCGCCTGGTGCGCGACCTCTCGGCCGATCCCGATCTCATCCTGTTCGTGGACGAGCTGCACAACCTGATCGGGCAAGGGACGGCGCTCGGGGCGGCCATGGACGCGGCGAACATGCTCAAGCCGGCGCTGGTGCGCGGCGACATCCGCGTGGTGGGCGCGACCACCGGCAGCGAGTACGACAAGTGGATCCGCGGCGACCCGGCGCTCGAGCGCCGCTTCCAGCCCGTGCTGGTCGAGGAGCTCGACGCCATCCAGACGTGGGAAGTGCTGGTCGCGCGGCGACCGCGGCTCGAGCGCCACCACGCCGTCGCCATCACGGACGACGCCCTCAAGGCCGCGATCGTCCTCACCGATCGCTTTGTGCCCGAGCGCGCACGGCCCGACAAGGCGATCGACGTGCTCGACGAAGCGTGCGCCCACGCGCAGGCCACGGCCGCCGTCTCGCCGGAGCTCGACCGGCTGATCCGCGAGCGCCGTAAGGTGGACGCGATGATCCGACGCGGGCTGACGCACGAAACGCCGCAGCACGAGCCGGCGGAGGACCTGGTGGCCGAGATCGTCCCGATGCTGGAGCGGATCGGGGCGGAGATAGAGAAGATGCTGGGCGGCACCGGGCGGCAGAAGGCGGCAGCGGGCGGCAAAGGCCCCAGTGCCACGGACACTGTGCCGCCTGTTGCCGCCCATTCCCGCCCGTTGCCGCCCCTCGCGGAGCGCCGTGCCGAGTTGGACCAATTGCTGCGCGCCGAGCTCGAGCATCAGGGGATCGTCGTGCGCGGTCAGGACGTCGCGCGCGTGGTCGGGACCGCCGTCGGCAAGGGGATCGAGTGGCAGGCATGAGGCGCCGCTGGCTCGCCGCGGGGGCGCTGCTGGGATGTGTGGGAGCGGGCAGCACGGGATGCGAACAGCGGGCGCAGGAGGTCCGCGGCGAAGCCGAGCTGCGGCAGTCGGTGCAGCAGATGATGCCCGCCGTGGAGCGGGCGACGCGCCTGCGGTTCAAACAGCGCCCCGTGGTGCTGCGCCGTACCCGCGCCCAGGTCCGCGACTACGTGATTCACAAGTTCGACGACGATCTGCCGCCGGCCGAGCTCGCCGGGGCGCAGGCCGCCTACCGCCTGTTCGGTCTCATTCCGGATTCGCTCGACCTGCGGCGCAGCATGGTCGATCTGCTCACGGAGCAGGTGGCGGGCTACTTCGACCCCGACTCGAACGCCCTGTACATTCCCACCGACATCGATCCCAGCCAGGCCCGTCTCGTGATCTCGCACGAGCTGGTGCATGCGCTGCAGCATCAGTACTTGAACCTCGACTCGCTGGTCGAGCTCAAGCGCCAGAACGACCGCCGCACCGCCGCCCAATCCATCCTCGAGGGCCAGGCGACGCTGGCCCAGATTCTGGTGCTGATGCCGGAGCAGCGGATCGAGAGCCTGCCCAACTTCTGGGACCTGCGCACCGCGCTCGGCGTGCAGCAGGAGGGCATGAAGGTGTTCGGCAGCGCGCCGCTGTGGCTGCGCGAGAGCATCATCTTTCCGTACCTCGGGGGTGCGGAGTTCGTCCGCTGGTTCGATCGGGAGTACCCCGGCAAGCAGCCGTACGGGGCGCTCATGCCCATCTCGACCGAGCAGATTCTCCACCCGGCGCGCTACGCCGCAGGCGATCGACCCGACCGGCTCGCGTTCGAGTCCCCCAGTCCCGACACCGTGCGGTACGAGGACGGCCTCGGCGAATTCGAGATCCGTCTGCTGCTCGAGCAGTACCTGGGCGACGACAGCACCGCCGCGCAGGTCGCGACCGGCTGGAACGGCGACCGCTATCGCGTGCTCGGGAGAGGCGCCGACGTCCTCGTGTGGTACACCCTGTGGGACGACGCCGCCTCGGGAGCGCGGTTTTTCCGTGGGCTCGAGCGCGCCTGGGCGAAACGGCGCTCCGGCGCACCGGCGGTCCGGCGGTCCGAGATCAAGCAGCTCGCGCTGAGCGGCGTACCCGTGGTGCGGCTGGTGGATGCGCCGGCGCGCTGGTCCGGTTGGCGCCACGTGCCGGCGATCCGCGTCGGCCGCGCGGCGGGCAAATCCCCCCCACTTGGAATCCACCAACGCGCTAAGTAGTTTTCTGGGCTTATGTTTACGGCCCTGACGTCACAGCTCGCCGCCGTTCTGAAGCGCGTCACGGGACGCGGCGTGCTATCGGAGCACGACGTCACCGAGGCGCTGCGCGAGATCCGGCGACACCTGCTCGAGGCGGACGTGAGCTTCGAGGTCACAGAAGGCTTCGTCGAGCGGGTGCGGGAGCGCGCGGTCGCGGCGATCGCGCTGAAGACGGTGAGCCCCGGCCAGCAGGTGGTGAAGCTGGTGCGCGACGAGATCGCGCGCATGCTGGGGGCAACGGACGAGGACCTGGCGCGGAAAGTAGCGGCGCAGCGTGCCGCGCCCCTGCAGTTCGCCTCGGTCGGTCCGACGGTGATTCTGCTGGTGGGGCTGCAGGGCTCGGGCAAGACGACCACGGCAGCCAAGCTGGCGCGACGGCTCAAGCTCGAGCACAAGGCGCCGGGGTTGGTCGCGGCCGATCCGTACCGGCCGGCGGCCGCCGAACAGCTGCGGCAGCTTGGTGAGCAGATCGGCGTGCCGGTGTTCGGGATGCGGGATGCGGGAAGCGGGATGGGTGTCGTGGACCTCGTGCGCGGCGCCGTCCGCGAGGCGGAGAGGGTGCGCTGCCGCACCGTCATCGTGGATACCGCCGGCCGGCTGCAGATCGATGCCGCGATGATGGACGAGCTCAAGGCCATGCGCGCGGCGGTGAGCCCGCGCGAAGTGCTGCTCGTGGCGGACGGGATGACGGGGCAGGACGCGGTGCGGATCGCGCGGGGGTTTCAGGAGGGCGTGGGGCTCACCGGCGTGATCCTCACGAAGCTCGACGGGGACGCGCGCGGAGGCGCGGCGCTCTCGATCCACGGCGTGACCGGCTTGCCGATCAAATTCATCGGCACGGGGGAAAACGTAGGAGCGCAGCATGCTGCGCCCCTACTGGAGTCCTTCGACCCGGTGCGCATGGCGGGGCGTATCCTGGGCCAGGGCGACGTGGTGGCGCTGGTCGAGCAGGCGACCGCCACCGTGGACGCGGAGGCGGCGAAGCGACTCGAGCAGAAAGCGCGCTCGAAGCACGGGATGGACCTGGCGGACTTCCTGGTCGCGCTGAAGCAGATGCAGGCGATGGGGCCGCTCAAGCAGGTGCTGGGCCTCCTGCCTGGCGTGAATGCCAAGGCGCTGGCTGCGGCACCGGCCGACGACAAGCGTCTGAAGCACGTCGAGGCGATCGTGCTGTCGATGACGCCGGCGGAGCGGGCCGATCCGTCGATCCTCACCGGCTCGCGCCGGTTGCGGATCGCCAAGGGGGCGGGACGCCCCGTGCAGGACGTGAACCGGCTGCTGGAGCAGTTCCAGCAGATGCGGAAGCTCTTGAAAAGGACCTAAGGACGTTATGGCAACTCGCATTCGGCTGCGGCGTGAGGGGCGCAAGGGGCAGAGCTACTTCCGGATCGTGGTGGCGGACTCACGCTCGCCGCGCGACGGGCGGTTCGTCGCGCTGCTCGGCCACTACAATCCACGCACCAACCCGGCCGACATCAAAGTGGACGCGGAGCGGGCGCGGGCGTGGCTCGAGAAGGGCGCCCTCCCTACCGACACGGTGCGCTCGCTCCTGAAGAAGGCGGGAGTGCTGGGCCAACGCCCCGCGTAGTCGGGCGGCTGCGTAAGCCGCACGGGCAGCGGGGGGAGGTGGCGGTGGTGCCCCTCGTCGAGAATCCGGGCGCCGTGTTCACGCCCCAGGCCCGGCTGCTCGTCGTGACCGAGGAGCGACGCGTGGTGGCGGGCCCGCTAGTCGTCGCGCGACGCCGGGCCTACCACCGAGAGTGGCTGCTCGGATTCGTGGGAGTCACGTCCCGCGCGGTCGTGGAGTCGTGGCGCGACCATCTGGTGGCCGTGGAAGAGACCGATGCTGCGGATTAACGTGGTGACGCTCTTCCCCGAGGCGTTCGCGGGGGCTCTGTCGGTGAGCATCTTGGGTCGCGCGGCAGAGCAGCAGCTGGTGCGCTACCGGGTCGTGCAGCTGCGCGGCTACACGCACGACCGTCACAACACGGTGGACGACTATCCGTACGGGGGCGGTGCGGGGATGGTGCTCAAGCCCGAGCCGTTCTTCGAGGCGGTGGACGACCTGCGGGCGGGGCCGCCCATCGTGCTGTTGTCGGCGCGCGGGCGGCCGTTCACGCACCGGGACGCGGTCCGGTTCGTGGTCGGCGCGGAGCTGACGCTCTTGTGCGGCCACTACAAGGACGTGGATCAGCGGGTCGCCGATGGTCTCGGCGCGGAAGAGTTGTCGGTCGGCGATTTCGTGCTGTCGGGTGGCGAGCCGGCCGCGTTGTGCGTGCTCGATGCGGTGGTGCGCCTGCTGCCCGGCGCGCTCGGCGACCACGAGTCTGCCGCGACAGACTCGCACTACGACGGGCTCCTCTCGCCGCCCAGCTACACGCGGCCGCCGAGCTATCGCGGAATGGATGTCCCAGCGGTATTGTTGAGCGGAGATCACGAAAAGATCGCGGCCTGGCGTGCGGCGGAAGCCGAGCGCCTGACACGCGAGCGGCGCCCGGATCTGTGGGAAAAGGCTAGACGCACAGACGCCTAGACGCACAGGGGATCAAGGGAGAGGGTTATGGACAGATTGCGGGCGATCGAGCGCGAGGGCCTGAAGACGAACCTGCCGGCCTTCGCTGCGGGTGATACGGTGCGCGTCATGGTCCGCGTGCGGGAAGGCGACAAGGAGCGGCTGCAGGCGTTCGAGGGCGTGTGCATCGCTCGTCGTGGCGCCGGCATCAACCAGACCTTCACGGTGCGGAAGATTTCCGCCGGCGTGGGCGTGGAGCGGATTTTCCCGCTGCACTCGCCGTCGATCGCGGAGATCGAGCTGCTCCGCAAAGGACGGGTGCGGCGCGCCAAGCTGTACTTCCTGCGCCGCCTCGCCGGCAAAGCGGCGCGGATCCGCGAGAAGCGCGGCGTCGTCGTCCCGGAAACGGCGGAGAAGCAAGAGGCGTGAGAGGCCCCCGCCCTACGCTCCAGCGCGAGATCGCGTTCTGGCAAGCGGGGGGCGGACTCGTCGCCGGTGTCGATGAAGCAGGCCGCGGTCCCCTCGCCGGTCCGGTGGTGGCCGCGGCCGTAGTGTTTCCACCCCATTGCAAGATCATCCGCGGCTTGCGTGACTCGAAGCTGCTCCCGCCCCGGCGCCGCGCGCGTCTGGTGGGCGTAGTGCGGGCGCGCGCGCTCGCCGTGGGCGTCGGCGCCGCGAGCGTGCGCGAGATCGACCGGCTGAACATCCGCCGCGCATCGATCCTCGCCATGCGGCGCGCACTCGCTCGGCTGGGCGTCGTGCCCGGCCTGGTCCTGGTGGACGGCCTGCCGTGCCCCGAGCTGGGGTGCGCGCACGACGCCATCGTCGACGGCGACGCGCACTGTCACTCGATCGCCGCCGCGTCGGTCGTCGCCAAGACCGTGCGCGACCGCCTGATGGAGCTGCTGGCGCCGCGCCATCCGTTGTACGCGTGGGAGAGCAACAAGGGATACGGCACGCCGGAGCACCTGGCGGCACTCGGGCTGCACGGCTTTACGGCGCACCACCGCAAGAGCTTCGCGCCGGTCTTACAGCTCGAGCTGCTGGAGCGATAGACGCAGCTGAAAGCGCTGCACCTTTCCGGTAGCGGTCTTCGGAAGGTCCGGCACGAACATCACCCAGCGCGGCGTCTTGCGCCGCCCCAGGCGAGCGCAAGCGAGGTCCTTCAACTCCTCTTCGAGCGAGGGCGCGGGCGCATGTCCGGGCGCGAGGACCACGAATGCGAGCGGCTTGGCGAGGTGGTCGTCGTCGGGCGCCGCGACGACGGCCGCCTCGGCGACGGCCGGGTGCTCGAGCAGGACGGCCTCCACTTCGATCGGTGACACCCACATGCCGCTCACCTTGAACATGTCATCCGAGCGCCCCACGTACCAAAACACGCCGTCGGCGTCGCGTACGCCGCGGTCGCCGGTCCGGACCCACTCTCCCACGAAGGTCTGCTGCGTCCGCGTGTGCTGGTTCCAGTAGCCGGCGCACGCGCTCTCCGTTCTGACCAGGAGGTGGCCCACTTCCGTCTCGGGGACCTCGTCGCCTTCGTCGTCGACGACCTTGGCGTCGCAGCCGGGCACGAGCGTGCCCATGCTGCCCGGGCGGACGCACCCCGCGCGATTGGAGATCACGATGTGGCACAGCTCGGTCGAGCCCAGGCCGTCGAGGATCTCCACGCCGAACCGGTCCATCCACCGCTCGTACAACACCCTCGGTAAGGGCTCCCCGGCCGAAACGCAGCAGCGCAGTGACGCGAGATCGAAGGCGACCTCGCCGGTCTCGGCGGCCCGCAGCATGGCGCCGTAGGTCGTGGGTACCGCGAAAAACAGCGTGGGCCGCTCCCGCGCGATCAGCTCGGCGATGCGCGCCGGTGTGGGCCGTCCGGCGTCGAGCAGCGCCGACCCGCCGACGTGGAACGGGAAGTACAGCGCGTTCCCGAGCCCGTAGGCGAAGCAGAGCTTCGCCGCGGAGTAGCAGCGGTCGTCCGCGTGGAGGTCGAGCACGCCGCGCGCGTACGTCTCGCAGCAGACCACCATGTCGTGCTGCAGGTGCACCGCTGCCTTCGGAGGTCCGGTGGTGCCGGAGGTGTACAGCCAGAACGCCACGTCGTCCTTGGTCGTGGGGGCGGGTTCGAGCTCGGCGCATTCGCCCGCCACGAGCTCTTCGACGGAGACCCGGTTCACGGGCGCGGCGTCTCTCCGCTCGGCCACGCTGCCGTCCACGATCACGACCGCGGCGCGGCTGTCGTCCAGCACGTACTCGATCTCCGCCGGCCCCGACAGCGGATTCAGGGGAACGGGGACCGCGCCGATCTTGATGGCACCCCAAAAGGCGTAGACGAACTCCGGTCCGTCGGGGAGGAGCAGGGGCACCCGATCCTCCATCCGCACCCCGAGCCGCCGCAGCGCGTTGCCCAGGCGGTTGACCTGAGCGTGGACCTCGCGATAGGTGATGCGACGCCCATCGCAGACGAGCGCTGTGCGCTCGCCCCGGCCGGCTGCGACGTGGCGGTCCACGAAGTGAGCGGCCGCGTTGAAGCGCCGTGGCAGCGCGTCGTACGGATCGGGGGAGTCAGCGCGACAGGTCATGTTGCAGCTCCGGCTCGAGCGGCACGGCGGCAGCCTCGGCCTCCCGGCGGGCGGTCTCGAGCCCGTCCTGGTACCACGCGCGCACTTTACCAGGGTGGAAGTCGAGACTGGGACCGCGCAGCTGCTCGCGCGGATGCAGCACGTGGAGCCGCACGCCGGGCGGGGGCGTCGCGGTGGCGTCGGCGGGGTCCTCGCCTCTCTCCGGGAGTGGGGCGCTCGTCAGGACCGAGATGGCGCGCAGCGCCACCCACAGCCAGTGGTGGTGGGGCCGCCCGGGGACGGGCTCCGCGACGTGGGGCGCGAGCACCCACACGTCATCGGGCTCGTCGCCGGGGGCGCGGCGCTCGGCCAGCGTGGCCAACGCATCGGCGAGCGGCGTGGCGCTGCGCAGGCCACCGTCCACCGCCAGCTCGTTCCCATCGCCGAGCGGAACGGGGGGGAAGATCAGCGGGAGGGCACAACTCGCGAGCACCGCGTCCACGAGCGTGGGATGCTCGTTGCCGGCCGTGCGGTACCGGCCGGACAGGAGGTCCACGTAACCGATGCGCAGTCGGATCGGCGACCCGGCCACCCGCGCGGGATCGATGTGACCGGCGAGGATCGCGCGCAGCGGCGCGGCGTTGTAGAGGCTCGCCCGCCGCGCCAGCACGGTGCCGAGGGCTCCGAGCCAGCGTCGGCGATACACGTCGCGGCTGCCACGCAGCCCGAGCCACACCGCGCGGAGATGCTCGAGCTCGGCGGCGAGCTCGTCCGGATCGCGGGCCTGGGCGAGAGTCGCGGCGTTGACGGCGCCGGCGCTGACGCCGGCGATCACGTCGAACCACAGCCCGCGCTCGACGATGAGGTGCTGGCAGGCGCCGACCTGCCAGCTCCCCTTCGCCCCACCGCCCGACAGTACCAGTGCCCTGCGCATCGCGGCACGCGGTGGTGCCTAGTCGGCCGTGAACTCGGCCATGCGCTTCTCGTTGAACGCGGCGACGCCCTCGTGGGCGTCGGCGCTCTGGAACAGCTGCTGCTGCAGCTCCCGCTCGAGCGCCTGACCGGACGCGAGCGGCAGCTCGGCACCCGATTGCACCGCGCGCTTGATGAGGCCCACCGCCCGGGCCGCCTTATGGGGCGGGCAGAACTGCTGCGCGTACAGCGCGACCGTCTCGCGGAATCCCTGAGCCGGGAGGATTTCGTTGACGAGTCCGAGCTCCTTCCCGCGGTCCACCGAGAATGTCTCGCCCTTCGCCATCATTTCGATCGCCGGCGCCTTGCCCACCACCTTGGCGAGGCGCTGCGTGCCCCCGAGCCCCGGCAGCACGCCTAGATTCACCTCCGGCAGGCCGATCCGGCCCGCGCCCTGCTTGGCGAGGCGCACGTCGCACGCCAGCGCCATTTCGAGGCCGCCCCCCACGGTGTGGCCGTTGAGCGCGGCGATCGTGAGCTTGGGCGTGTGCTCCAGCCGGTTGAGCGTCTCGTTGGCATACAGCGAGAACTGGTACAGGAAACGCGGCGTGACCCGCTGCATCATCGGGATGTTCGCGCCGGCGGAGAAGAACCGGTCGCCGTGGCCGCTCACGACCAGTACGTACACGTCGTCGTCGAACCGCGCCTGCACGATGGCCTGGTCGAGCTGCTGCATCAGGTCGTACGTGTAGGTGTTGGCCGGTGGGTTGTCGAGCTCGATGAAGGCGATGCCATGCTCCACCCGGTAGTCCACCAGCCGCTGCTCCTGCTGGCGCTCTGCGATATCGATCATGGTCGTCATAGTTGTCGTTCCGTGTCAGGGTACAACGGTGTCCGCGGCCGAGCCGCGGACTGCCACCACCACCTTGCCGAGCTGCTCGCCACGCGCGAGCCGCTCGAACGCGGTGCGCGCCTCCGCGAGCGGGTATACCCGATCCACGAGAGGGCGCAGCGCGCCGCTCGAGAGCACGCGCACCACAGCCGCGTATTCCGTCGCGTTCCCGAGCGTCGAGCCGAGAATGGTGTACTGGTTCCAGAACAGCCGCCGCGCGTCGGTCAGGACGAGCGGGCCGCTCGTGGCCCCGCAGGTGACCAGCCGGCCGCCCTTGGCGAGGCAGCGCAGCGAATCTTCCCACGTCGCCTCGCCGACGTGGTCGACCACGACGTCGACGCCGCGCCGGGCCGTGAGCGCCCGGACTTCCTGAGCGACCGACTGCGTGCGGTGGTTGAGGGTCACGTCGGCCCCCAGGTGGCGGGCGTGCGCGAGCTTCGCGTCACTCGAGCTGGTCACGATCACGCGCGCCCCCCGCAGTTTGGCGATCCGCATGGCGGCGAGCGAAACCCCGCCGCCGATGCCCCACACCAGCACCGTTTCCCCGGATTCGACCCGGGCTCGGGTCACGATCATGCGCCACGCGGTGAGCGAGACCAGCGAGAAGGCGGCCGCCTCGGCCCAGGAGAGCGGCGGGTCGAGCGCCGGCACCCTGGCGAGGTTGTCCTCGGGCACCAGCACCGACTCGGCGAGCGTCCCGGGCAGGTGCTCGCCCAGAACCTGGTAATTCGCGCACAGCGAATGGTCGCCGGCGCGGCAGAAGTCGCACGTCCCGTCCCAGATGCCGGGGTTGATCATCACCGTGTCGCCCGGCTTGACCGTGGTGACGTCGGTGCCGGCGGTCTCCACGACACCCGCCCCGTCGGATCCGAGGATGTGGGGGAAGCGGTACTCGCCGGGCAGGCCGCGCACCACGAACAGGTCCAGATGGTTGAGCGCCGCGGCTCGGATGGCGACGCGCACGTCGCGCGCGCCCAGCAGAGCGGGTGAGCCCGGAGCCGCGACGTCGGTGACTTCGATGCGCTCGAGACCGCCGGTCGAGCGGATGACACATGCGCGCATCGTGCCCCGGTCGTCGGACACGGTGACCGGCGCGTCACGCGCGGGGTTCGCCTCGGATAGTGGATGTTTCACACGTCGCTTCGCATCGGGTGCGGGCCGGGGGGCAAAGCGTGTGCCGCTTCGCGGCGGGGACAGAGGAGAACGGCGCACACAATTGAGGCGGGCGCGGCGCCCCGTGAGCATCAGGGTTGTGCGGGCGTTACTGTCGCGCGCGCTTCAATTCTTTTCGGAACGCCGCGAGCGGGCGGGTATTGACGATGTCGCGGGCCTCGAGCCCGGCGCGCCGCGCCAGGTCCACGGCGTACTTCATGAACGGCAGGTTCCCGGGCTGGTGGCTATCGGTCGAGAGCACGAAGCGGGCGCCGAGCTGCTTGGCGGCCGCGGCGAGCGTGTCGGGCAGGTCCATGCGCTCGGGGTGCCCATCGAGCTCGAGCGCGCACCCATGGGCCACGCAGGCGCGTACCACGGCGTCGAAGTCGAAGCGGTAGGGCTCGCGCTTGCCGAGCATGCGTCCGGTGGGATGGCCGATCGCGTCCACCCAGGGGTGCTCGGCCGCATACACCAGTCGCCTCGTCAGCTCTTTCTCGGTCTGGGTGAGGCCGTAGTGGATGGTCGCCACGACGTAGTCCGCTTCGGCGAGCACGTCGTCGGGAAGATCGAGCTTGCCGTTCTCGAGGATGTCGAGCTCGATGCTCTTCAAGATCGTGAAGCCGCGACTCGTGGCGTTCCGCTCGTCGATCGTCCGCCACTGCTCGCGCAGCCGCTTGGCGTCGAACCCCAACGCCATCGTGACCCGCTTCGAGTGATCGGTGATCGCGATGTACTGGTAGCCGAGCGCGCGGGCGGCCTCGGCCATCTCGTCGATGGTGCCCTTGCCGTCGGTGGCCGAGGTGTGCATCTGGAGATCGCCGCGGATGTCCGTGAGCTCCACGAGGCGCGGCAGTCGACGCTCGCGGGCCAAGGCGATTTCCCCGCGGGCTTCGCGCAGCTCCGGCGGTATCCAGTCGAGGCCGAGCTTGGCGTAGATCTCTTCCTCGGTCTGCCCGGCCACGCGCCGCGTCCCCTTGAACAGGCCGTACTCGTTGAGCTTGTAGCCGTGCTCCTGCGCGATCTTGCGGAGCTCGACGTTGTGGGCCTTGGAGCCCGTGAAGTACTGCAAGGCGGCGCCGTAGGCGGCGGGCTCGACCGCGCGCAGGTCCACCTGCAGACCGCCGCGCAGCTTGACCGTGGATCGGGTGTCGCCTTTCGAGACCACGTCCGCCACGTCGGCGTAGGCCACGAAGCGGTCCATGACGCGGGCGCTATCGTCCGATGTGACGAGGATGTCCAAGTCGCCGATCGTCTCGCGGCGCCGCCGGTAGCTGCCGGCGACCGCGATCTGACGCACGCCACCGCCGGCCTGGAGATACGCGACGAGCGCGGTCGCCTGGGTTTCCGCCTCGTTCAAGAGCATGCGCCGCTCGGTCACCTGCGCCTGGCCGAGACCGGCGCGCATCTTCTCCTCTATCTTGGGCCCGAAGCCCTTGAGCGTCTGGATCTTGCCCTGGTCGAGCGCCTTCGAGAGGTCGCTGGCGGATTTCACTTTCAACTTCTTGTAGAGCAGCTTCACGCGCTTGGGGCCGAGCCCGGGAATCCGCAACAGGTCGAGCAGGCCCGCCGGGAGCTTGGCGGCGAGCTGTTTGCGAAGCGCCAGCTCGCCCTTGGTGGCGATCTCCGTGATCTTCTCCGCCAGGTCGTCGCCTATGCCTGCGATGTCGGTCAAGTCTTTGGTGCCGGCTCGGACCAGGTCCGCGAGCGGCTCAGGGAAGTCGCGGATGGTGCGGGCGGCGTTGCGGTACGCCCGCACCCGGAACGGGTTGGCGTCCTGGATCTCGAGGAGGTCGGCCACCTCGTCGAACAGGCGGGCGATGTCGGGGTTCTGCATAGAGGACGGTAGAGGACGGTAAAAGACGGTAGAAGACGGTAGAGGTCAACCTCTGCCGCAGGCCCCTTGCCGCCTTTCCTTTCGAGTGCTAATTCACCCTCGCCCTTGCGAATCTCCTGCCCCAGAGCCGCACTCATGACGTTGCAGCAGCCGTTCCGTCACTCGCACCAAGGGAGGACTGTGTGAAGCTCGCGAGCTTGCTGCTGTGCGTGTTTCTGTGCATTCCCGCGGCACTGCCCGGCCAGGGCGTGACGACGGCGGCGATGAGCGGCGTGGTCGCCGATCAGACTGGATCACCACTGGCGGACGCGAACGTCGTGGCCGTGCACGTCCCGAGCGGCACGCAATACCGGGCCGTCACCAGGGCCGGCGGCGCGTACAACATCCCCGGCATGCGCGTGGGCGGGCCGTATCGCGTGACGGCCACACGAATCGGGTATCGCGTCCACACCGAGGAGAACGTGTCGCTTGCCCTGGGACAGGATCTCCGGGTCGACTTCCGGCTCGAGGCGCAGGCGGTCCAGCTGGAGGCGGTCGAGGCCGCCGCGCAGCGGGACGAAGTGCTCAACGCGAGCCGCACCGGCGCCGCGACCTTGCTCGATCCGGGGAAGGTGGAGTTGCTCCCCTCGATCAAGCGCAGCACCCGCGATCTGATTCGCGTCGATCCACGCAATGACGGCAACTACGCGTTCGCGGGGCGCAACTGGCTGTACAACAACATCTCCCTCGACGGGTCCTACTTCAACAACCCGTTCGGCCTCGACGACCCCGCACCGGGCGGACAGACCAACGCCGAGCCCGTGCCCTACGACGCGGTGGCAGAGCTGCAGGTCTCGGTGGCGCCGTTCGACGTGCGCCAGGGAGGGTTCACCGGCGCCAACGTCAATTCGGTTACCAAGAGCGGGACCAACGAGTATCGCGCCTCCGCCTACACGTTCGGGCGCAACGCGAGCCTGCTCGGCAACACGGTGTCGGGCCAGCAGGTGGTCGCCAATCCGGAGCTGGGGTTCCTGCAGACCGGCGCGTCGGTGAGCGGACCGCTGGTCCACGACAAGCTGTTCTTCTTCGTGAACGGTGAGATCGAGCGCTCGCACCAGCCGGGCTCGGACTTCGCGGCCTGCACCACCGTGTGCACCGGCACCCTGCCGCTAGGGGTCTCGCGTGTGAGCGTTCAGATGATGGATTCGATTCGCGATGTGATGAAGAACGTGTACGGATACGACACGGGACCGTATCAGGGATATCTGCACCACACCGACAACGACAAGCTCATCGCCAAGCTCGACTGGAACGTGAACGCCAGCAACACGCTGAGCTTTCGGTGGGATTACCTGAAGGCCAAGCGCGATCTGCCTCCCCATCCGTTCGTGCTGAGCTTCAACAACACCGGCCGGGGCCCGAACGCGAGCAGCCTGCCGTTTTACAACGCCGGCTATGCGATCAACAATCACCTGAACTCGTTTGCGCTCGAGCTCAACAGCCGGGCCAGAGGATTCGCGAACCGCCTGTTCGCGAGTTACAACCGCTTTCGTGACTTTCGGCAGCCGTTCAGCCCCGACTTCCCCACGATCGAGATCGGGGAAACGGGGGTCACGTACACGACGGTTGGGCACGAGCCGTTCTCGATTCACAACATCCTCGATCAAGACGTGTGGCAGTTCACCGACAACCTCACCCTGTTTCGGGGTAAACACGCCATCACCCTCGGCGCGAACTTCGAGTCGTTCTCGTTCTTCAACTCGTTCAACATCTTCCGAGACGGTCTCTTCTTCCTGCCGGCGGGTGTCGCGAGCGGGACGACGTTCGGCTCGCTGGCGCAGTTCTTCCAACAAGCCGACTCGGGAAATATTCCGTTCCGCTCGTTCATCGGGACCGGCCCGTACAAGGGCGAGGACATTTCCGTCGGCCAGCTCGGCTTCTACCTCCAGGACGAATACCCGGCGTCGGACCGGTTGAGCCTGACCTACGGCCTGCGGGTCGATTTCCCGCTGTACTTCACGGATCCGGTGGACAACCAGTTCTCCCGCAGCCTGACGGCTTTGGACGCCAACGGCAATCCGGAGATCGTCGATCAGAGCAAGCTGCCGAGCGCCGCCCCGCTGTGGTCACCCCGGCTTGGCTTCAACTGGAACGCATCGGGCGACCGGCGCACCCAGGTGCGCGGAGGGACGGGCGTGTTCACCGGTCGCGTGCCGTTCGTGTGGATCGGCAATGTGATCTCGAACCCGGGTGCGAATCCGAACCTGTATAACCCGAACACGCACACGGGGCCCCTGCGGCCCACCGGTTCGAGCTCGGACTCGTCCACCCTGGCGCAATCGTTCGACATCAACGCGGTGAACCCAAAGTTCAAGTGGCCGCAGGTCTGGACGACTGACCTCGCGATCGACCACCAGCTTTCCGGGGGCCTCCTCGGGACGCTCGAAGTCATATACGGGAAGGACATCCACGGGATCTTCATGCGGAACGCCGACCTGCGCGCACCCGTGGGCAGCCTCCCGGCACCAGACGGCCGGCCTTACTACGGCGGAGCGGGCAACAATAGTCTGAATCCGAGTCTGGGCGGCGCCGGGATATATGTGCTCGACAACACCAGCGAGGGGCATTCACTCAACGTGACTGCCCAGCTGCGCAAGAGTTTGGCGTCCGGTCTATCGGCGAGTATCGGGTACAGCTTCACCGACGCGCGCAACAATCTGAAGTCGACGGAAATCGCGAGCGTATTGTGGCAGAACGAGCCGGTGAAGGGCGACCCCAACAAGCCGGAATTGAGCTACTCCGAATTCGGACAGCGACACCGCATCGTCGGCACCGCCACGTACACCAAGACGTGGTCGCCGACGCTCAAGACCCGGGTCGGTGTGTTCGTCGAAGTCGCCCAGGGCAACCGCTTCGCGGGCAACGGGGGTAACCGTTACTCATTCATCTATTCCGGCGACGTGAACGGCGACGGCCAGGGCGGGAACGATCTCATCTACATCCCACGCAACCAGAGCGAGATTATTCTCCTGCCCGACACCCTCCCTAGTGGCGTTGTCGTATCGCCGCAGGAGCAATGGAACCGGCTGGATGCTTTCATCAGCCAGGACGGCTACTTGAGCTCCCATCGGGGTCAGATCGCGGACCGGTTCGGCGAGCTCAATCCGTGGTACCAAGACGTCGACCTGCGAGTTTTGCAGGAGATTGGTGTCGGGGCGGGTGGCACGCGCCACCAGTTCGAGTTGAGCTTCGATATACTGAACGTGGGGAATCTCATCAATTCTTCGTGGGGCGTCCGCAAGGTTGCGGACCCCGCGGCCACGTCACCGCTCAAGCTCGTCGGGTTCGACGGGGCGGGCGCGCCGGAGTTCAACTTCGTCGGTCCGGCGACGACGTTCATCGACGATCCCAGCCCGCTGTCGCGCTGGCAAATGCAGCTGGGGCTGCGCTACATGTTGAACTGACTGAAGCAGGTTCTGGAGGTTGGGAAGGTTATGGAGGTTGTGGAGGCTTAGACTTCCCGAACCTCCCAAACCTCCCCAACCTCCACCGCCTAGCTTATCCGGATCTCCTTCACCATCCCATGCACCGCGTGCGACTTGCCGTCCGTGGCGTCGGGCACAAAACAGGCGAGCACGTACGTGCCGGGCGCGAGCGTCACGGTGAACGCCGCGCGCCGCCCGGGCGTGAGCCCCACGATACCGCCGAGCGGGCGGGCCGGCGGGACGCCTTTCATGCCGCCCTGATCCCACGCCACGACGTCGGCCACGCGCTTCCCGGGCACGAGCGCCAGCAGCATCAGCTCGTGCAGCTGTGGCCCGGCATTCACGACCCGCAGCGTGCGTGTGCCGCCACTGAGCGGCGGGACGATCTCGAAGCCATAGTCGTTCAGCGTCACGGTCACGTCGCCCGCGGGCTCTAGTGCCGCGGCCGACGCGTCCCGCACCACGAGCCAGCGAAACATCCCCTTGTCGAGGTGCAGCTTGCCGTCGGGACTCGGGAAGAAGCAGACCAGGAAGTAGCGGCCCGGCGCGAGCGGCTGCGTGGCATTCGCGGTATCGCCCGGCGGCACCACGTCGGGGCCGCCTACGAACACCATCCATGCCGGCGGCGCGGCGGGTGACTTGAGCGCGGCCGCGACGTCCGCGCCGGTCTTTCCGCTGTCGATGCGAACCAGCCCGGCCTGATGGGGCTCCTTGCCGCCGTTGACCAGGCGCAGCGTCACCAGGCCGGCGGCAATCGTGTCGGGCCCCCCGAACGCGTAATCCGTCGCCGTGATCGTAACGACGGTTGGGCCGGGGGCGGGCGGCCGGTACCGGGCACACGCGACGGCGCCGGCCAGACCGGCGAGCCCCAGCGGGCACAGGCGGATGCGGACTCCTGTCAGTATCAGGTTCGCTCGAGCAGGACGATCCCGGACATGCGGCGGAACTCGTCCCGTTTGGACTTGGGATACAGCTTCCCGACCAGATCCCACAGCCAGGCGAGCGGCATGGTCCGCTGCAACCGCAACGACTCTTCCCACATCGACCGGAACTCCGCCTCGCGCCAGCCGTGCGGCTCGAACACCTTGGTTCCTTCGGCGGGCGCGAACTGGAACGGCGCGTTGCCCTGGGCCACGGCCCGCCCCCACGTCCGCTCCATCATTTTCAGCAGGCGGGGCGACGCCAGGTCGATCAGCCACCAGCGGAACGAGGCAGGGACGGCGAGGTCCGCGGCGAGCGACGCGACGGCTTCGGGCGTGAGATAGATGAGCAGCCCCTCGCTCACGACCAGCACGCGCCGCGCCGCCCGGCCGATCCTGTCGAACAGCGCCCGGCGGCGCGCCACGTCCGTGAGGTCGATCCCCACCTGCTCCAACGCGCACGCCGGACGCTCACCGGCGAGCTGTGCCTGCTTGTAGGCGATCACGTCGGGAAAGTCGACCTCCACCCAGCGCAATGACGGCGACAGGGGCAGCCGGTACGGCCGCGTGTCGAGCCCCGCGGCGAGATTGAGCACCGTATCGACCCCGTCGCGCTCGATCTCTCGCAGGATCAGCTCGTCCATCACCGCCGTGCGGACGATCATCGGCCACGCCCACGCCCGACCCTTCCGCATGGAGGCGAGGATGCGCTCGCCGCGCTCCCCCGCCAGCTTGCGCGCGTATGGGTCCCGGAACAGCGCGTCGGGCCGCTCGGACTCCATCGCGCGGTAGAGCGCGACCCAGCGGGCCGTGTCGGAGACGTGCTCGATGGCCGCCGTCATGAGCGGCAAAGCTAACGCGCCGCGTCCAGCGCCGCCCGCAGGCCCGCCAGCACCTCGGCGAGCGGGCCGTCGGCCCAGAAATGCATGTAGTAGAGGTGCGGCGACTCGTCGATCAAATGCGTGTGCACGGCGGTCGCGGCGATGCCGTGCGCCGCCAGCGCTGCCAGCATGGCGCTGACTTTGCCGGCCTCGACCGCGAAGTCGCCGGTCGCGACCGCGCGCGTGCCGTCCACCATCTGCACGTTCACGGGGCTGCCGTACGCCATCGCGGGCACCAGGGCGCGGCCGTGCAGGGTCACCGCTCCCGGGACGAGCACGAACCCCACCTGAGCCACGTTCCCCCGCGCCGTTCCGGACTTGCCGAGTGTGTGGAACACCAGCGCGGTGTCGATCGTGGGCGGCGCCGCCGGCTGGGCCACGACGGGGCGCGGCGTCGCCGTGCGCGCGAGCACGCGGTCGAGCCGCGTCGCGACGTCGGTCGCGCGCCCCTGACCGTGAAAGTGCACGTAGGTGAGCTGCGGCTCCTCCCCCACGAGATGGTTGTGCACCGCGGTGACGTCGAGCCGCTGGCGTGCCAGCTCGGCGAGCACAGGCTTCACCTCGGCCGTGAGCAGGACCAGGTCTCCCATGACCGTTGCGTCGCTCGGCTCTCCGCTGAACCCCGCCCAGCTGCCGAGGGCGAGCGCGGGGGAGACCGTCACGTCGCCGATCTTGAGCGTGACGTCGCGGCGGGGCAGGCCGTACCGGTAGTACCCGCCCGTGGCGCTCGCGGGCGCCTGGAGGATCTGTGCGACGGAATCCCAGGTAGCAACCGGGGTCTGCGCCGGGGCGGTCGCAGCGACGGCGACCAGGAGGGCAGGGGACAAGAGCAGGGTTGGCGCGTGCATGACGGGCTCCGTTTCGATGATGGAGGTAAGGAACCTCTCCACAAGTGATCGTGGCGCTGGGGGTCGGGGCTAGGGCGCCTACACGCGAGGGCACTCCGAAACACGCCTCGGGGACGTGTGCCTGCCCGAGCCTGCTCCGCGCCTCCGAGTTCCGCTTTCGTGGCGCCCTCGCGTGTAAAGCGCCCTCCGCCCCGACCCCCAGCGCCACGTGCCGAGTTGTGCAGAGGTTTCGTAAGAGAATTAAGGATACCCAGCCGGCCGTGGCGCCTCGTACATTGTCGGCGTGACCGAGTCTCCCGTCCACTTGTCGGTCGTCGTGCCTGTGCGGAACGGGGCGGACCGCTTGCCCGTGCACCTCGAAACGCTGCGCCGCTACGTATGCGCCCAGCCCCGGCCCACCGAGCTGGTGCTGGTGGACGACCACAGCGAGCCGGGCGCCGCCCGGCTGCTCGCCGACTTCGCCGGCACGCTCTCCGGCGCGACCCTGCTGCGCAACGATGCCAACCGGGGCAAGGGCTTTTCGGTGGCTCGTGGGATGGCCGCGGCACGGGGTGCCCGGCGCGTATTCACCGACGCCGACCTCGCCTATCCGGTCGCCGAGATCGACGCCATGGTGCGCGAGCTCGACGGCGGTGCCGACGTGGCGATCGCCTGCCGCGTGCTCCCCGAGTCGCGCTATCTGATGAGCCCGTCGTTCTTTCATTACCTCTACACCCGGCACCTGATGAGCCGGCTGTTCAACCGGGTGGTGCGCATCGCGCTCTTGCCCGGGATCCTGGACACGCAGGCCGGGCTCAAGGCCTTCACCGCGCGTGCCGCCGAGCTGATCTTCCCGCGCCTCACCGTCGCCGGGTTCGGGTTCGATGTCGAGCTGTTGTACATCGCGCGTAAACACGGGCTCCGGGTACGGCAGACGGCGGTGCAGTATCGCTACGACGACGAGCCGAGCACCGTGCGCTTCGCGGCCGATGCGGCGGCCATGCTGCGCGACCTGGCGCGCATCCGTTGGAATGACTGGCGGGGGCGCTACGCCTAGCGGCGGACGCCTGGTCGTGAACGCCGACGACTTTGGGCTGTCGTCGGGCGTGAACGACGGCATTCTCGAAGCGCACGCCGCGGGCGTCGTGTCGTCGGTCTCGGTGCTCGTGAACGCCCCCGGGTGGGAGCACGCGGTCGCGGCGCTGCGTGGCACGGAGTCGCTGGGCGTCGGGTTGCACTTGAACCTCACCGCCGGGGAGCCGCTGAGCGAGGGCAGAACTCTCGTCGACGCTCACACCGGTCGGTTTCACGGTCTTGCCGGCCTGGTGACGCGCGCACTCACCGGGCGGATCGATCCGGAGCACGTGGCGGAGGAGTGCGGCGCGCAGCTCGCCCGGCTGCGCGCGGCCGGGGTGCGCGTCACGCACATCGACAGCCATCGGCACGTGCATGCCTTGCCCGGCGTGTGGGCGCGCGTGGTCGCCACCGCCCGCGCGCGCGGCGTGCCGTTCGTGCGGGTGCCGGTGGAGGACGGAGCCGAGGGGGGGGCCTGGGTCAAGCGCTGGACCATCCGAGCCGCGTGGCGCGTGGCGGCGCGCGGCGGCGCGCTGCCGCGCCATGCGGATCGCTTCTGTGGCATCGGGCTGCAGGGCGACGTCCGATTCTTGACTCGGCTGCTCGCCCTGATCGATCGGCTGGGGCCCCGCCCTGGAGTCACGGAGCTCATGGTCCACCCGGGCCGTCCCGATCGCGTGCTGGCCGCCTGGGACGGCTACGTGGCGCCGCGGGCGGCCGAGCTGGCGGCGCTCACCTCGTCAGCGGTGCGCGAGCGGCTCGGGCGGGGGGATGTCTGCCTGACGCACTTCGGGGCCGTGTAAGCGGGGCCACCCCAGCAGCTCCGTTTGCATCACGATCCAGGCGACGAGGCAAGGAATGGCCTTGACGCGATACTGGCCCAGTGCGTCGTGGACGGCCCACGGCACGATCTGCACGTCCTGCAGCACCAGCGCGATTACGGCCGCGAGCGCGATCGCGTTGCGCACGCGATCGGGCTCGCTGGCCGCATACCAGATCGCCAGCCCCGTGTAGGCGATGACGAACGACGCGCGCTCCGACTGGTGGTTGAAGAGTACGAGGTAGAGGAGCAGTGAGCAGAGGAACCGGAGGCGGAAGGCGCGATCGCTCCAGCGTGCACGGTTGACGGCGATCGGAGCCAGCAACACCAGGGTGCCCGCGAGCTGCAGCGGCCAATTCGGCCAGTCCATTCCGACCCACTGGTGGAGGTATTGCATCACCGAGTCGCCGCGGTTCACGCGACTCGCGTCCGACAATTCGATAGTCCACCAGGAGCGGTATTGGGCGATCAGCTCGTGCGGCGGAATCACGACCAGCGGCAGCAGCGCGAGGCCCGCGCCCACGGCGGCGAGCAGCAGCGTGAATCGCCAGCGGCGGGGATGAAACAGCCCCAGCGCGGCGGCGCCGAGCGGGAAGATCTTGATGAATGCATCGAGGCCGATCAGGAGCGTCGCCCGCGGCTGGCGTCCCTGTTCGAGCGCGAGGAACGCGAGCAGGATGAGGGCCGTCACGAGCCCGTTGCTCTGGGTGTACTGCATCGCGAACAGCACTTCCAGATAGACGAGCGCCAGGGCCAGTGTCGCCTGGCGGTCGGGGAGCAGGCGCCGCACGGCGTACCAGAGCAGCAGGGAGTTGAGGAGACTCCAGATCAGGAGCGCCGGCGCGAATGGCAGCGCCGCAAAGGGGGCGAACAGCAGCGCGAACGTGGGGCTGTACTTGTAGAAGTCGAAGTGCTGGTCGGGGTGGGCGGCGTACAGATCGCGGTGCGCCAGCAGGTTCACCGCCGCGGCGCGGAACACCTTGAAGTTGTTGGAGCGACCGACGACTCCCTGCTGCACCGTGACGAACACGGCGCTGGCGAGGTACAAGACGAAGATCGAGTGGCGGGCGCGACCGGCCATGGCGGACGCGGGGAAGTTAAGCTCCCCGGCGTGCCACGGAAGCGGTCAGGCGTCGTGGTGTCGAGCGATGCGGAGACGAGTGAGGTGTGTCAGCCAGCCGGAGACACTGCCCTCCGTAACCAGGAACTCCGCGGCGCTGCGCCGCGCCGCCTCGAACGCGTCGGCCACGACAGCGTCGACCTGCTCCGGGTCGAGCAGCACGGCGTACGCGGTCGCGTAGACGGTGCTGCGGTAGCGTGCGAGCAGCTCGGAGAACGCCGTCTCGTCGCCGCGCGTGATGCGCTGCACGAGGACCCGATCGGTCGCGGACGAGGGGCGGGGGCGGGGATGAGTGCGTTGGGCGCGCAGGAGCATATCGTAGCTAAAGAGTCACGCTGGGAGGGCGTCGTAACGGTCGACTTTACGCCAACACGCCCCCCGAACCCCGGAAACACGGGAAACCCCGAAGATTCTTGTCGAGGCCGCGTCAGTAGACAGAGACTTGGTGCTCTGGGTCACACGGTCAGTGGTAGCGACGCGCATTCGCGCGGCCAGGGAGGTCCGCCATGAACGGCTACAACTTTACGGATCGTGTCCGCAGGGTGCTCCAGATGGCGCGAGAGGAAGCAGCCCGCCTGCGCCACGATTACGTCGGGACGGAGCATGTTCTGTTGGGGTTGATCCGCGAGGGCGAGGGGATCGCGGCGGCCGTGCTCACGAACCTCGACGTCGACCTCGAAACGATTCAGCGCAAGGTCGAAGAGACCGTCGTGAGGGGCAAGGCAGCGCAGGCGGCGGGTCCCGACCTGCCGTACACGGGGCGCGCGAAGCGTGTGCTCGAGCTGGCGATGACTGAGGCGCGCGAGCTGAAGTCATCGTACGTCGGCACCGAGCACCTGCTGCTCGGCCTCCTGGCGGAAAGAACTGGGATCGCCGCCCAGGTGCTAAACGACGGGGGCGTGACGCTGGAGCAGGCGCGCGCAGAAACGCTGCGGCTGCTTGGGACCGAGATGCCAGTAGGGCCGCCGGAGCAGGGTCGGCGCGGGGAGGTTCTCGCTCGGATGCGTGCGCTCGTTTACGAGCTCCTCGCCACCGAACCCCCGGATGCGGGCCGGCTCGCAGTGATCGCCACAGAGCTTGGAACCTTGTTGGATGAACTCGCAGCAATGCGGTGACGCGGCGCAGCCGTCAGTAGAGTGCCGTAGAGTCGCCACGGGATGGTGCCGCGGGGATGGAAGTCGCTAAGTTGTTGTGCAGCCAGCGTCCGACCCGGTAGCTCAGTTGGTAGAGCAACGGACTTTTAATTCGATTCAGCATATGCTCAGGGGCTCGCTAGTGAGGAAACACCGGCACTAGCGGGCCCCTCTGGTATCGTGTGGTGTCGTGTGCTGGGGAAACATTCGGGGAAACATCTTGGAGAAACAGGAGCACGCGGATTTCGAGAGAAAAAATGGCAGTAGGGAGCAACGGGCTTTTTCGACCCCGAACATTTTCCGATTTCTCGTGAGGCGGAGCGCCGGCGACTGGTCGGCGCTCGGCATGTTGATCGGCGAGTCGAGATGCCCCGGCTCGGACCACGCCGAGCCGGGGACGGTCACAAAATCGAGCTGCAGTCTCGATGCGTTGGTGGCGAGCGGCGCGGGCCGATCGCAAGCCGTGGCCAGGAGCGACGCGAGCCCCCGTCGCCGTAGTGGGTTAGCTGCGCCTCCATAGGCTACTCCTTTCGGTTCGGGCGTCCCATCACGACCACCCGGCTTTCGTCTGCTTTGTCCTCATCGTCATCACGGTCGATTCCACCGAGCAGCCCGAGCGCTCGCGCGATGTTGATGCGCCCCCACCCGTAGTAAGGATCCTTCCCGGGAGCGCCGAGGTCATCCGCCGAGTGCAGTATCCTGGAGCGGATGCGGCCTGGCTTCCCGTGGCCCAACTGCGCCACCAAGAGCGCGGCGAGTCCGGAGACGTGTGCAGCAGAGAGGCTCGTCCCGAACGGCTGCGCGATGGGCCTGCCCGCCAGGCAGGCCGGAAACGAGACTTCCGTCGGTGTCGTCGTGCATAGAGTCCAGATTCGGCCGAACTGCAGTCGAGTTGGATCGGCGAAATCGCCGGTTCCTCCGGGCGCCGCCACGGCGATAGCAAAGCGGCCGTAATTGCTGTACAGCGTCACGAAGGCATCCACATCCACCCAGGGTCCGTTCACACCGGCGTTGGAGGTGGGTCCGGTGGCGGATACGCAGATCACGTGGGGGGCTTCGCAGGGCAACACGACCACATCGCCATTGTGATCTAGCTCGGCGGCGTCATTCCCCGAGCTGGCGACGAGGACGGCGCCCTTGCGGAACGCATAGTTCGCCGCTCGGTTGACCGCCGCCACGCTTGCCCGGTCCTTACGTCTGTCGAAGGTGTCCCCAAGACTCATGTTGATCACGTCCGCTCCTTGGTCAGCCGCGTACACGAGCCCGGCGAGCAACTGTGCGACAGACCCTTCGTTCAAGCGGTTAAACACCTTCACAGCGATCAACGTGACGTCTTGATTGACTCCCGCCAGGATCGTCCCCTTGCTCCCGATGACGGACGCGACCGCCGTCCCGTGACTGAAGAGGTCGCTGATCGGGAGTCGGCCCGGGAAGCGCTCGGCAACGATCGGATCCTCATCGGGCGTGAACGACCTGGATCGACTCAGGTCAACGAGCCCGTCGAAGTCCGGGAGCGTGTAGTCCAACCCCGAGTCAAGAAGCGCGACCACGACGTCACGGGAGCCACGGTGGCCGGCGGCCCATGCCTGGTCGGCGAACACGGCACGCATGTTCCATTGACGCGCGTAGAACTGGGCCGCGGTCGGTGACGCCGTGGCATCTGCAGCCGCGAGGGTCTCGCTCGGCGTCAGCTCCATGGAGGCACCGCCATCGTCGACACCGTCAGGCTTCAGGGTCACCACCCAGTCGGGTTGCACCGACTGAACGTCCGCGGTGGCAGCTAGCTTGTCCGCGGCGGCTTGCGACAGTCCGGTCACCGCAGCCACGCCGATGCTGTCGAGCGAGGCCTCGACAGACCCGCCCAGCGTCGCAACGCGCTCCCCGAAGTCGGCCGGGACCTGTTCGGCGGCGAACAGAACGATGTAGCGACCGGGTTGATGATGCGACAGATCAGCCGAGACAGGATGGCGGATAGCACCGGGCGCCGTGGGCGCTGGCTGGTCGGAGCAGCCCGTAACTGTGAGGGCTGCGACGACGGTCGAGGCAAGGAATCTCTGGACTGTCATGGATATCTCCTCACGTCGAGCTTCCCGAATGGTTCCCTCGCTGGTTGCGGCGCGCGGGGGGCGGCGTATGTTCTGCTAAAGGTGCGCGCACCGGGTTTGCTGATGGTTTGATATCCGTTAGACGGCGGCTAACGGCGCGCACCGGCGAGGGCTGGGCTATGATCCGGTTCCGGATGCTGGGGACTGTGGATCTCCGGGATTCCGGCGGACGGGAGCTCCGTTCCGTTCTCCGGCGGCCAAAGTTGCTCGCCCTGCTCGGCTATCTTGCCGCCGCCCGCCCCTTTGGCTTCCACCGTCGCGACAGCCTCGTAGCGCTCCTCTGGCCCGACCTCGATAACGCACACGCTCGAAACGCTCTACGGCAGGCCCTTCATGCGTTGAGGGACGCTCTCGGTCCCGAGGTCGTCGTGGCGCGAGGCGAGGAGGAGCTGGAGCTCAGCGAGCAATCGTTCTGGTGTGATCCCCGTGCCTTCGCCGCTGCCCTCGACGCGGGACGGGCCGAAGAGGCTTTGGAGTTGTGCCGGGGCGGGCTGCTCACCGGCTTGCACCTGTCGGAAGTTCCGGAGTTCGAGCGCTGGCTCGACGAGGAGCGGGAGCACATCCGACGGCGCGCATGCGAGACCGCACACACCCTCACCGACCGCGCGCAAGCAACCGGCAATGCGACCGCGTCGGTCGGCTGGGCGCGGCGGCTCGCCGAGTTATCGCCGTTCGATGAGACGGCGATACGGCGACTCATGCAGCTCTTGGATCGCGCGGGCGATCGAGCTGGCGCCGTCCGAGCGTATGAGGACTTCGAACGACGCCTCGGCCGCGACCTGGAGGTCGAGCCCTCGTCACAGACGCGTGCGCTGGTGGACGGCATTCGGGCTCGGCGGCACACTGAGCGACCTGTGCCGGCCGGCGACGCGACCCGTACGAACGCCGAGGTGTTGGAGACGGAGCGGAGCCCGGTTGCCGTGCCGGGCGTTGTGCGTGCGCGCCCTGACCCGCCCCCTGCCGTGGGCTCGCGCCCCGTACAGGGGCTGGCTCAGGCGCCTGGGGATCGGCGCAAGGTCCTTCTGGTGCTCGCGCTGCTCGGGTGCCTCGTGATCGGTGCGTGGCTCACCGGCGCCGCGGGGGTGCTGTGGGCACGGTACCGGGGCGTCCCCTTGCTCCAGGTGCGGGTCGCCGCAGGCCGCTGGGAAGACGCACACGAGCTCGCCGCCCGACTGGAGGCGGTTATCCCGCACGATTCGAGCGTCGCCGCTCTGCGCGCGGCGTTCGCGGATACCGTAAGTATCGAGGGGACGCCGCCCGGGGCGCGGGTGTACCGCCGGTCCTACAACGGCGCCACCGCGAAATGGGCATTCCTGGGCGTCGCCCCAAGGCGGGTCGTTGTACCACGGTTGCCGGTGGTCTCGCAGTTCAAGTTCGAGGCGCCCGGCTTCAGCTCCGGTCTCGACATCGGGGCAGCGGCGGCCGTGACCCCCGTGGCGCAGCGAACCGTCCTCCGCTTCGCTCTGTCGCGAGAAGGCGTGGCGCCGCCGGGGATGGTGCTGGTCGTGGGCGGCGAGGGCGACACGGGGATACCGCAGCTCGACGCTCGCGACCGCGCCGTCCTGCCCGACTTCTTTATCGGGCGCCTCGAGGTGACCAATCGCGAGTATCAAGTGTTCGTCGATTCCGGCGGATACCGGCGGCGCGATTTGTGGCCGCGCGAGTTCATCGCCGACGGGCGCCGCCTCTCGTGGAGGGACGCGCTCGCACGGTTTGTGGACCAAACGGGGCAGCCCGGGCCGTCCACGTGGGAAGCGGGGCACTATTCCCCCGAGGGCGCTGATCATCCCGTTGCCGGAGTCAGCTGGTACGAGGCCATGGCGTACGCCCGGTTCCGCGGGGCGCGGTTACCGAACGTCTTTCAGTGGACGCGTGCCGCGCGGTTCGACGCGGCGGGGACGATTGTTACGGCGAGCAACATCGATCGGGTGCGCGGCGGGACCGCCCCGGTGGGTTCTTTCGCGGGCATGAGCGGGTCCGGCACCATGGACATGGCGGGGAACGTGCGAGAATGGTGCGTCAACGAATCTCACAACGCCCGCGGGCATTACATCCTTGGCGGAGGCTGGAACGACCCGGCATATACGTTCTATGAGTCGGCGATTCAGCCGGCGTTCGATCGCTCTGCCACCAACGGGATCCGTCTAGTCCGACCCCTGCCGGGGCAGGCTGACGCCACGGCCGACCGTGCGATCGAGCCGTTCTTCCGGGACTATCACGCGGAGCGGCCCGCTTCCGACGAAGCGTTCCGCTTCTATCGGCGGCTGTTCGCCTACGATCCCCTACCGCTGCATGCCGTGCTTCAGCAGCGCGACTCGTCGGCGGCGTGGATCCAGGAGAAGGTGTCGTTCGATGCCGCGTACAACGGCGAGCGGGTCACGGCTTACGTCTTCCTGCCACGAAGGGGCCATCCACCGTACCAGACGGTCGTGTTTTTTCCGGGCAGCTCTACTCTATGGATGCGTTCGAGTGACTCACTGGTTCATGTCAGGATGTTCGATTTTCTCGTCGAGGCGGGGCGAGCGGTCGTGTACCCGGTGCTTAAGGGGACGTATGAGCGGGACGACGGCACACGTTTCTCGGATCCCAACGAGTCCAACCGGTACAAGGAGCATGTGGTGCGGTGGCAGCAAGACATCAGCCGCACGCTGGATTATCTCGGCACACGGGCGGATGTCGACACGACGAGGTTCGGGTACCTGGGGTTCAGTTGGGGCGGACGGTTCGGCGGCGTGGTCCTCTCGATCGAGCCGCGGTTACGCGCCGCGGTTCTCACGGTGGCGGGGTTCAGCTTCCTGCGGCCCGAACCGGAAGCAGACGACATCAATTACACGCCGCGGGTCCACATACCAGTGCTCATGATCAACGGGCGTTACGACAACACCTTCCCCCTCGAAACCGCGGCGCGGCCAATGTACGATCTGCTCGGCACGGCCCCGGACCGGAAGCGGCTGGTAATCGCGGGCGGCGTACACTACGTGCCGCGTACGATCCTGATTCGCGAAGCGCTCGCCTGGTTCGATCGGTATCTCGGGCCTGTGGAGTAGGGCGGGCGGACGTGATAGGGTTCTGCACCACGATCCCTAGCGCACCGCCGCCAGCAGGTAGACCGCCGCCGCCAAAATGATCGGCGCCGAGTGCAGCCCCGGCATCGCTATATAGATCGACCCGACCAGGTGCAACAAACCGTTCCCCGCCATCACGATCCCGAACACGCCTGTTTCGGCTCTTCGACAGTCAAGTAACGGCAAACCCTGGCACTGCCCCGTCGGCCGAGGCTCCGCTAAGTTCTTCTCCTACGATCACGGCGGTAGTTTAGCGGGGACAGCAGTCGAATGACGGGGAAACAAACGGGGAAACATCAGACACCTGTCCAGAGCTAAGTCATTACAGACCCGGTAGCTCAGTTGGTAGAGCAACGGACTTTTAATCCGTAGGTCCTGGGTTCGATTCCCAGCCGGGTCACTCCATCCGCCTCACCCTGTCTCCCACCACGCCACGATCCCTTGGTGCCCGCACTGCTGGCACGAAGCCACCGCGGGAATGACGTTGTTGCGGAACGGCAGACGTGTGGCGCACCTCGGGCACACGCCGTAGCGGCGCCCCGCGTCGGCGCGGGTGCCGCGCGCCGGGTTCGGGTCGTCGCGGGTGCGGTACACGACCGTGAATTTGTCGGGCCGCTTGTCCCGCACTTCCAGTGCCTCCTGCGGCACCGTCAGCCGTTGTCCCGACACCTCCAGCACGGCCCGCGTGACGCCACTGCTCACGATCGGATACCACGCGCCCTGACGCAGCAGGCCCTCGTCTTCCTCGCGCTTGAGCGCGTACCACACGCGCGCCCAGGCCAGTGGTTGGTCTCCCATGGACCTACTGATTGCCGTTTTGGGCCAGCCTTTCCGTGATCTGGGTAACATTCCCGAGGCCCGAGCGCCGTAGCCGGGGGCTCGGCCGGACCGGTATATTCGCCTAAGCGGCCCGGAGGAACGATTCACTATGGCACGAGGGATGCGCAACCGGCTATGGTCGGACATCGTTTCCCCTCTCCCGGAGGGAGAGGGGATCAAAGGGGTGAGGACTAGAGGACACGGCGTGAGGACTGCCCGCGTGACAGCCGCGGCCGCCGCCGCCCTGGCTCTCGCCGGGTGCCTCTTGGCCGCGGCCGGGGCCGGCGCCGGCGGCGCGATCTACGTGACCGACCGCGGCGCTGAAGCGGTCATCCCGGCCGGGCTCGATCGCGCCGCAACGGCCACGCGGCAGGCGTTCGGCCAGCTCAAGATCCACGAGACGAAATCAGCCAGCGAAGCGGGGGAGGGCGGGGAGCAGCGGCACATCGAGGGGACCGGCCGCGACCGCGACGTCAGCGTCACCCTCAAACCTGAGGGAACCGGCTCCACCCGCATCCAGGTCGTGGCGAAGGCGAGCGCCGTCACCTGGGACAAGGACTTTGCCAGGCAGATCCTGGACAAGATCGCCGTCTACTCGCGCTAAAAGAGGACTATGCCCCGCATCATCTGGATCGACGGGACCTATTACGATCGCGCCTCGGCCAAGGTCTCGGTGTTCGACCACGGCCTGCTGTACGGCGACGGCGTGTTCGAAGGCATCCGCGTCTACAACCGCCGCGTGTTCCGGCTGGCCCAGCACCTGGACCGGCTGTTCGCCTCGGCCAAGGGCGTGTGGCTCGACGTGCCGCTCGCCAAGCCGGTGCTGCACCGGCTGGTGGAAGAAGCGGTCACGAAGAGCGGGCTCGATGAGGCCTACATTCGCCTGCTGGTCACCCGTGGGGTGGGCGACCTGGGGCTCGATCCGCGCAAGTGTCCCAAGCCGTCCGTCATCTGCATCGTCGACACGATCCAGCTGTGGCCGCAGGATCGCTACGACAAGGGGCTCATTGCGCTCACTGCCGCGACACCGATCCTGCACCGCGAGAGCCTTTCACCGCGCATCAAGTCGCTCAACTACTTGTCGCACATCCTCGCCAAGGTCGAAGGCATCGCCGCCGGCGTGGACGAGGTCATCATGCTCGACGCGCAAGGTTATGTGGCCGAGGCGAGCGGCATGAACCTGTTCGCGGTGAGCAACGGCACCCTCAAGACGCCTCCCGCCTACGCCGGCATCCTGCGCGGCGTGACGCGCGATGCGGTGATCGAGCTGGCCCGCGAAGCGACCTACGGCGTCGAAGAGCTGCCTCTCAACCGGTACGACCTCTATACGGCGGACGAAATGTTCCTGACCGGTACCGCGGCCGAAGTCGTCTCCGTGACCAAGCTGGACGGCCGGGTGATCGGGAGCGGCCAGCCCGGCCCCGTCACCAAGGAGCTCGCCAAACGCTTCAAGGCGCTCGCGATCCGCGGCGACTGATACCCACAACTATTGACAGGACTTAGGGTTAGGCCACATATTCTCGCGCCCTTGTTAGCGAGGTGATCCATGCCGTGGCGCGTGATCGCCCATGGCGATCAAGTTTGGCACGTGGACGCTTTAGCGGAGCGCCCGGCCAATACGGAGGCATGGCAGTTGGTACTGTCATTCCGATCGGCGTCTGAGCGCTCCGGACGCTCGTTCTGGACGCTGTATCCGCTCGAGGCGACCTCGAAGTCGTCGCTCTTCATTCAGGCCGAGCGCATCCCCGACACGGCCATCTCGCAGCTCCTCGCTGAGAAGCTGGCGTGAGCTCCCTCGAGCTCCAACAGCTGCGCCGCGTGGCGGGAGCGGTGGCGCGGCTGCGCGGTGAGGGGGTGCGTGAGGCGACCGTGCGGTCCGACCTGCGGCAGCTCAAAGTCGAGCTCGACAGCGGATTGATCCTGGTCGTGTCGGCGGAGCGGGACGACCAGGGGCGGCCGCGGCTCGAGGTGGACGTGGTGGACGTCCCGAAAGAGCCGGGGGTCCGTCATCAACTTGAAGTACGCTTCGAGTAGCGGCCGGCCGTGACCACGCCAGCGGCCGGGGGGTCCGGCGGGGTAGGGGCCGGGGGGACGGGGGGAGAACGCCTCCGCTTCCAGGACTTCCAGTTTCAGAAGCTGGCAAACGGGCGGTGCCGCGCCAAAGTCGTGCTGACGTGGGCCGATGGGCGGCAATTCACCGGGGAGTCGGACGGCGTGATTTCACAGGCGGGCGAGCTGCGGTGCTGTGCCGAGGCGACCGTGCGGGCGCTGGAGCGCGTGGTCCAGCCGCAGATGGGCTTCGAGCTGCTGGGCGTGAAGGCCGTGCGGGCGTTCGACGCGACCGTGATAATCGTGTCGCTGTCGGCGCGACAGGAGTCGCGCGCATCCCGCCTGGTGGGCGCCTGCCTGACCGAGACCGATGCTCCCCGCGGCGCGGCCCTTGCCGTACTGAACGCCACGAACCGCATTCTCGGCAACTTCTTCGCCACCCGATGAGCAGGATCGTGCGGACGCTCCTTTGCGCGGCCTTCGGCGGCGCGCTCGGCGTCGCCTGCGGAGGCGGTCATGCGGGCCATACGGGCCTGATCGCACCGGCCCGTGATTCGACGGCGCCGTCGCCCGGCGTTGATTCGCTGGCGGCGCTGGCCGCCCGCCAGGCCCGCGATTCCGCGGCCGACCAGCAGGTGCTGGACAGCCTGCACGGGGCGCATCCTCCCGGCGACAGCCTGCAGCCGCACGCCGCGCCGACCCCGCCCCTCAAGGGCGAGGACGTGGAGCGGGAAGCGGTGCGGCTGTTCGGCGCCGAGGGTCGCACGGCCATCGGAGCGGCCCCCACGGCCGCGCCCACCTTCGACATCGACGTCTCGAGCTTCGCCACCAACCGGCGCGTGCTCGAGTACCTCGAGTTCTTCCAGGTGGACTCGCGCGACCGCTTCGAGATCTGGCTCGCCCGGCTGGGCCGCTATGAGGGCATGATCCGCGAGCGGCTCCGTGCCAAGCGGCTGCCGGAGGACCTCTTGTACCTCTGCCTGATCGAGAGCGGCTTCTCGAACACGGCGGTGAGTCGCGCCAAGGCCGTCGGCATGTGGCAATTCATGGCGAGCACGGCCCGGCTGTACGGGCTCACCGTGGACCCGTGGGTGGACGAGCGCCGCGACCCGTTCCGGGCCACGGAGGCGGCCGTGAACTACCTGGCCGACCTGCGGGAGCGCCTCGGCAGCGTGTACCTCGCGGCCGCCGCTTATAACACGGGCGTGGGGCGGATCGAGCGCGGCATCGATCGCCTGCCGGGCGAGCAAGACTCGGTGGACGACCGCACGTTTTTCCAGCTCTCCGACCGCCGCTACCTGCGGCGCGAGACTCGCGACTACGTGCCCAAGCTGATCGCCGCGGCGCTGATCGCCAAGCAGCCGCAGCGCTACGGCTTCGAGCCCGAGCCAATGCCGCCGCTCGTGTTCGACGAGATCACCGTGCCGGACGCCACGGGCCTCGACGTCATCGCGCGGCTTGCCGACACGACGGTGGCCGCCGTGCTCGACTTGAACCCGCAGTTCGTGCGCGGCGTGACGCCGCCGGGACGGAGCGTGGTGGTGCGAGTGCCGCGCGGGCGCGGGACCCTGGTGGCGGAGCGCTACGACAGCCTCCCCGCGACCGAGCGGATCACGTTCGTGGACCACTACGTGTCGCGGGGCCAGACGCTGTCCGACATCGCGAAGCATTATCGCGTCACCGTCTCCCTGATCGAGAGCGCCAACCCGCGGATCCGGGCGCATGCGCTGCGGGTGGGCCAGCGGATCATCGTCCCGATGAGCGGGCGCGTGGTGCCCGCATCGGCCTGGTCGGTGCCGCCGGAGCCGCGCTACCGCCGCGTGTCGAGCACCGAGGCGAGCGCCGGCGCGCACCGGGTGCGCCCGGGGGAGACGGCCAGCGAGATCGCGCGCCGCTTCGGCGTGTCGCTCACGGCGCTCCTCAACTACAACGGCTTGACGATGGGATCCCTGCTGAGAGTCGGGGATCTACTGAAGATTCCGCAGAAACAATAGAGGCGTCGCGGAAATACGCCACCGAGATACGTAGCAGAAAGGCGTAGGGTCCGGTGCCCTACGCCTCTCTGCAACGTCTTTCCGTGACGCCTTTTCCGTGACGTTTTTTAGCTTTTCCGTCGGTAGCCCTTCATGAGCGCCGTCGCATACCCGTTTTGGGGATCCTTCCCCGCGTCGAGCAGCTCCTGCACGCGGCCGGGCCCACGGTTATACGCGAGCAGCGCCAGCCGTAGCTTGGCGTCGGGGTTCCCCTCGTACCGCTCCAGCAGGTCGCGCAGGTACCGGAAGCCCAAGCGCAGATTCGTGTTACGCTCGTAGAGCTGGGTCGTGGTGAGGCCCGGCTCGTACAGCCGCGCCGTGCTGGGCAGAACCTGGGTGTAGCCGATCGCGCCCACCTTGCTCTTCGCGTTGCCCTTGAAGCCTGACTCCACGCGCACCAGGCGGAACGCGAGGGCAGGATCCACCCCCTCCGCCAACGACACGTCGTAAATGGCCGCGGCGAGGTCGGCCGCGATGCTGTAGTGCGTGGAAAAGTCGATGATCGCATTGGCGCGCTCGAGCTGGAGCCGCGCGACCGCCAACT
>Ga0209473_1000127_pt1 | contig 46509 bp, 48 predicted proteins | sample GraSoiAngelo_133_FD_185890 | JGI IMG/M metagenome (GOLD analysis project Ga0209473, IMG submission 185890) | Grasslands soil microbial communities from the Angelo Coastal Reserve, California, USA - 14_0929_05_20cm (SPAdes) (version 2) | ecosystem: Environmental > Terrestrial > Soil > Grasslands ...
GATCCTGCCGCTAAGGGGCTCACCCACGCCCAGCAGGACTTTGAGGGCCTCCTCGGCCTGCACGCTGCCGACCACGCCGGTGGCAGCGCCGATAATGCCGGCCTCCTCGCAGCTCGGCACCTGGTCCGGCTCGGGCGGCTCCTGGAAAAGGCAGCGCAGACACGGACCGCCCGGTACGACCGTGGTGACCTGGCCCCCCCATTGCAAGACCGCCCCATGAACCAGCGTCTTGTGCAAGAGCACCGCCGCGTCGTTGAGGAGAAACTTCGTCTCGAACGCGTCGGTGCCGTCGACGACCAGGTCGTACTCCGCCAGCAGGCCGGTGATGTTCGACGCTCGAACATTCTCCGCCAGCTCGTCGAGACGAATCGCAGGGTCGAGCAAGCGGATGCGGCCGGCAGCCGCTTCGACTTTCGGCCGGCCGACGTCGCATTCTTCGAAGATGATCTGGCGGTTCAAGTTCGAGAGTTCCACCGGCTGGTCGTCGATGAGTCCGAGACGGCCCACACCGGCCGCCGCCAGGTACAGCGCCACCGGTGAGCCGAGGCCGCCGACCCCGACGATCGCGACGGAGGACCGCTCCAGCCGTCGCTGACCGGCCTCGCCCACCTCGGCAAGGATCCGCTGCCGATGATGCCGGGCGTCCGTCACCGGACGGCCTCCGCGCCGGTAAAGGCGCCGTAATCGACCAACGAGCGGATGCTGGGCCGGTCCCCGCATAGGGGACAGGCCCGGTTGCGCCGGTAGCGAACTTCCTGGAAGGTCATGGCCATGGCGTCGTGCAAGAGCACGCGGTTGATAAGACCATCCCCAACCTGGGCGATGAGCTTGATGGTTTCGGCAGCCTGGATGGTACCGATGATGCCGGGCAGCGCCGCCAGCACGCCCACCTGCTCGGATTCGCCGATGGCGCCGGCGGGCGGCGGCTCCGGATACAGGCAGCGGTAGCAACCGCGTCCCGGTTGAAACACGGTGACCTGTCCTTCGATCCGGAAGATGCTGCCGTGCACCAGCGGTTTCCCAAGCAGGTAGGCGGCATCACTGAGCAGATAGCGGGCTCGGAAGGAATCGGTGCCGTCGACGATCACGTCGTAACGGCCCAGCAGCGACATCGCGTTCCCCTCGTCGACCGTCGCGAAGATCGACTCGACAGTCACATCTGGATTGAGCGCGCGGACCGTCCTCGCGGCGACCTCCACCTTGGCCTGTTCCAGGCCGTCCACCGAGTGGACGATCTGTCGCTGCAGGTTGGAGAGCCTTACCCGGTCGTGATCCGCCAGCCCCATGGTGCCGACCCCGGCAGCCGCCAGGTAGAGAGCGACGGGGGAGCCGAGCGCACCCACGCCCACGATCAAGACTCGCGATTGCCTCAGCCGCTGCTGGCCTGCCGGCCCGATCTCCGCCAGCGTGAGATGGCGGGCATAGCGCTGTCGCTGCTCGGGCGTGAACGCCGGCGCCGGCATCATGCGTCCTTACGATTGGCCGGGGCGGAGTGGAAGATGCCATGGAACACCCGCGACTCGGTCCGCCGCAAGCGAAGGCAATCCGCCAGGGTGTGCGCGGCGAAGACATCGCGCGCGGCCTGCTCGGCTTTCTCGGTGACCTGCGCCAGGACCTGGCTGTCGCCGGCGCCGGCGCCATCCTCCTGGCGGCTGCGAAGGCCGTTGCCCTCCAGGCAGGCGATCACCTCGTCGAGACGAATCTGCTCCGGGCGGCGCGCCAGCTCATGCCCGCCATGGGGCCCCCGGGTCGAGGCGACCAGTCCGGCGCGACGAAGCGTCATCAGCACCTGGTCGAGGAATGGGCCGGGAATTGCCTGGCGCCGGGCGATCTCGCCACTCTGCAACGCGCCCCGGCCGGCATTGCCGGCTAGCTCCAGGGCAGCCCGTACGCCGTATTCGGTCTTCATCGAAAAGCGCATGCGCACCGTGCTGACTCCGTGAAAGTTGATCGAACTGGTCAAGTATATCGCAGGGGCCGCGGTGCAGGCTCGCCTACGCGACGCGAAGGGCCAGGGCGAAGAACAGCGCGCCGAGGACGACCAGCGGCACGGTGGTCGCGATCAGGCTGAGGCTGCGCAATCCGATAGCCCGCCGGTCCTCGCTCGACGACCGGACGCGGGCGCGAAGCACGAAGCCCTCGACCGCCAGGAGCAGGGAGGCCCCACCCAGGCCAAGGGCCACCATCACGATGGCCCAGTTCGTCGTCGGGGTTCCCTCCGTCTGCGAGAAGGCGTTGAAGCTCGCGGCGAGAACGCCAACGAGCGCGACCAGCACGCCGAGCGGGACGAGGGTCAGGTTGATGCCGCGCATCGTTCGACCGGGCTCGGGCCGGCGCGAGAACTGCCATGCGGATGCTAGGACGAAGGCCATGTACGCAGCGATCACCACGTAAAAGAAGAGCGGCGTCATGATCTCGCCGAACGTAATCGCCGCAGGAATCACCCGACCAATTTAGTCTTAGCGGCCTTCAGGCCGCGGGCCCAACTTAGCTGACTCCACGTAAAACGGCCGGGCCGGCCTTGGCACGGACCGGCACGCGCGCGAAGCGCGCAGCTTCAGCGTCGGCCGGGCAGCGACGCGTCCGGAAAAGTGCAACCGGAGCGTGCGACTCCTGTCGCAGCGACGGGCACGATGGAGGACACCGGCGTTGCTGCAACCGGCCGCTTAGTCAGCTCAGAATGCGGTACAGGTTATTCACGACGGCGAAGGTCGTGATCCAGGCGGCCACGAGATACGCGTTCCAGATGCCGGCGCGCCGTCGTCCGAAAATCAGCAGGAAGGCGACCAGCGCGGTGCCCAGGGCCAGCTTGATGGCATAGACCGCCACCTCGCCGTTGTGAGCGATGACCCAGGCGGCGATCCCGTTGAGCTCCTGGTGTCCCTGGCTCAGCCCGATGTGGGTGGTCGCGATATCGAGCAGCTGAGCGGTGCAGAATCCGACCAGAATAACCGCCTTTTTCCCGGTGGAGACCTGCTTGCGCCCCATGGCGCCCACCTTGCGAGCGACCGCCCCGCTGACTTCCGCGATCACTGATCCGACTTTACAGCGCGTATATCAGAAAAGCAACAGCCGAAATGGCGCCTTTCGTATACCGCCAGCTTCCCCTCCATGAGGCTGCCCGGATTATATGAGCAGTCTTATGCTCCGTCCAGAGCCAAGTTTCCCGACCTTTGCGCTCAGGCCGCGTTCTTGCTGTTGCCCAGGATATCGCGGCGGCGCTTGAAGAGGTAGGGCGCCGCGATCAGCAGGCCGCCGACGATGAGCGCGCCGACCGCGACCCGGAGATAGAAGGTCCACTCGGCCGACGGATCGAGGACCGGGTCGTACACCGTGCGTGCGCTGAGGACGAACGTCACCGCCCCAGCGGCACCCTTGACCGTCCAGCCGAGGACGGTGTCCTCGGCATGGTTCCAGCGCTGGTCTTCGGTGACGGCCGGGAGGCTCGCGCAGGGCCAGATGCCGTTGGCCGGTAGATGAGCCGCGATCGGCGGTTTCGGCGACGCACCCCTGGGCTGGGACGCCCATGTGAAGGCCTTCGCCGGCTTGCTCATGTCGAACAGGGTCACCGTCTGACCGGTCAGGTTTTGCAACAGCAGGTCGCAGCCGCCGGTTCCGCCCACGATGGTGAGGCCATTGATCTTGGGCACGGTGCCGTCAACCACCGTCTTGTAGGGCTGATCTTCCGCCAGGCCGGCGAGCGGCGACAGCAGCATGGCCAGGATGCTGGGAGCGAGGGCCAGCGCCAGCCGTTTCACGACCCTATAACGACGGCCGGGCCTTCGGCTGGCGCTAAACTCGGCAAGCATGCCGTACGAATTCGTTCTCACCGAGGTTCGGGGGCCGGTAGGGATCGTCACGATCAATCGGCCGCAGGTCCGCAATGCGCTGAACCATCAGACGATCGCTGAGCTGGTCGACGCCCTGGACGTGTACGACGGGGACGACCGGATCCGCTGCATGATCCTGACCGGCGACGACCGGGCCTTCGCCGCCGGCGCCGACATCTCGCAAATGGTCGAGGCCGGCGCCGTCGACGTGCTCGATGACGACAACTTCGCGCGATGGGCACGCTTTAGGGCGATCCACAAGCCTGTGATCGCGGCGGTGAGCGGCTATGCCCTCGGCGGCGGCTGCGAGTTGGCACTGATGTGCGACCTGGTGGTTGCCTCCGAGACCGCGCAGTTCGGCCAGCCCGAGGTGAAGATCGGGATCATCCCCGGAGCGGGCGGGACCCAGCGTTGGACTCGATCGGCGGGGAAGGTCCATGCCATGGAGGCGGTGCTCACCGGCGAGCCGGTTGCCGCCGCCGACGCCGAACGGATCGGCCTGGTCAACCGGGTGGTGCCCCCCGGCACCCAGCTCGATGAGGCGCTTCGACTCGCCAACCTGATCGCGGCCCGTCCACCACTTGCCGTGCGCCTCGGCAAGGAAGCCGTCAACCAGGCGATGGAGGTGCCGTTGTCGGCCGGGCTCGAGTTCGAGCGCAAACTCTTTTACCTGCTGTTCGCCTCGGATGACAAGCGGGAAGGCATGAGAGCCTTTCTTGAGAAGCGCCCGGGCCGATTCACCGGGCGATGACCGACGTAGTTCTGAGTGGGCGTCACGACGCGGTCCTCACCCTTACGATCAACCGGCCCGACGCGCTCAATGCGCTCAACCGCGAGACGACGCGGGCGCTGACGACAGCATTCGAGGCGGCCGCGCGCGATCCTGAGGTGGGTGCGATCATCGTGACGGGAGCGGGGCGGGCGTTCTGCGCCGGCGCCGACCTGAGGGAAGTCGCGGCTCGCGCCCAGGCGGGCGAGACCGACCTCGGTGAAGACCTTCGTGCGAATTATGCCCCGATGATCCGCGCCATCCGTGCATGTCCCAAGCCGGTGGTCGCCGCGCTCAATGGAACTGCCGCCGGTGCGGGCTTGAGCGTGGCGCTGGCCTGTGACGTTCGGATCGCGGCCGCCGGCGTGCAGTTGATCGTGGTGTTCGCGCGGGTGGGCCTCGTCCCAGATGCGGGCAGCCTGTTCTTCCTGACGCGGATGCTCGGGCTGAGCAAGGCGACCGAGCTGGCGATGACCGCTGACCCCCTGACCGCCGAGGAGGGCGTGACGCTTGGCCTGATCGCGATGGTGGTGCCGGCCGAACAATTGATGACGACGGCCATGGCGCGCGCCACCGGCTTCGCGCAGGGGCCGCGACGGACCTACGCCCTGATCAAGGCCGGCATGGAGCGGGCGCTCTCAGGTGATCTCGAGCAGGTCATGGAGCTGGAGTCCCAGCTTCAGGCGCGTGCGGCCAGAACACCCGATGCCCAGGAGGCGATCAGGGCGTTCCTGGAGAAGCGCAAACCGGTTTTCAAAGGCTAGACAACGAAAGAGCGGCGGTGTTACCCGCCGCTCTCACTTAAATCAACGTTTGCCATGGGCACCACCTCCCAGACCTTAGGCGGCCATTCTATCAGTTGCCCGCCCGGATCCGATCTTCAACCAGGTCGCGGGAGATCAGGATCTGACGCGCCCCTTCGATGGTGCGGAGCTGTCGCAGGAGGTCGGAGGTCGTCCGCTGGTGCGGCAGGCCGACGTCGATCTCGAGGCGGTCGTCCGTGTCATTCAGTTCATGGATGCGGATCGACATTGGATAGGCGCCGATTCCCGCCAGGGCCGCCCGGACGCGCTCGATCTCATCCGCGCCGCGGGACACGATCAGGTTGACCGTGGCCTCGCTGGGTCGCTTGAAGAAGCGCTTCTCGATTGGTTTCAACACCATCAATACCGCCAGGATCAAAAGCGTCGTGAAGACCGCTTCGAAGTAGCGCGCGGTTCCCGCCGCCATACCGATGGCGGCCACCGCCCAGATGGTCGCGGCCGTCGTCAACCCTCGCACCAGGTCCTTGCGTAAGAAGATCGTCCCGGCGCCCAGGAAGCCGATGCCCGTCACAATCTGCGCGGCCACCCGCGAGGGGTCGGTCTGGCTGAAGCCGTAAGCGCCGACAATCGTGAACAGGCATGATCCGAGCGACACCATGGTCACCGTGCGCAGCCCGGCCGCACGCTCCTGGCGCTCGCGTTCCAGTCCGACGACCGCACCAAGGACGAGCGCGATCACCAGCCGCAACATCAGGTCAGCCGCATTCGGCACGGCGCTATGGTACTGCCGCGCCGGTGCGAGTGACGAAAAGGCGGCTACGCCGCGGTAATCAGATTGTTGTCGAAGGGCTCGATGTCGGAATCGAGTGGTGAGCCCCGACGCTCGGTGAACAACGCTTCCTCGACGGCGAACAGCGCGTCCATCAACTTCGGGATCCCGACCTTGACCTTGATGTTGACCAGCTGGTCAGGCCCCGACTGAATGGGGGCGACCAGGGTAAGGATCTCTTCGAGGCGCGGCTCGTAGGAGACCGGGACGCGCTTCATTCCCTTGAGATTCAGCTCCTCCAGCTCCTCCAACAGCCGGTCGATCATTTGCACCGGCCGGCGAAGCTGGTCCTGGCGAGCCTTCAAGTCTCGATGGTGCCGTTCGGCGTTACGGATGTAGGCGTTGGTTTGGGCAAGTAATCCTGTCATCAGCGAACCCTCATTTCATGCCGACAAAAACTACCACTACACGCTCGCAAACCGATTCCTTCCCGCATTTATTCCCTTACGCCCTGGCGCCGTTTCGGGCTGGGAGGCGGCAATGCCGCCGTACACTTTCGTGGCATGCCGCTGCTCCGCGTCGAAAACCTGACCTTGATGTACGGCGCCACGGAGGTGCTCGCGGAGCTGACCTTCCAGGTCGAGCCGCGTCAACGGCTCGGGATCGTCGGCGCCAACGGCAGCGGCAAGTCGAGCCTGCTGCGGGCGATCTCGGGCGAGCTCACGCCGGCCGCTGGGTCCTTGACCCTGTCGCCGCGCGCGCGGACCGCCTACCTGGCGCAGGAGCTGGAAGCCAGTCCCCATGAAAGCGTGTACGCGGACGCGCTACACAGCCGGAAGGACATCATTCAGCGAAGGGAGCGGTTGACCGGGCTTGAGACGGCGATGTCCGGTGCCACCGGCGCCGCGCTGGCGATCCTGGTTGAGGAATATGGCGACATCCAGCACGAGTACGAGCGCCTCGATGGGTACGCGTATGACAACCGCGTCGCCGAGGTCCTTTTCGGGGTGGGGCTGACCGAGGCCGACCAGGCACTGCCCCCGAGCGCGCTCAGCGGGGGACAACGGCGCCGCCTGGCGCTCGCCCGGCTGCTGCTCCAGGACGCTGACCTGCTCCTGCTCGATGAGCCGACCAACCACCTGGACCTGGAAGCGATCGAGTGGCTCGAGGGCTTCTTACGCCTGTCACGGTCGGGTATGTTGATCGTCTCGCACGACCGCCGCTTCCTCGAACACACCACCGACGACATCCTCGAGCTGCAGGCAGCGGCCGGCGAGTGGTATCCCGGCAACTACCGGCAGTACCTTCGGCTGCGCCGCGAACGGCGGACCGTGCGGCAGAAAGAGTATGAGGCGCAGCAGGATTACATCGCGCGCACCGAAGAGTTCATCCGCCGCTACAAAGCCGGGCAGCGCGCGCGCGAGGCGCGCGGTCGCCAGACAAAGCTCGACCGGCTGGAACGCCTGGCGCCTCCCGCCGACGACCAGCAGATCCGCATCCGGTTGCAGGCCTCCAGCACGAGCGAGCTGATCTTTCAGAGCGATGGTCTCGAGCTCGTGTACCCCGGGCCATCTGGGAAAGGCTCGGGCTGGGGGCTCTCGGTCCCTGGCTTTACGGTGACCGCCGGGGAGCGGGTGGCGATCGTCGGACCGAATGGCTCGGGGAAGACCAGTTTGCTCAAGGCGCTGCTCGGCGAGCTCCGCCCTCGCCGGGGGAGGGTCAAGACCGGACCGAGGGTCACCATGCGCTATTACGACCAGCATCTCGCGGACCTCGATCCGTCAAAGACCGTGTTGACCGAGCTGCAGGACGCCTTCGGCCTGCCGGAGGAGACTCTGCGCACCTTCCTCGGCCGGCTGCTCTTCAGTGGCGATGACGCCTTCAAGACGATCCGCTCACTCAGCGGCGGCGAGAAGAGCCGGGTGGCGCTCGCCAAATTGATGCTCGACGATGCCGGCCTGCTGCTGCTCGACGAGCCGACGAATCACCTCGACATCCCGGCCCAGGAGATGCTGGAAGAGGCCCTGCAGGACTTCGAAGGCACGATCGTCTTTGTTTCCCACGACCGGTACTTCATCGATGCGATCGCCACGCGGTTGTGGGTGATCGACGACGGCGCGGTCACGCTGCACCTGGGCAACTACAGCGACCTGGAGCGGCGCCGCCAGCGCGAGCCGCGACCCGGGGGCGAGGCGGCGCGCCCGCGCCGCGCGGATCAGGTAAGACCGGTCGACCGCCAAGCCGAAGGGTCATCGACGACCGGGGTGGAAGACCGAATCGACGAGCTGGAAGGGGAGGTGCGCCGGATCGAAGAACAGCTGGCGGATCACCAGACCTACGACGACCCCGCCCGCGTCGCCGAGCTGGCCCGCGCGCACGAAGACGCCTCGGGACGGTTGCGAGCGCTGTACCAGGAGTGGGAGCAAGCCGCCGGGGAATAGACCGGCGCGTGAGGCGTTCGACCCGACCGGGACGGCCGGTGGCGAGCGCCGACCATCCGCTGCTGCGCCCGGCGGTTTCGCTTGTTTACGCCGCGCTGATCGCGGCCGCGCTGCTCGCGATCGACCAGATCGTGCAGTTCATGCCGGGGGCCTGGTTCAACCTGCTGGCTGCTTGCGTCATCGCCCTGTCGGTGACCACTGTGGTGCTCCTGTCGAGGACGGCATGGCGCCGATATCGCGAGGGCCTGGACCGCCGAGCCCTGGGATGGGTGGGCGCGGCCTTGGCGGCGACGCTCCTGGGCGGCGTGGCCGGCATCGAGTTGGCGGACAGCGCCCAGCTCGCCGCTCAGATCAGCGGCGCGGATGTCCGCGTCACAAAACCGCTGATCGATTCACTCCCGCGCCCGCCCGGCGCGACGGTCCTCAATGAGCAGCCCGGTCTTGCCGACACCGAAAGCATCTCGGAGGAGATCAAGGCCAAGGACCTGAACGCGGTCATCCCGTTCTACAAGGTGCAATTGGCGAAGAGTGGCTGGGTCGAAGATGCCAGCTCGGCCTCCACCACCACCGCCCGTTTCGTCAAAGGCACGTTCATCGTTTCGATCGACCTCGACCCGAGTTCCGGCAGCTACGCGCTGACCGTCGACCGGATCAATCCGAATCTGTTGGGCTCCCCCTCCGCCTCCCCGGCTTCCAGCCCCTAGCCGACCTTAGGCACGGCGCACAAAAAGGACCCCGGCAACTCGTCTTTGCGGCCCGATGACGTGGCGGACCGCCGTCCCTAGGATCGGGGCAAGTCGTATTTCCGCGTGCAACGGAGGGAAATTGTCTATGGCGATTGACCAGGGCGTGCGCTCGAAGAAGGAAACCAGGGCGGATGCCCAGTCCGTTATCGACCTGGCTCACAAGCAGGGACTGAAGATTGTCGATCTCAAGTTCATCGATCTGATCGGGACCTGGCAGCATTTCTCGATCCCGGTCCAGGAACTGAGTAAAGGCCTCTTCGAGGATGGCATCGGCTTCGACGGCTCGAGCATTCGCGGCTTCCAGCACATCCATGAGAGCGACATGCTGCTGATTCCGGATCCATCGACCGCCATCGTTGATCCGGTGTTGCGGGTGCCGACGCTGAGCATCAACTGCGATGTGATCGACCCGATCACCCGCGAGCCCTACTCCCGCGATCCGCGCTACGTCGGGAAGAAGGCGGAAGCCTTCCTGCTCTCGACCGGCCTCGCTGACACGGGCTACTTTGGCCCGGAATGCGAGTTTTACATCTTCAACAGCATGCGCTTCGACCAGAACCAGTTCTCGGGCATGTACGAGATCGATTCGGTGGAAGGCATCTGGAACTCCGGCAAGAATACCGAGCCGAACCAGGCCTACCGCCCCCGATACAAGGAAGGCTATTTCCCCGTCCCGCCGACCGACAAGCTCCAGGACCTCCGCTCCCAGATCGTCCTCAAGCTGATCGAAGCCGGCGTCGACGTCGAGGTTCACCACCATGAGGTCGGGACCGCCGGCCAGACCGAGATCGACATGCGCTTCGACACTCTGGTGAACATGGCCGACAAAGTGATGATGTACAAGTACGTCGTCAAGAACGTCTGCGCCCAGAACGGCTTCGTGGCGACGTTCATGCCCAAGCCGCTCTTCATGGACAACGGGTCCGGCATGCACACTCACCAGAGTCTCTGGAAGGATGGCGTGCCGCTGTTCTATGACAAGGCGGGCTACGCGGGCATCAGCGACATGTGCCGCTGGTACATCGGCGGACTGCTGAAGCACGCGCCCTCGCTGCTCGCCTTCGCCGCCCCGACGACCAATTCCTACCGCCGGCTGGTGCCCGGATACGAGGCGCCCATCAACCTCATCTACTCGAAGCGCAATCGGAGCGCCTGCGTGCGCATCCCAATGTACTTCGACAACCCGAAGGCCAAGCGGCTCGAGTTCCGGACGCCTGACCCGTCCTGCAACCCATATCTGTCGTTCGCCGCCTGCCTGATGGCCGGTCTCGACGGGGTTATCAACAAGATCGAGCCACCCAAGCCGATCGACGAAGACCTCTACGAGCTGGAGCCCGAGCTAAAGCGCCAGGTGAAGAGCACGCCAGGCTCGCTGGCCGAAGTGCTCGACGCGCTGGAGATCGACAACGAGTACCTCACACGCGGCGGCGTCTTCACGAATGATCTGATTGAAACCTGGATCGACTACAAGCGTGTTCGTGAGTACGACCAGATCGCGCTGCGGCCACATCCATGGGAGTTCTATCTCTACCACGACATCTAATTCGTTGCGTTAGTCGGATCGCGCGTTCGACATTGGCGGCTGCCACTCGCCCTGGCAGCCGCCTCATGATCAGGCAGAAGAGGAGCAGCGTATGGACTATCCGGTAGCACACGACAAGCCCTGGAGACCGGCCGATCATCCGCGTCCCGGCCCGTCCTGGATGGAGGAGACGCCCCCCTCGAACTCCGAGCACAAAGGAGTCCCCGACGCCGAAGACTGAGGCGGCCGCCGGCCGCACAGCGTCCATCACCGTCGAACGCGCGCTGGATCGGCTGTCCGAGCGCGGCATTCGATTCCTCGATCTGCGCTTCGTCGATGTCCTGGGGACGGTAAAGAGCATCACGATCCCGACCCAACGGCTGCCCCACGCCGTGCGCAATGGCGAATGGTTCGATGGCTCGTCTGTGGAAGGCTTCGCACGCGTCTTCGAGAGCGACATGTTCCTCCGTCCAGACCTGGAAACGCTCACCATTGCTGCCGGCGATACCGTTCCCGGGGCCCAGGTGATCTGCGACCTGTTGACGCCGGAGGGGGAGCGGTTTGCGGGCGACCCGCGCGGCGTACTCGCCCGGGCACTGGCAGAAGCGGGGGCGCTGGGCTTCGATTACGCGGTCGCGATCGAGTTGGAATTCTTTCTCCTGAACGCTGACCCGGCCGGGGGGCCGCGTCCAGGACGGCACGACCGGGCCAGTTACTTCGATCATCCGGTCGACCTGGGCAGCGAAGTCCGGCAGGAGATCGTCGACGGGCTGGACAACCTCGGCATCACCATCGAGGCCAGCCACCACGAGGTGGCGGCCGGCCAGTACGAGCTCGACCTCGGTCTCAGTAATGCGCTCAAGAGCGCGGATCAGCTGGTCACCATCAAGCATGCGGTCAAAGCGGTCGCCCAACGCCGCGGCCTGCTGGCGACCTTCATGCCAAAGCCGATTTTCGGCGCGGCCGGCTCGGGAATGCACACCCACCAGGTGCTCAACGAGGCGGGCAAGGACGTCAACGCGTTCTACGACCGCGCCGACCAGTATCACCTGTCAACGGTCGCCAAGCACTTCATCGCCGGACAGCTGGCGCATGCCCGCGCCATGTGCGCGCTGGTTGCGCCGCTGGTCAACTCCTATAAGCGGTTCGTGCCCGGCTTCGAGGCGCCGGTCGCGATCAGCTGGGCGCAGATGAACCGGTCGGCTCTGATCCGAGTGCCCCGTGCCGGCAGCGGCGACCGGGCCATGATCCGGGTCGAATTCCGGGCGCCGGACCCCTCGTGCAACCCCTACCTGGCGTTCGCCGCCATGCTCCACGCTGGCCTCGCCGGGGTCCGCCAGAAGCTGCCGCTACCGCCTCCTGTCGAGGAAAACCTGTACGCCTTCGACCCCGAGCGCCTGGCCCGCCACCAGCTCGGCCAGCTGCCCGGCTCGCTCGCAGAAGCCCTGCGCGAACTGCGCCAGGACGAAGTCATGCGCGATGCGCTGGGTGTCCACCTCCTGGAACGTTTTATCGAGGCGAAGGAGATGGAGTGGCAGAGCTATGAAAAGCAGGTCAGCGCGTGGGAGCTCGACGCCTACCTGGAGGCGTACTAGGCCCCCGGTTCAACTTCTCATCGCCGTCGTCCTGGTCCCGGTCGCCGGCCTCTATGTCATCGAGGCATTCATAGCCCCAGTCCCGCTGGTCCGTATCGTGTTGCGCAGCCTGCCTGTGCTCCCCGTCGCCATCTGGACGCTCTGGTACGAGAAATCCCGGCCCTTCGAACAACAACCGGCGAGGCGTCGTGCCGCGAGCCGCATTCTGCTCCTGGTGCTCGTCATGGCCTTTGCCGTCGCCGTCCTCGGCATCGGCCTCAACTGGCTGTATGACCCAAACCGGGTGATCTGATCGGGCTGAACGACCCGCGCTTGCGCGCCTAGAATGACGGCTGATCAGGCGGCAATCGGTGATCAGGAGGTCGACACATGGCACACCATTTGAAGGATCTGACGATCGAGCTCGATGAGAAGGTCGGAAGCGTGGCGGCTGCGGCTGAAGCGATCGGCAAGGCCGGCGTCAACATCGAGGGCATCTGCGGGTTCGTCGTCGGCGGAAAGGGCGTCGGCCACGTGCTGGTCGCGGACCCCGGTAAGGCGCGCCAGGCGCTGCAGAGTGCCGGCGCACGCGTCACCGGTGAGCAAGACGTGCTCGTTCTGGACATCGAGGACAAGCCGGGATCGCTTGGAAAGCTGACCCGGAAGATCGCCGATGCCGGCGTCAATCTGAATGCGGTCTACCTGGCGACGAAGACGCGCGTGGTCATTGGCGCGCCGGATATCGAGAAGGCGCGGGCTGCCGCCGGCGAAGGAGCCGCCAGCGTTCGCTAGCCCAGATCGGAATCTCCCTCTCCCCTCGTGGGGGAGGGACGGGGCGGGCGGTTGTCGATTCCGGTATCTGTATTTCGAGCCCAACGCCGGAGCACGCCGCTAACGGCCCAGCCGGCCAGATGGTTAGCAGCAACCCCCATCCGGTCGGGAAACCACGACACGTAGAGGGTTCTCCGGTTGCGCTCGACTGCCGCCGCGATGCGCCGGGCGACCTTCTCGGCCGGCACCGCCGGGACTCGCTGGTGGGCCAGGCGGCCGCGAGCGCCGAGCCGGTTCTGGCCAAAGTTCGACCGGGTCATCCCGGGAAAGACATTCATCACGCGGATCCCGCGGTGGCCTTCCTCCATCCGCAGCGCGTCGCCGATCGCGGCCAGCGCGAACTTGCTCGCCGAGTAATAGCCGATTCGGGGCACGACGATGCGGCCGGCGACCGAGGAGATGTTGATGATCATCCCCGACTGCTGCGCCCGCATGATCGGAATCACGGCCCGGATCGTGCTCGCCGCCGCCAGCACGTTCAGCCGAAATAGTGCCTCGACATCGGCTGCCTCCGCATCGGCGATGCTCGCGTTGAGGCCGACGCCGGCGTTGTTCACCAGCACGTCGATGCCACCCAGCCCTCGGATCGTTTCTGTCGTCATTCGCTCGACCTGGTCGGGGATGGTCACGTCGGTCAGAATCACGACGGCTTCGCCGCCCCGATCGCGGATTTCGCTCGCCAGCTCATCGAGGGCCGGCCGATTGCGGGCTGCGAGAGCGACCCGGGCCCCCCGTCCGCTGAATTCCAGCGCAATCGCCCGACCGATGCCCTGTGAGGCACCGGTGATGACCACGCGGGCATTGTTCAGGTGCATGCGCTACTGCTGGCAGCCACGACAGAAATCCGTCGCCTCGCCGCGGGCGGTCAGCTCCGAGATCCGGTGGCCGCAGCGCGGACATTTCTCCTTCGCCTTGCCATGGACCGCCATGAAACTTCGATCCTGCTTGTGCGCCTCATAGTTCGGCTGCGCCTTAATCGATTCGATGGCCGTGTGCAATACCTTGCCGGTCGCCGCGTGGAGCTTGCCGACGTCGTCCGATTTGAGTGTCGTTCGCTTGCGCAGCGGCAGCAAGCCGGCCTCGTGAAGGATCTCATCGGAGTAGGCGTTGCCGACGCCGGCGATAAACGCCTGGTTGCGCAGCAGGTTTTTCAGCTCGCCAGGATGGCGTCGAATGCGCTGGGAGAATTCGGACAGGCCAACCGTCAGGGCGTCCGGGCCAAGCTCGGCCCATCCGGGGATCGTCGGGAGCGCGCCGGGCACGACCCAGTACACCCTCCCCATCTTCACGGTATCCAGGAAGCGCAACTCATCACCGCCGTCGAGCGTGATCCGGAAAACGGTGGCGGCCGCCATTTTCTCGGCAGCACTGGTCCATTGCAAGCGGCCTCCCAGCATGGGATTGATGACCAGATGCTGGCCGCTGATGTCGAAGATGAGGAACTTGCCGCGGCGCCAGGTCCGCTCAAAGGTGCCGCCTGCGAGCTGGCGCGCGAACTCGTCCGGGGGGGTGCGCAGCAGGAAGCTGAGTTTCGGTGACGTCCAGACCTGGGCGATCCGCTTTCCCTCGAGCCGCGGGCCGAGATACTCGCGAAGCACCTCGAGTTCGGGCAGTTCGGGCATAGCTCCACAGGCTAGCGGAGCGGCGTTCATCTCGCTGCGGGGCCGGCTGGTACTTGACAAGACTGGACGTCGCATCTAGTATCGTCCCACATGGCAACCGCGGGGCCACCCAGGGAACGGATCATCCGGGAGGCCACCCGCATCCTGGCCCACGGGGCGCAACCGTCGGTGGCCGACATCGCAAAGGCCGCCGGCGTTTCGCGGACAACGTTCTACCGCACCTTTCCATCGCGCGCCGGACTCCTCGAAGCGCTCGAACTGGCGCCCGAACCAGGCGCCCGCCAGCGCGCGCTCGAGGTAGCCCGTCGACTGCTGCGCACGCAGACCCTGGCCAATCTCTCCATGGATGAGCTCGCTGTTGAGAGCGGCATCTCGCGCGCCAACCTCTACCGCCTCTTTCCCGGCAAGACGGCCCTGTTCCGCGCCATCCTGATCGCCTTCTCGCCCTTTGAGCCGGTGATGGCGTTATTCGATCGCCTGCAGGACCGCCCGCCCGAAGACGTCGTCCCCGAACTGGTGCTCACTGCCTACCGCACCGTTGCCGGGCGAGCTGGCATCGCCCGCACCCTGCTGCTTGAGGCCACCTCGAGGTCGCCGGAGTTCGAGCAGGCATTTCGCGAGACGGCGCTGCGGGCCTTCGGCAGGCTGGCCCAGTATCTGGCTGCCCAGATGGCGGCAGGCCGGCTCCGGCGGATGCATCCGATGGTCGCGGGGCAGGGCCTTGTGGGCGGCGTCATGTTCCATGTGCTGATTGGGCCGCTGCTGGGCCAGGCGATGGTGGATGGCCCCAATGGCGAAGAGGTCGTGACCCAATTTGCCAACCTCTGGCTGCGCGGGATGCGCCCGGAGTCGGCGGACTGATGGCCGCGGAAGCCTACGCCGTCGAGGTCGATGGCGTCGTCAAGCGGTTCGGATCGCTGCGCGCTCTCGACGGCGCCACGCTTCGCATCCGCCGCGGCGAGGTCTACGGACTGCTCGGCCCGAACGGTGCCGGCAAGACGACGCTGATCCGGGCGCTCGTCGGATTGGTCGTTCCCGATGGCGGGACCGTGACGGTCCTCGGGCGCCGAGCGCCCAACCTCGATGTCCTGGGCCGGGTCGGCTACATGACCCAGCAGGCCGCGCTCTACCCCGACCTCTCGGCGGAAGAGAACGTGGCGTTCTTCGCGGCCATCAACGGCGCCCACGACGGAGTCCGCGAGGCGTTGGAATTCGTCGAGCTCTGGGACCGCCGCGGGTCCGTCGTGAGCAGCCTGAGCGGCGGAATGCGCACCCGATGCTCGCTGGCGTGCGCGCTCGTGCACAAGCCAGACCTCCTGCTGCTCGACGAGCCCACCGTCGGCGTCGATCCTCTGCTGCGCGTCCAGCTCTGGCATCGTTTTCAGCGGATGGCGCATGACGGCACCTCCATCCTGGTCTCGAGCCATGTGATGGACGAAGCCGAGCGCTGTGACCGGCTCGGGCTGATTCGCTTCGGACGATTGCTGGCCGAGGGAACGGTATCCGAGTTGAAGGCCACTGCCGGCGTGGACCGCCTGGAGGATGCCTTTCTCAAGCTCTCGGAGGCAGCCGGGAAATGAGCGGCCGGCGGGTCGCGGCCATCACGCGCCGCCTGCTCCAACAGTTCCGCCGCGATCGGCGGACACTCGCGCTGCTCTTTGGTGCGCCGCTCGTCATTCTGGGGCTGCTCGGTTATCTCCTTCGCGGCGGCGGTTCCGTACCAGCGATGGGTGTCGTCAACCTCGATGATGGGCCGCTTGGCGCTGCGATTGCCTCCCAGCTCGAACAATCGAAGACCGTGTCGGCATCGACGATGTCGCGCGCCGCAGCACAGTCGAAATTACGCTCCGGCGACCTTGCCGGGTATGTGCTTCTCCCCTCCGATTTCTCGAGCCGCGCTCAACAGTCCCGCGTGATTTCGCCGGAGATCCATCTCGAGGGCAGCCAGCCGGGACTGTCTCAGACCATGGTGCAGGCCGTCAGCGAGTCCTTCGCGGCGCTCGCCGGCCAGGCCGGCGGCGTTCGCTTCGCACCGCAGGTCACGTTCCTGTACGGCGGTCCGAGCTTCGATACGCTCGACTACTTTGGGGCGGCCTTCATCGGACTGGTGGTTTTCTTCCTCGTGTTTGTCGTCACGATCGTGGCGTTTCTGCGCGAGCGAGGCCAGGGAACGCTCGAGAGATTGATGGCGAGCCCGCTGCGACGGGGCGAGATCGTGCTCGGTTACATGCTGGGGTTCACAGTGCTCGCCCTCGTCCAGGCAGTGGAGGTGCTCGCCTTTTGTTTGCTGATCCTCCACGTGCACAACGCGGGCAACGTGGGGCTGATCTTCTTGCTCGAAGCGCTGATGGCGATCGCGGCCGTCAACCTCGGCATCTTCCTCAGCATGTTCGCCCGCACCGAGTTTCAGGCCGTGCAATTCATCCCCCTGGTCATCGTGCCGCAGGTGTTGCTCTCCGGCATCATCTTTCCCATCAGCACCGAGCCCGGACCGCTTACGGTGCTGTCCCGGGTGCTGCCGCTGACCTACGCCGTCGAGGGGATGCGCAACATCATGATCAAGGGTGCCGATATCAGCTGGTCGTCGCTGCAGCTCGACCTCGGCGTCGTCCTCGGCTTCTGCCTCCTGGTCATCCTGGCCAGCGCCGCAACGCTTCGCCGGCGTATCGCCTGAGGCTCAGTCCCGCAGGACGAGGATGATCACAACCACCACCACCAGGATGATGACGCCGCCGATGGCGAGCAGGCCGATGAGACTGATCACGGCGGACCCACGCTAGCACAGCTTTTGTCCCGGGGACTTCAGGCCTTATACTGTTACTGGTTGTAAACGTTACAGTCGAAACTGGTTAATGGAGGTTGCCAATGCCCGGGAAAAGGAAGAGCTCATCGATCAAGAACCCCAAGACCTACGAAGGCCTGAAGAAGAAAGGCATGCCGAAAAGCCGCGCCGCGGCCATCAGCAACGCGCAGGCCAAGAAAAAGAAGAAGAAGAAGTAAGCGGCTGAGCGCGATGCCAATCAGCCCGCCGCCGGTTGGCCGGTGGCTTCCTGAGTACATTCCGGCATATCTCTCGAACGGCGTGATCGGGCTGCGGGCTGGCCCCATTCCCCTCATCGAGGGCGTGGCGATCGTCAATGGGCTGGCGGCGATCGACCCGGTCGAAAAGGGCGAAGGACTTGCCCGGGCGCCCTACCCGATCGGCGGCGACCTGGAGGTCGACGGGGCCGAGCTCAGTCGCAGACCAGGTCAAGCCGTACTGGTCGAGCAACATTATGACTTCGCCTGTGGTGAGCTATCGAGCCGCTTCTCATTCCATCCCACCGACGCGACGGCGACGGTCGACGTTCTGACGTTCTGCAGCCGCTCGCTGCCCTCCGTCGTGCTCCAGGAAGTCCAGGTGCGTGTCGACCGGCCGTGCCGGCTGGTAATCAGCGCAAAGGTTGATCCGACCGGGATTTCCGGAGCCTGGCGTTCCCGCGAGACGACGACGCCGGATGCGGACCAGCCTGTGGTCGACGGATCGATGCTCTGGGAGACGCATGGCGGGCTCTCGACCTGCGGCGCGGCCTACATCACACACTTCGAAGGCGGCGACGGGGTCGAGCGCCGCCGCGCAGAACACGATGTACTCGCCCCGCTATCGACCTCGTACAGCCTCGACGCACGACCCGAGCGAAGCTACGTCCTGCGTCAGTACACCAGCCTCGTCCCAAGCCAGGCCCATCATGAACCCCATCGTCAGGCCACTCGGCTTGTCGGCATGGCCGCGCAGCGCGGCTTCGAGCATCTGCGCGCTGAGAACCGGGAGGCGTGGGAGCAGATCTGGAAGGGTCGGATCAAGCTTGTCGGCGCCGGTGAGCGATGGCAGGCGCTCGCCGACGCTGCCTTCTACTACCTTCACGCATCGGCCCACTCGTCGTCCCTCTTCAGTACCTCCATGTTCGGGCTGGCCTTTTGGCCCAACTACCACTATTACCGCGGTCATGTCATGTGGGACATCGAGGCCTTCACCTTCCCGACGCTCCTGCTGACGGCACCCGAGTCCGCCTATGCCCTGCTCGAGTACCGGGTGCAGCGGCTGCAGGCGGCGGAACGCAACGCCGCGATGTTCGGATACCGCGGACTCCAGTTTCCGTGGGCGAGCGGGCCACGACACGGCGAAGAGGCGATCCGGCTCTCCGCGCCGCACCTGGTCTTCGAGCAGCACATCAGTCTTAGCGTCGCGAACGCGTTCGCCCGGTACGTCCACGCCACGGGCGACGACGATTATCTGCGCGAGAAGGCCTGGCCGGTCCTGGAAGGCGTCGCCAACTGGATAGGCAGCCGCGCCGTCAAGACCGAGCGCGGCTATGAAATCAAACGGGTTATCGGCATTGCCGAGCAGACGGATCCGGTCGACAACAACGCCTACGTGAACATGGCTGCGACGCGAGTTTTGCAGGAGGCGGCGGCATTCGCCTATCGCTTAAAGCGGCCAGACGCCGATCGGTGGAACGCCATCGCCAGCAGCATCTATGTGCCGGTCGACAAAAGCCGGGGCATCATCCTCAACCATGACCGCTATTCGCCCGAGGCCAAGGGCGTCGCTGAAGCCACCCCGGAGGCGCTGGCGGGATTGTTCCCCGTCAACTACGCCGTCGACGGTACGACGGAGCGGCGCACTATCGAGTTCTATCTGGGACGGGTCGGCGAATTCGTCGGCTATCCCATGCTGTCCGCCTTGCTAGGGGTCTACGCGACGCGGCTTGGTGACCGGCCGGCAGCGCTCCGCTGGTTCGAGCAAGGCTATGCCGACTTCATCGAAGATCCGTTTATCGAAACCAATGAGTTCAGCCGCAGGCGGTTTCCCGACAAGCCGCGCGTCGGTCCCTTCATGGCCAACCTGGGGGGCTTCTTGATGAGTTGTCTTTACGGCCTGGCCGGTCTAGAGCTTAGCCCGGCGGATCCCTCAGATTGGTTCACGCGTCCAGTCGTGCTCCCCCAAGGATGGGAGGCCATCGAAGTCGATCGTCTGTACGTTCGCGGCCGGCCAGCCCGGCTGGAAGCGCGACATGGCACCGCAAAGGCGACGCTTCAAATGGATCCTTAGTTGTTGCTCGGAACTGCCAGGGCGCGGCTCCACTGACGGCGCAGCGCCTGCGCCACCCGCGCCGGCTCGGCCTGGTGTGAGGTGTTGAGATGGTGCAGACCGTCGTATCGCTCCGCTGTGAAGTCCGGGAAGAGCGCAGCCAGCCGATCCCGCATCGAGAGCCAGTAGGGGTGGCTGAGAGTCCCATGGCTGAAATAGACGGGCGCGGCATATCGGCGATACGAACTCGGATCGACGTGATGCTGCTTGAGCGCGGTGGTCAGAGCGCGCACGCCGGCGGGACGGCTCGTCATCCAGGGCGGCGGCGTGCCGGCGGGCGCCGGTGGCAAGGCAACACCCGGCCCAAGCTGCAACTTCAAGAATGCCGGCATCCGATCGGCCGCTGGCAGCTGGCCGGCCGCATCGATCTCGCTCCAGTAGCCGCGGGATTCTGTCGAGTCGAGGAAGTCATATGCCGGTTCGTCTACCGCCAGGCTGAGGACGCGCTCAGGGTGGGCGGCGACGTAGCCGAGCGCAACGGCGCCACCACCGGAGTGGCCGTACAGATGGAAGCGGTCCCAGCCGGCATCCTCGGCGGTCTCATTGATGCCGTCGAGCTCCATCGTGATGTCGTACCCCTGCGGCGGGGTGCCAGGTCCCGCGTAGAGCTCGAGGTCCTTGGTAATAGCCCGGACGCCGTTATCCAGCTCTCGGAGCAGGGCGGCGTAGCGGAGCGCGCAGGGCATGATCACGCCCGGCAGGAAGATTACGGCGACCGCAGACTGAGGCATTGCCTTACCAAACCCTCGAGGCAGTATATGGGTCATCGGTAGTTTCGAGACGTCGGAAAGACGTCCTCTTCGGGCAAGGACGGGGCGGCCTCGACATGGTCGACGAGCACGCTGAGGACGCCATCCTGTTTCTGCAGCCTGCCGTCCATGATCAGGATCGGCTCCAGGTTCGCCACCTGCCGGTAGCGCTGATAGATCGGCGGCCGCAGGATGACATCGACGTGGCCGAACTCGTCGGCGAGCGTGAAGAACTTGAATTCCTTGCCGGTCGAGGGCGACTGGCGCGTGATCACCAGGCCGCCGACCCGAACCTTCGCGCCATCCCCGACGCTGGCCCGGATCGTCCTTGAGTCGATCACGCGCAGCTGGTTGAACTGTGGCCGGTAGAAATGGATCAGGTGGTCGGTTGTCGAGAGTGAGAGCAACCGGTAATCCGTCGCCACGCGCTCGCGATGCGTCATGGGCTCAAGCATCACCGCCTCCGACGGCTCGGCGATCATCGGCGAGCGCTGCCAGTCGTCGGCATGCTCATTGAAGTGCCAGACTGCCTCGCGGCGGTTCGGCTCCAGGGTATCGAATGCGCCGGCCAGCACCAGGTTCTGCACCTGGGCTTTGGTCAGCCCCTGCCGGGATTGCGTCGTCAGCCGAATGCGGCGGCAGAACTCCTCGAGTGAGGTGAACGGCCCTTTGAGCTGCGCCTCGGCCAGCACCTCGAGCGCCTTGTCCCCGACGCCATGGACATAATTGAAGCCGAGCCGCAGAGCGCCGCCATCAACCGTGCAGCGGATGTAGCTCTTGTTGATGTCAACCGGCAGGATCTTGACGGCGTGGCGCTTGGCATCCTCCACGATGACGTGCGGGTGATAGAAGCCCATCGGCTGGTGGTTGAGCAACCCGGCGTACAGCGCCGCCGCGTGATGGAGCTTGAGCCAGGCGGTCTCGTAGCAGGTGCGGGCGAAGGCAGCGGCATGCGACTTCGTGAAGCCGAACTCCGCGAAGGCCGCCAGCTTGGAGAAGATCTCCTCGGCGATTGGCTGTGGGATCTCGTTTGAGGCGCAGCCGTTAAGGAAGCGCTCGCGGATCGCCCCCATCAACTCGTGCGAGCGGTGACTGCTCATCGCCCGACGGAAATGGTCGGCTTCGGCACTCGAGAAGCTGGCACATTCCATCGAGATCTTCAGGATCTGTTCCTGGTAGAGCACGACGCCGAGCGTTTCCTCGAGGATCGGTTTCAGGCGCGGGTGGATGTACATGACCGGCTCCCTGCCCTGTTTTCGCCGCAGGTAGGGATGCACCGCATCGCCCTGGATCGGGCCGGGGCGGATGATCGCGACCTCGACCACGAGATCGTTGAAGTTCTCGGGCCGGGAACGGGGCAGCGTCTGCATTTGCGCCCGGCTCTCGATCTGGAAGACGCCGATGGTGTCGGCCTCCGTGCACAACTCGTAGACTTCGGGATCTTTCAGGTCGAGCGCATCGAGATCAGGGCGGATTCCCGTATCGGCTTCGATCAGGTCGAGCGCCTCGGCCACGACCGACAGCATGCGCAGGCCGAGCATGTCCATCTTGATCAGGCCCAGCTCCTCGACATCGTCCTTGTTGAACTGGACCACCATCCGACCGGGCATCGTGGCGCGCTCGACCGGGACGATATCGATCAGGGGCTCGCCGGTGACGAGCATCCCGCCAACATGGATCGAAAGGTGCCGGGGGAACTCGAGAATCTGGGTGGCGAGGTCGAAGAGTTGCTGCCAGGGCTGTGTGGCATTCGCCGTCGGGTAGCCGGCTGCCTGCGCGATCGTTTCCGGGCTCTCCGGGTGCCAGGCCGAGGCGGATTTCGCCAGGTGGTCGATGGTTTCTTCTTTGAAGCCGAGCGCTTTGCCCACCTCGCGGATGGCCGACCGCTGGCGGTAGGTGACGACGTTGCAGACCATGCCGGTGCGTTCCGGTCCGTATTTTTCGTAGATGTACTGGATCACCTGCTCGCGGTGGGCGGTCGAGAAATCGATGTCGATGTCGGGTGTCGTCGTCATCTCTTCATGCAGGAAGCGCTCGAAGAGCAGGTTGTGTTCGATCGGATCGACTCGGGTGATCCCAAGCAGGTAGGCCACGATGCTGTCCGCCGCCGACCCGCGCCCCTGGCCGGGGATGCCGCGGGATCGGGCGAACCGCATCAGGTCCCAATTGATCAAGAAGAACTCGGAAAAACCGGTCTTGTTGATGACGTCGAGCTCCTTCTGCAGACGGGCGGCCACTTCGGACGTCACCGGGAGATACTTCTTAACGACAGCGTCCTGGCAGAGGCGATACAGAAAGGAATATGGGGTCTCGCCGGCCGGAACCGGGAAGCCTGGAAAGCGCGCGCCGACCAGGTTGAATCGGAAGCGGCAGCGCTGGGCGATCTCCGCGGCGTGCGCCATGCCCTCCTCCACGACCTGCGGGGGGTATCGGCTGAAGACCTGCCGGAGATCTGTGCCCGACTTGAGGTAATGCTCCGCATTCGGGTTCAGATAACGCTGCGCCTCGTCGAGCGTGGTGCGATGACGAATGGCCGTGAGGACGTCGTGCAATCGGTGACGCTCGGGCGTGGCGTAGAAAATCTCATTGGTGATGACGAGTGGCGCGTCATGACGCTCGGCAAGGTCGAGCAGCGCCTGGTTGCGGGAGCGGTCATCCGGCGCGAGGTGATCGTGCAGCTCGATGAAGACCCGGTCCCGTCCGAAGACCTCCTGGTAAAAGGGCAACCGGTCTTTGGGATCAGCGACTAGCGCGATCAGGTGGCGGCTCAGCGGAGCCATCGCCTCATCGCGCGATTGGGTCAGCTCGTCGACCCGTAGCCGCGCCATTCCCTTGGCATTCGGCATCTGTGCGGCGCTGATCAACCGGCAGAGGTTCATGTATCCGACCTTGTCCTCGGCGAGCAGCAGCAGCCTGTCCCCCCAGTGGTCGTAGTCCACCCGGTCCTTGGGCGGTGGTGAGCCGTCGTCGATGGTCAGCTCGGTACCGACGATCGGCTGGATGCCGGCCCGCTCAGCCGCGCCGAAGAACTTGACTGCGCCGTAGAGCCCATTCCGATCGGTGATGGCCAGCGCCGGCATCTCCAGGTCGCGGGCGCGGGCCACCAGCTCCTCAGGATGGGACGCGCCCTCGAGGAACGAGTAGTTGGAGTGGCAGTGAAGCTCGGCGTAGGCGCTCGTCATCGATTCAGTCATAGACCCGCTCGACAAACCATTCGGCATTGGCGCGGTTGCAATAGCATTCGATCGCCAGCTCGTCATCGATCAGCAGCCGCCAGTACTCGCGCGAGACGGGCCGGCGCCACCAGTCGCAGTCGATCCGCCAGCGGTTGAGAACACGCGTGACCGGCTGCCATCCCGCCGCCGACTCGAGCTGGGTCGGGACCCCATCCGGATCAAGCTGCACCCGGATCGGACGTGCCGGCGACAACAACTCGGTCATGCCGGTTTCCAGAGGATCCGGTGGTCCACAATCGGGGCAGCGTCCGCGTGAACCTCCGCGCGCTGGACCAATGATGAACCGTATTCCTCCTGCAGGCGCGCCACGGCGTCGGCGATCGATTCCTTGAAGCCGTCGCGTCGGATCAGCAAGCCGGGCTGTCGAACATACGCCGCTTCGAGCCTGCCGGCGCGCAACGTGATCCGTTCCAGCGGCGCAGCGATCGTCGCCCGCAGCAGTCGCGGGCGGAGGCCGTCGAAGAGCTCGCCCGCGGTCGTCATCGGGTAGGCAAAGCGCACCTCGATCCCGATCGGTGGCGCGGCCTCCTGGTCGAGCCTGATCCGGATCGCTCGGGTGCCCAGCCCTTGAGCGAGCAGCGACGCACTGACTCGCTCGGCCAGCGCCCGGGCGATGAATTGCAGCGCTTCCGTGTTATCGACCGGCGGATCCAGTGGCTCGCTTTCCTCGATCCGGACTGCGGGCCGCCAGGGTCGCAACCGACGTCGGTCATCTCCCAGCGCCAGGTCATAGACCTCGAGGGCTTTGGGGCCGAACTGGCGACGAAAGGCGGGCCGCGAGATCGTCTGCAGGCGGCCGATGGTCTTGAGCCCGAGGAGCTCAAGGTATTCGCGCAGGTCGTCGTCGAGTGGGAGGACATCGATCGGGTAGCGCGCGAGATAGGCCCGTGTCTTCTCCGGCTCGACGATCACGGGAACAGCGGCCGTCGCGTGGTCTGCTGCGATCTTGCTGACGAACATCGACGACGCCACGCCAATCGTCGGCGTCACGCGGATGACGGCCTCGACAGCGCGGCTGATGGCAGCGAGTAAAAGCGAACGGTCGGGCCAGCGCAGGACAAGCCGGTCGAGCCGGAGGAAGACACAGCCAGGAAGCTCACCAACAGCCACGTCAGGGGTGAAGTGGTGCAGGGTTGAGAGGAGAGACTGGCGAACCCTGGCTGTGGCCTCCTCGTCGACCGGTTGGAAGATGGCGTCCGGTGAAAACTGTTGAGCCTGGTTGAGGCTCATTCCCTCTACAACGCCCTGCGCGCGCGCTTCGGCGGAAGCGGTTGTCACCGACGCGCGCTCGTGGGCGAGCCCGCCGATGACCAATGGGTGACCGCGCAGCGCAGGTGCCTTCAGCCATGCGGCAATCAGGGACGGGTGCGGCGCGCGGACACAGCAGATCAAGGGATCGGGTAGGGAATGAGCAAGCGGCAGTTGCGGCCGGGCGGCGCCAGCCGGTTCTTCACGACCGTCGCATCGACCAGCAATCCTTCGAGGTCGCCGTCGCGGCGGAAAACCCAGGCGCTGCGCTGGAACGCCAGGATCATGCTCGCGTAATAACGGATCGCGTCATCCGCCTCAGCGTCGTAGATCAGCAGCAAGGTACAGTCGGCCTCCGCCACGCGGTGCAAGAGGTGCGGCAGTTCAGCATCGATCCCGGCTGATCGCGTTCGAGGCAGGTCGATACAAATCAGGTCGACGCCGGCGCGCGCCAGCACCCGGACGCTGGCCATCCCTTCCTTTAGTGATTTTGGTCGCACCACCAGCAGGCGATCGAGCCGCGCATCGAAGTGGTTGACGAACTCCGGATCGAGCCGCCTCGGAAAATCGACGTAGACGACCGGTCCCGTAAGGCTGGCGGCCGCCACGCTGCGCTGAGCCAGCGTTCGTTTGCCACAACCCCGGGGCCCAGCCAGCAGGCTCAGTCGCCCGACCGGCCAGCCGCCAATTCCGGTCATGTCATCGACTTCCGCAATCCCGGAGGAGCGCGCCGGGCATGGAGGGGCCGCGGGCCGTGGCGCGGCGCTCCCAAAACGGGTCTGGAGCACCGTAATCGCTTGTTGAAGACGATCCGACATCTGATCACGCCCCGTGCTCGAGATGACGACAGAACCGCGGCGACATCAAGCCTCCCCGGGGACGCAGGATCAGACGCTGAGGCTGTTCAGATAGTATCGAACAAATGTTCGTGCGTCAAGCCGTTCCTACCCTCCCCACTTCCGGGCGGCCGTCGGCGGCTGCTAGATTCGGGCGATGATCACGCTCTGGGCATACGTGTTCGCCGTGGTTTCGGCGACCGTCAGCTGGCAGCCATGGCAGCATCTGTCCGGGGTCTTCGATCTCGCCGGGCCCCGTAGCGATGGGCGGTTGGTGGCGGCCGCCGGTGGCCGTCTCTTCCTGGTGGCCACCGATGGCGCCATCGCGCCGTTTGCCGATGGTCAGGGCGGCTATCAGGTGGCGTCCGGCCCAGAGGCGTATCTCGATGTCTCGCCCGGGCTTCATGTCGGAAGTGCAAACTGCAACTTCGCGCGCGACGACGTCTTCGTGATCAGGCCGACGCCGCCCATCGGTATCACCCGGGTGGATCCTCAGGGTCATGCCACCAACTTCGTGGATCTCACCGGTGTCGACAGCCTCAACGGCATCGTGTTCGATACCGTTGGCCGGTTCGATCATCGACTACTGGTTTCGGGGCTGCGCAATCAGCACAGCACGATCGTCGCCGTTGACTGCAAGGGTGGGGTCGTGACGATCACCAGCACGGCGCCATCCCTCGAGGGCGGGTTCGCGGTGGCACCGGCGGGATTCGGAACGCACGCCGGCGAGCTGGTCGCCCCGGACGAGAACAGTGGCGCCATCTGGACCGTCAGTGCGACCGGCCGCTCCGAGTTGCTCGTTGCCTCCGGCATCCCACATGGCGGTGACATCGGGGTCGAGAGCGCGGCATTCGTGCCCTCCGGCTTCACGGCTCATGGCGGCACGGCCTACGTCTCCGACCGCGCCACCCCGAACAACCCGCATGTGGGCACCGACAACCTCTTGCGAATGCCGGCGAGCGATGTGCTCGCTGCCGGCGTTCGTGATGGCGACCTCGTCGTGGTTGCGGAAGGTGGCGCCTTGACCATCGACGTTCGCTGTGCGGAGAGTTGTACGTCGACGGTGATCGTTTCGACCGGCACATCGGCACACATCGAAGGCCATCTCGTCATCCGCGCGAATTCGCCGCGGCCGGCGCCCAGTTCTCTGCCGGCGGTCGCGGATCTCGGGTCCCAGCGAAATCAACTGCTCGTTCGACTGGCGATCGGCGCGGTGATCGCCGCCGTCCTTGCCGCCGTGGTCGTCCTCAGGGCGCGTCGTGCGAGGCGGCGCTAACCCTACCTGGCTTCCTGCAGGCCGACGCTGAACATCGCCTCAAGGTCGTGCTTCGAGTAGACCTTGAAGGCCACGTGGGTTCGGGTCTTGAGAATGCCCGGGATCTGCGAGAGGCGGGTGGTGACGATCTCGGCGATTTCCTCGTGATCCTTGACCCGGAGGATGGCCACGAAATCAAACTCACCCGTGACCGAGTAGGCCTCGGCGACACCGGGCACATCGGCGAGCGCTGGTCCGAGCCCGGCAATTGCCGAACGCTCGGCTTCGATCAGGACGATCGCGGTGACCACGACGGCATTGTCTCATCTCGCTGGCGAATACAAAATCTTTGTCTTGAGTCAAGAAATTGGCTGGGTCGGCGTGTGTCGCAAGCCGATCCCCTAACGGCCACGGGATCCTTGGGTGGCCCGAGCCCGCGCCGATCCGAGGTCGGGTATTCAGCGCCTGGTCTCGTACCTGGTCAGGAGCACGCCGTCGGGAAACGTCCGGGTCTCCACCAGGTTCAGGTTCACCCAGTTGTCCAGGGCCGTGAAGAACGGCGTGCCGCCGCCCACCAGGACCGGGTGGGTGACGATCGCGTACTCGTCGATCAGCCCGGCCCGCATGGCCGCCGCGGCGAGGGTGGCGCCGCCGACGTCCATGGGACCGCCATCCTCAGTCTTGAGCCGGGTGATCTCGGTGACAGCGTCGCCGGTGACCAGGCGGGCGTTCCAGTCGACCGCGCTGGTCGTCGAGGAGAACACCACCTTCGGCATGTCCCGCCAGCGGCGGGCGAACTCGATCTGCGCCGGTGTGGCGCCAGGCTGCTGGTCGGCGGTCGGCCAGTGGGAGCTCATCGTCTCCCACAGTTTGCGCCCGTACAGCGCCAGGCCCGTCGCCCCCACCCGGTCGGACCACCACTGGAACAGCTCGTCGCTCGGCACGCTCCAGCCGAGGTCGTCGCCGGACGCGGCGATGTAGCCGTCCAGGCTCAGGTTCATGCCAAAGGTCAGTTTCCGCATGGCGTCAGCCTACTGTGAGTGGGTATTCGGCGTACAGACCAACACGGCGCGGAAAATTCATCGGTCAGACCACACCGAGGGCCGGTTGACCACCGCGCCAAGCGGATGCTGCGTACGGAAGGGACGGTCACCGGCACACGCCGAGCGTCCAGCACAGCTGCGGAGTCCCCGAGGGCGCACGGTCCCGTAAGTTCCGCCCGGTGCTGTGTCTCGGTAACCGTGCCCTAAACGGACGCCCCACCGGTGATGCCGAGGTAGGCGTCGCGCGGTGTCCGGTCACCGAGCGACTGGTGGGGTCGGATGCGGTTGTAGATGTCGCGGAAGCGGGCGGTCTCCATCGCAAGCGCTCCGCCGTCATCGATGGGCGCGCGGTAGAGGTGCTCGTATTTGAGTGCTAAAGATCGTTTCTCCTGTCACGGTCTCGTCCTGAAACCCTGCCAGTTATCTTGACGCACTAGATCTTGACTAATGCGAACATATGTTCGTATAATAGGAGGGTGAAGACTGCCGCGCCGGCTAGGCTGGTCAAGCTCGTCGACGATGTGATGAGACCGGCGGGCGCCACAATCAGCGCGGTAACAAAGTGCCAATCGGCGGGACAAGCGACTACGGAGGACCTGGCGGCCGGATATCGGGCGGCCAGCGACGTCCTGAAGTTTATCGACGGCTTTGACTCCGATTGGAATCGAAGGTTTCCCGAAGTGCCGTTCTCGACCTCGGACGCCGTGCTCAGGACCTACCGGCAGTATCAGCTCCGCTTCTGGCAAACCGCACCAGAGTTTCTCCTACCTCGTTGACGCCCGCCCTAGTAGCCGAGTTGCTCGAAATGACTCGCGAGGACGTTCTCAGCTGCCTCCTCGTGCTTCTCGACCGATTTCACAGCATGGACAAGACCGGCTTGCTGCCCGAGCAGCATGCCAGCTCGCTGATAACGCTCGCTCTGGCTCGAGACCGGTTGGCCATCGAAATGGCAGAACACGTCGCTAAGCTCAGCAAGTCAGGCGCTTGCGTCGACGACTGGGGGTCAGTGTCGACCCCTGATTGGGTTCGGCACCAGTGCAACATGCCTTCGGGAGTCGCGGGGGATCTTCTTCACGTCGGTGAGCAGCTGCCGAACCTGACAAAGACGATGGAAGCGGTCAGGAATGGGAAGATTGGTTTCGCGCATGCGGCAATCATCGCGCGTCATGCGCAGGCGATTACGCACTCCGACAGCGCTGAACCGTTCGACGAAACGCCATTCCTCAAAGCTGCCGAGGAAAGCAGCGTCGGCCGGCTCTGGTATTACGCGATGCACGCCTGGCACCGCGCCGATCCCGACGGTGTCGCCGATGAACAGCGCCAGGCGGCGGAGCGCCGCTACCTGCGCCTGACCGACGGCGAGGATGGGACGCTGTATGTCAAGGGGGCGTTCGACTCGGCCGCGGGCGCGACCATACGGACCGCACTCGAACCACTCGGACAGCCTCATGGCGACGGCGATGACCGAGGCCGCGAACGCCGGAACGGCGACGCGCTGGTCGAACTGGCGGCCCACAGTCTGGATACCGCCGCGATTCCGCAGCACGGTAGTGTCCGCCCGCACGTTCAGGTGACGACCACGCTGGAGACTCTGCAAGGCCTGATCGGGGCGCCCGCAGGTGAGATGGCGCTGTCGCTGCCCATCTCAGCGAAGACCGTGCAGCGATTCGCATGCGACAGCTCAATCACTCGGGTTCTGCTCGGCGCGGACTCCGCGGTCATCGATGCCGGCCGGGCAAAGCGCGTCGTCGCTGGTGGCACTCGTCGCGTGCTCGACGCCCGCGACAAACACTGCCGCTGGCCAGGTTGCGAGCGCCCGGCCTCGTGGAGTTCGGCGCACCATATCATCCACTGGGCCCAGGGTGGCAAGACCGATCTTTCGAACATGCTCCTGCTCTGCCAGCACCATCACTGGACGGTCCATGAAGGCGGCTGGCGGTTGTCCCTGGCCGCGGATGGGCGGGTGATCGCGATTCCCCCTGAAACAGAGTTTTATCCGCCGGAGTTCTATCCCTCAGCCCGCGCGCCCGACGAATTCGACGTAGCCTGACCGTAAAGTCTGGCTATGGCAGGCCAGGTCCGCGTCGGGTGTTCAGGCTGGTCGTATCCCCACTGGCGCGGACGCTTCTACCCCGAGAAACTGCCGGCACGCGAGCACTTCGCCTTCTACGCGCGGCACTTCGACACCGTTGAGCTGAACAACTCGTTCTACCGGCAACCGCCGCCCGAGCGATTTGACGCATGGAGAGAACTGGCGCCGGCCGGATTCCGGTTCGCCGTCAAGGGCAGTCGTTACGTCAGCCACATCAAACGCCTTGCCGTCGAGCAGAAGTCCATCGATATGGTCGTCGAGCCGGCCGTTCGACTCGGCGAGAAGCTCGGGCCGATCCTGTTTCAGCTTCAAGCGAACTTTCACCTCGACCTGGAGCGGCTCGCGCGATTCCTCGCCATGCTTCCCGATCACCCGCGATTCGCGTTCGAGTTCCGTCATGATTCGTGGCTGATCCCGGCGGTCTGCGACCTGCTCCGCGCGCATCGGATCGCCCTGTGCATCCCGGATCATCCGAAGATGCCGAAGGTGTTCGAGATCACGAGCGACTTCGCATATGTAAGGATGCACCTGCCATCTCGGGGGCTCGGCTACGGCAAGCGGGCTCTGCAACCATGGGCGGATCGGGCTGGCGCGTGGAGGGCGCGTGGTCTCGACGTCTTCGTGTACTTCAACAACGACATGGAAGGACACGCCATCAAAGATGGCCAAACGCTCAAGGATTTACTCGGCTCGCCCGTTATGTCAAAGAATTGGCAGAGCGGCCCGCCTGGATGATGGCGCGCACCGGCAGGGTGGCGGTCCTGGTCGGTGTCCTCATGTGCCTGCCCGGAGGTGTCGGTCTGGTGCTGGGCTTCATCCTCCGCGACCATCGAGGCAGCTGGCTGGTTCTCGGAATGGGGCTCCTATTCCTCACGACGGGGCTCGGCTACATCGCGTGGGGCGCGATGCGGCTGAGAAGCCTGCGCCGACCAGCGTAGGCGCCGCCGGCCGCCTCCGGCTGGTCTCAATCGGGGTACGGTGGCGGGAAGGCCGGGATTCGAACCCGGGGAGCGGATTAAAAGCCCGCTCAAGCGCTTAGCAGGCGCTCGCATTCGACCACTCTGCCACCTCCCCGCGGAGGCGGTAGCCAGTTTACCCTGTTTCCATGGAAGCTTCCGTCGATGAGCAATGGGCCCGCTACGGCCGCGCGCTGATCGGCTCGATGAGCGAGGTGCTCACTGAGACGCCCGATGAGACACACGCCAATCTGCTCGAGACCGCCGACTACTGGCTCTCCCTGGGTTTGGTACTGGGGCTTCGGGACCCCGCCCAGGCGACCGAGCTGCTGCAGGTGATCGAGGCGCACGAGGCGGAGCGCGGCGAGCTCGAGCGTGACGCTGCGGGTCTGATCAACCAGGTTTTTCGGTAAGGCGCGGGGATCGCGATGAGGCGGCGCGGACTGGTTTCGCAGATGTACGCGGCCGCTCGCCTCGCAAATGACATCTCGACGCTGGCGTCCGGAGATCCGCGGCGGATTACCCGGCGCGCGAAGAACAAGATCATCGGCCGGGCGCTCGGCCGGGCAGGACTCTGGCGCCTACTGTGGCGATGACCTCTCCAGATCGGAGCTTACGACCCTTTGACTCGCTGCGCCAGCCGCTTGAGGTCCTGGACGAAGGCCTGCATTTCGATCTCGCGGCTCTCGTCATCCGGCGCCCGGAGGATCGACGACGGGTGGACGGTAGCCATCATCAGCGGGAGGCCCGGCCGCTCGATGAACTGGCCACGCTGGAGGCTCACCCGGAAGTCGCGCCCGAGCAGCGCCTGCGCCGCCGTGGCGCCGAGTAGCACCAGGATCCTCGGCTTGACAAGGGCGATCTCGGAATCGAGCCAGGGCCGGCAGGCGCTGATCTCAGCAGCGTTGGGCTTCTGGTGTAGCCGCCGCTTCCCCTGCGGCTTCCATTTGAAGTGTTTGACGGCATTTGTGATGTAGACGCGCGTGCGATCAATCCCCGCCTCTTCGAGTGCCTCGTCGAGCAGACGCCCCGCCGGACCGACGAACGGCTTGCCTTCGATATCTTCGCGGTCACCCGGCTGCTCCCCGACGAACATGACCGCGGCATGCTCCGCACCTGCTCCAAACACAGTCTGCGTGCCGGTTTTGTAGAGGTCGCAGGCCCGGCAACCGGCTGCGGCATCGCGCAGCCTGGACAGGTTCGGTGTTTGCGGAATGAGTTCGTGAGCCGGGGATTGCTGCCCACCCCGGCTCGGTTCCAAGCCGAGACCGGCTGCTCCACCTGAGGTGGTGGTCGCAACGAGGCGCGACTACGTCGTTGCCGGACTCAAGCGGCAAGCTTAGCGTGAACTCGCTGCCCTTCCCGGGCTTCGACACCGCAACGATGTCACCACCATGGAGGCGGGCCAGTTCGCGAGCGAGATAGAGGCCGAGGCCCGTGCCGGGGACCTCACCGAAGGGAGCCAGCCGGCTGAATCGAACGAAGAGCCGGCTCATGTCCTCGGCGGCGATACCGATGCCCTGGTCGCGAACGCTGAGGATGGCGAGCCCGCCCACCGCAGACACCTGTGCCGTCACATCCCCGCCCGCCGGCGAGTATTTGATCGCATTATCGACCAGGTTGCCCATCACGATCTCCAGCCGCATTGGATCGCCGAGCACCCAGAGTTCGTGGCCGACGCGGTCATCGAAGCGCAGGCGATGCTTCGGCGTGGCGTTTGGCTCCGCATCCGTCAGGCTGCGCCGGAGGAGCTCGCGCAGCTCGACGCGCTTGCGTTTCAGCTGGAGCCGTCCGTCCTCGAGCCGGGCCGCCTCGACCATCTCATTGGCGAGGAGATTGATCTGGGCTGTCTTCGCCTTGAGGAGGGGCAGCACCGGGCGCAGCCATTCGGGGATCGGTCCCAGGGATTCGTCTTCGATCATCGATAGATAGCCGCCCAGCATGGCCGCAGGCGCGCGGAGCTCGTGCGATGCGAGGCGCAGGAACTCCGACTTCGCTTTTTCCAGGCTGGCGAGATGGTCTGCCTTTTGTCGCAGGCGATTCGCCTCGAGTAGCTCTCGCTGACGCGCCTGCAACTTCTCATCGGTCTGCTCGGCCAGCACCATGATGTAGCTCACCCGGCCGGCCGAGAACACCGGGTAGGCATCGATGTTCCAGATCTGATTCTCTTCCGGGACGCGCCCGCCTGCGGCGGCGAAGTAGGTCTGCGGCTCGCGGCTTACCCGAACCAGCCGAAACAGCTCGATGATCGCATCCTGCTCATCTCGGAAGACCTCTCGCACCGACTGTCCGTCTGACGGCATGCGGTCCAGCATCAGCACACTCGCCAGCGCGCGGTTTCCGTATCGAAATCGGAAGTCGTCGTTGGAATGCTCGAAGACCCCAATCCCTACGGGCAACGCGTCCAGCACACGCGGCAGCAACTCGACAGCCCCATGTGACGCTGGACGATCGGGAGGCGGGCGCTCGGGTGTCCGGGGCGTTCGTCCTACGTTGATCACCGGTTCATGCTCCTGATGCTGATACACCGACAATATGATTGTAATATAGTTGCGTACTCATATTGCCTGTAAACCCTGCTCCGCGAGCACAACTGGCCAGCACGGCGGCGATCGCGCGCTCGCTGAGCGACCAGGTCGATCTGGTCCGTGGATACACGCCTGGCTCCTCTTTCAGCTCGCCACTCTCGGCGACGCGAAGATGTGATATTCAGCATATAAGATTCCGCAAAAAGTCGCAACGCGGCGCAATTCGAACGCCGGTACACTGACGTGAGTGACAGACGCGTCGACGCCGCTGCGACTGGCCCCCACGACCGACGGCGGGCCGGTCGGTCCGGTGATGGTCATTGGGGGAGCCGAAGACAAGCTCGGCGAGCGCGTCATCCTGTCGCGCTTCGTCGAGCTGGCCGGTGGCGACCAGGCTCACATCGTGGTCATCAGCACCGCGTCCTCGCTGGGCAACGCGGCGACGGACCTGTACCGCCATATCTTTGCTCGGATCGGGGTCACCAACGTGACCGGGCTGCGGCCCGAAACTCGCGAAGAGGCAAACGATCCGCGGACCATCGACGCCATCAAGAAGGCGACAGGGATCTTCATGACAGGGGGAAATCAGCTTCGCCTCTCTTCGGTGATCGGCGGCACGAAGTTGGGGGCTGCCATTCTCGACGCCCACGGCCGGGGCGTCGTGGTGGCCGGCACGTCAGCGGGCGCCAGCGCCGTGGCCACCCACATGATGGCGTTCGGCAGCTCCGGCGCGACGCCCAAACATCGCATGGCGCACGTCTCCGTCGGCCTTGGCCTGCTGGTCAACGTCGTCGTCGACCAGCATTTCGAACAGCGCACCCGCCTCGGACGGCTGCTTGCGGTGGTCGCCCAATCGCCCTCGTTGATCGGCCTGGGGCTCGATGAAGATACGGCCGCGGTCATCGATGCCAACGACATCCTCGACGTCATCGGCCGTGGATCCGTGACGATCGTGGACGGCTCCGATGTCATCACCGACGCGTTCCAGACCACCGGTCACAAGCCGATGATGGTGTCGAACGCACGTCTGCACTCACTTCCGTCCGGCTACCGGTTCGACCTGCGAGCGCGACGCGTCCTGCCGCTCGACGACAGCAAGCGAGAGCGCATCGCGCAGCTGGCGCAAGGCCGCATCGCCAGGATGGTGCGCCAGGCAGCCGCCGAAGGCCGCGACGATCGCGCGCTCGAGCGCCGCCGCGCGCGACATGAGGACCAAAAGGCGTCGGAGTGAGCGATTCGCGCATGGAGACGCGAGTCGAGCGCGACGAGGACGCCAAGCACGAACCTGTCGCGAACAAGCCCCCGCTGAGTCCCGACCTCAAGATCCTCGAAAGCCAGGTGCTGCGCGGTCCCAACTACTGGTCGTACGAGCCGGCGATCCGACTGCTCGTGGACCTGGGGTCGCTCGAGCACTGGCCTTCGAACACCCTGCCGAAATTTACCGATGTCCTCGTCGGGCTGCTCCCGGGTCTGCACGATCACGGTTGCTCGCTCCATCGGCCGGGCGGCTTCATCGAGCGGCTCCGCGACGGGACCTGGATGGGACACGTCGCCGAACACGTCGCCCTGGAGCTGCAGCGCGAGGCCGGCGGTTCGACCACCAGGGGCAAGACCCGCCGGGCGGGGACGCCCGGCCAGTACAACGTCGTCTACGGGTACAGCGAGGAGCAGGTGGGCCTGGCGGCCGGCAAGCTCGCGGTTCGCCTCCTCAACCACCTGGTGCAGGCCAATCCGACGTTCGATTTCGTTGCCGAGCTGGAAAGCCTCGTCCTGCTCGCCGACCGGGCAGCCTTCGGACCATCGACCCAGGCCATCCTCGACGAGGCCGCTCGCCGCGACATCCCCTACATCCGGCTCAACGACCAATCCTTCGTCCAACTGGGCCAGGGGAAGTATCAGCAGCGGATCCGTGCCACGATGACGTCGCGGACGTCCGCGCTCGGCGTTGACATCGCCGGCGACAAGAAGTTGACGACCACGTTGCTGGCGGCGGCGGGGCTCCCGGTGCCGAGGAGCGACATGGTGCGCTCCGCCGACGAGGCGGGCGCGGTCGCCGCCCGGATTGGCTACCCGGTCGTGACCAAACCGCTCGACGGCAACCACGGCCGCGGCGTGAGCCTCGACCTGCGCACCGATGCGGACGTTCGGCGCGGCTTCGAGCGCGCGATCGAGCAGACCCGCAGCGGCATCGTGGTGGTCGAGAGTTATATCCAGGGCAACGACTACCGGGTGCTGGTCATCGATGGTCACATGGTCGCGGTGGCGCAGCGGGTCCCGGCCCACGTGATCGGCGATGGGGAGCATACGGTCCGCGAGCTGGTCGACATCACCAATCGCGACCCACGCCGCGGCATCGGCCACGAAAAAGTGCTGACCCGCATCAAGGTCGACGGTAGCGCCGAGGAACTGGTCAAGCGGCAGGGATTCGATCTCGATGCGGTGCCGCCCAAGGGAAGCGTCCTCAAGCTGGCCGCCACCGGCAACATGTCAACCGGCGGCATCTCCATCGACCGGACCTGGGAGGCCGATCACGACAACGTCGAGATCGCGGAGGAGGCCGCCCGCGTCGTCGGGCTCGACGTGGCCGGCATCGACTTTTTGACGCCGGACATCTGCCAGCCGGTCCGCGAAACCGGAGGCGCGATCGTCGAGGTCAACGCCGCGCCGGGATTCCGGATGCACACCCATCCGACAGAGGGCGATCCGCAGTACGTCGCCAAGGCCGTGATCGACATGATGTTTCCGCAGGGAACGTCGGCCCGGATCCCGATCGTCGCCGTGACCGGCTCCAACGGCAAAACCACAACTGCCCGGATGATCGCCCACATCGTCCGGGGTCTCGGCCACCACGTCGGGATGACGACCACGGATGGCATCTACATCGATGGGCGGCTGGTGAAGCAGGCGGATGCCAGCGGACCACGGTCGGCCCGCATGGTGCTGCAAAACCCGCGTGTCGACTTTGCCGTCTTCGAAGTCGCCCGCGGCGGCATCCTCCGTGAAGGTCTCGGCTACAGCGCGAATGATGTTGCGGTAGTCCTGAATGTGACCGGTGACCACATCGGCCTCAAGGAGGTCAACTCCCTGCGGCAGCTGGCCGCGATCAAGCGGGTCATCGTGGAGGCGGTCCCCCGAAGTGGCACGGCCGTGCTCAATGCCGATGACGAGCTCGTCGCCGATATGCGAACGCATTGCAGTGGCTCCGTGATCCTCTTCTCCCTGCGCGACGACAACGAACTGGTGGAGCGCTGGGTGCGGCGCGGGCGCAAGGCCTTCGTCATTCAGAAGCAAGCCGGGGGCGGCGAGATGATGGTCCTTCGGGAGGGGCGGCGCAGCACCCAGATTGGCTGGGTCCACCTGCTGCCGGCCACCTTCGAGGGCCGGGCCCGGGCCAACGTGCAAAACGCGCTGGCCGCCGCTGCCGCCGCGCACGCTGCAGGGGCGCACCTGCACGATATCCGGCAAGGGCTGCGCAGTTTCCACCCGTCGTTCCACGAGGCGCCCGGACGGCTCAATATGTTCGAGCTCCACGGCGTGAAGGTGATCGTCGACTATGCCCACAACCCGCACGGCCTCGAGATGGCCGGTGATTTCGTCGAGCGGCTGACGGCGCCCGGCGTCAACGGGCCGGAGCCGGGCCGGCGGATTGCCGTGATCGCCACCCCGGGCGACCGACGGGACGAGGACATCCGCGAGCTCGGCCGGGTGGCGGCCCGGGTCTTCGACGACCTCATCGTCCGCGAGGACGCAAACCCGCGTGGGCGGCGGCGCGGCGAGATCGCCCAGCACGTCATGGAGGGCATCAAAGCGGCCACCGAGAGCCGGGTCCGCTACGCCGAGGTCATCATCGATGAGCGGCCGGCCATCGACGCCGCGCTGCGCCGGGCACGGGCCGGGGACGTCGTGCTGTTATGCGTCGACAAGCCGGCCGACACCTGGCACGACCTCGAGGCGCGCCGGGCCCTGCCGGTTTCGCCGGCATAGGGCGGCGGCCCGGCGCCAGGCGCATCTGACTTATTCTCGCGCCCGTCGGACCAGCGATCGGACCAGCTGCGGATCGGCGGAAACGCCACCGCACTCGCGCAGATAGCTGAAGATCTCCGGTCGCTGCGAAAGCGCGGTGATGGCGACCACGTCGCCCGCTTCAGCCTCCCGCAACATCCAATCCAGGGCCTCCACCTCATCGGGAAACACCGGTACCTGCGGCTTGCCGCCGTCGATGATGCCGGCCTGCAGCCGGCGGATCAGGTCCTGCGGATCCCGACCACGCAGGTATCGCCGCAGCTCAGCGATCGCCACCCGGTCGGCGCCACGCGCCGCGGTGTAACCCAGGCGATGCAGGATGACATCGGTGCGGTCGCCGGCCGCGCCGAAGCTGAGAAAGACTCGGGCGCCCCGGAGCCGCAGGCCCTGGCAAATTTCCAAAAGTCCGCGCAGGCCATCTTCATTGTGGGCGTAATCGATGACGACCACCCGGCCGTCGACGTCGAAAACATTGGCGCGGCCGGGATTGTGATCGGGGTCCAGCACAAACGATCGCAGACCGTCGACGACAGCGTCCTCGGGGAGATCCGCCCCCAGCGCGGCGGCCGCGGCGGCCATCGCATTGCTGACGTTGTGGGAAGAAATGCCGGCCAGCGTGACCGGCACATCCTCCACTGGGAGCAACCGGTGGACGGGGCGGCGCGGCGACATGATGACGAGCGCTCCGTCCAGGACGGAAATTGCTCGCCCACCTTCCGCCAGGGTGGCGCGGATCGCGGGGTGATCGGCATCGAGGGAGAAGAGCCAGGGATGGCCCGCCGCCTGGCGCCGCATCGCGAGCACCCTGGGGTCGTCGGCGTTGAGAACATCCCACCCATTCGGCCGGGTGATCTTCGTAATCGTCGCCTTCACCTCCGCCAGCTGATCGAGCGTCCGGATCCCGTACTGGTCGAGGTGGTCGGCCGTCACGTTCGTGACGACGGCGACATCGTTGTGATCGGTACCGATCCCTCGGAGTAAGATGCCCCCCCGGGCCGTTTCCAGCACGGCGACGGCGATCCCCGGTTGCGCCAGCGCCTTGGCAGCACCACTGAATCCCGAGTAGTCGCCGGCTTCCACCAACTGGTCATCGCGGTAGACGCCATCGGTCGTTGTGTAGGCAACCGACTGGCCGGCGGTGCGGGCCAGGTGCGCGATCAGCCGAACGGTGGTCGTCTTTCCGTTGGTTCCGGTCACCGCGATGACCGGGATCGCCGGCCGTAACCCGGGCGGTGGGGCCCCGGGCTCGACCGCGCCGACGCGGCCGGCCGCCTCTTCGATCGCGCGCGCGATCGAGCGACGCCCGTCGAGGCCGAGCTCCAGCACCGGCGCCAGCTCCCGGCCAAACGCCTCCGCCGCTCCCTGCCGCCGCCAGGGAAAGGCGATCACGACCTCGTCAGTGTTCGCCCCGGGCCGGCCCCGGACGGCCAGGTGGGTCTGCGTTGCGTCAGCGAGCTCGCGGGTGAGGTGAACGGCGAGCCGGGCGATGAAGCGGCGGCGCTGATCGCTCCCCGGAACACCCGCGCTGGCCACCGACGGAATCCCCGCCCGCCGGGCCAGCCGTTTCGCGCGTTCGTCGGGTAAGCCGAGCCAGGAGCCCACGCCGAGCGTCAGCTTGATCGCGGGGCGCGTGAAATACAGGTTCGGTCCGTCGAGCACGCGGAGCTCGCGCAGGGTAATGCCGTCAGCTTCGCCCATAGGTGGCCAGGGTTCAGTCTGGCAGGCGGGCGGCGGCTAGCTCAGGCTTTCTTTGGTCTCGGGCTCGCCGGTTTGCGCCATCGTCTGATGCAGGCGCGCGAGCAGCACGCGATAGTCGGTGATCAGCTGCCGGGTGCGACTGCGCACCATCCGATAGTCGGAGATTGCCGGCCGGCCCTCGACTCGGTGATCCAGGAACGGCTGCAGCGCGGTGCTCAGCTCCCTTGTCTTCTCCGCCATCACGCCGAGGATCTGTACCTTCAGATCCGTCGAAAGCCCCTCCATGATGTCCGCGTATCCCTCGAGCAGCGATAGCTTGGTCCGGATCGCTCTCGCCGCGTTTGACGCCCGCTCGTCGGCCGCCGACGGGCGCGGAGGTCGAAGCGGAAGCACCTTGCCCGGCTGGAGCGCGCTCATGCGGTGAAGACCAGGCCGTAACCGCGGCGCGGCTCGCTCACCAGGCGGGCAGGCACCCTGGCGGTCGCAAGGTGACGACGCAGGCGGACGACGTACGTTCGAAGCTGCTCGGCGGAGAGCTCCGGTGCGCCCCAGGCGAGGTTGACCAGCTGGGTCGCGGAATAGAACTGACCGGGCCGGCGGCCGAGGAACGCCAGCAGCTCGACTTCTCGCCGCGTGAGCGTCAGGTGCCGGCCGGCATAGCTGAGCACCCGGCGACGAACATCCAGATCGAGTCCGGCCAGCTCCCACAAGCGGTGCTCCCAGAAGTCGAGGCGTGACTGCAGCCGGCGGAAATGCGCCTCCATCGAGCGCTCATCGGCATCGTGGCTAAGGGCGACCGCCTGACCGTTGCCTTCCCCACTCCGCAGTCGGTTCAGCGTGCGTTCGGCGAAGGTGGCCAGCTCGCGATAGATCGTGACCCACTGGCGGGCATCTTCGACATCGCGGGTTTCGGGCTGTTCCCCCTGGATCAAGTAGAGCTCGCTGGTCGGCGCGCTGGTGACAAAGGCTCGAGCCATGGCTCGATACTACGCCTCCGGCGACGGGCTCAACCGTTTCAGGCGAACCTGCCAGTACTGCAGGCGCTCGTAGAGCCGTTCGCTTTCTCGCAGCATGATGGCAAGCTCGGCCTTGAGCTCGTGCTGCGCGGCCGGCAGCATCGTGCCGAGCCGGGCGCGGGTCCTTGTGAGGACCTCGGACCTGAAGTGAAACAGCTGCTCGTAGACCCGGACCCAGTGCCGGGCGTCCTCGGCAAACGCGGTGTGCGGGTCTTCGCCATCGAGCAAGCGGACCGAGCCCCAGGCAGGCTCGATCGGCTCCTCCAGCTCCTGCATCGCCCCACATGAAACCTCGAGCACAGCAAAAATGGCAGCAAAAGTTGGGGCGTTGTAGCATGGGCCGCAGGAGGGCAGCCTTTGGTCCAGCAGGCCCGGCGAACTCGAGAACCGGACGATCTCGATCTGCCGATGATCGCCCGGCCGTTTCCGGGCGCGGCCTTCGATGTGGTTGCCATGGCCGCATCGGCGGGGGGCATTGCGGCCCTCGGCCGGGTGCTGGCGGACCTGCCTCCCGACTTTCCGGCCGCGATCGTGGTCGTCCAGCACCTTGATCCCCGCCACCGCAGCCTGATGGCCGACATCCTGCGCCGGCGGACCGAGCTGGCGGTGGTGCAGGCCAGCGAAGGCGACCGGGTGGTGCCCGGCACCGTCTTCATCGCGCCGCCCGACCGCCACCTGCTCGTCAATTCCGACGGGACGCTGTCCCTGACGCAATCCGAGCTGGTCCATTTCGTGCGCCCCAGCGCGGATCTGCTGTTCGAGTCGGTGGCGGCGAGCTACAAGGATCGGGCCATTGCCGTCGTCCTCACCGGGACGGGCAGCGATGGATCGATGGGCATCGGGGCGATCAAGAAGATGGGCGGCACCGTGATCGCCCAGGATGAACGCACGGCTGAGTTCTATGGCATGCCGGCCGCGGCCATCAAGTCCGGCAACGCCGACTTCATCTTGCCGCTGGAGGAGATCCCATCCGCACTCGTCACCCTGATCATGAAGGGCATCGCCCAATGACCGACGATCCGCAGGATCCCGACCTCGAACGTCTGCTCCAGTACCTGCTGGAGAATCGGGGCTTCGATTTCAGTGGCTACAAGCGCACCACCCTGCACCGCCGGCTCGCCAAGAGGATGTCACAGGTGGGGGTCGCTGACTACAAAGCCTATCTCGAGTACCTGCAGCTCCATCAGGAAGAGTTTGCCGCCCTTTTCAACACCATCCTGATCAACGTCACCGGCTACTTCCGCGATGCGCCCGCCTGGGATTATCTGCAGCGCGACATCCTGCCTAGGATTATCGCCGGGAAGGAAAAATACGAGCCGATCCGGGTCTGGAGCGCCGGCGTCGCCTCAGGTGAGGAGGCGTATAGCGTCGCAATGCTGCTCTCCGAGGCGCTGGGCGCCTCCGAATACCGGGATCGGACGAAGATTTACGCCACCGACGTCGACGAAGACGCGCTAACCCAGGCTCGTCAGGGCCGGGCGGAGGAGAAGGACCTCGAGGAAGTCCCGGAAGAGCTACGGGAGAAGTACTTCGAGCGCGAGGGGGATCGCTACCTGTTACGAAGTGACCTGCGCCGCTCCATCATCTTCGGTCGTCACGACCTGGTGCAGGACGCGCCGATCTCGCGGATCGATCTGTTGATTTGTCGCAATACCCTGATGTATTTCGAGAGCGAGGCGCAGGCCAAGATCCTGGCGCGCCTGCATTACGCCCTGAACGAGAACGGGTACCTGTTTTTAGGCAAGGCGGAAATGTTGCTCAGCAGAGACGCGCTGTTCACGCCGGTCGAACTGAAAAACCGCGTCTTCACCAAGGTGCCGAAGGCCAGCCTGCGGGAGCGGCTGCTCGTGCTGGCCCAGGCGGGCAACGTCGATATGGGCAATCAGCTGACCCGCCAGGCTCGACTTCGCGACGTGGTCGCGGACACGCTCCCCCTGGCGCACCTGGTCGTCGACGGCGGCGGCTATTTGATTTCGATCAACCAGCGGGCCCGGTCGCTGTTCGGCCTGGTGACGGCCGACATCGGCCGCCCCTTGCAGGACCTGGAGGTTTCCTACCGGCCGGCGGAGCTGCGCTCCATGATCGACGAGGCCTATCGAGACCGGCGCCCGGTGGAAGCTCGCGACGTGGAGCGGCGGAGCGGCAGCGGCGAGGCCCAGTATTTCGATGTCGAGGTTGTCCCGTTGCTCGATAACGACGCGACGCTGCTGGGAGCGGGGGTCACGTTCATGGACGTCACCGGCTCCAATCGCCTGTACCGGGAGCTCGAGCGATCGAAGCAGGAGTTGGAGACGGCATCTGAAGAGCTGCAGTCGACCAATGAAGAGCTGGAGACGACCAACGAAGAGCTGCAATCCACGGTTGAAGAGTTGGAAACGACCAACGAGGAGCTCCAATCCAGCAACGAGGAGCTCGAGACCATGAACGAGGAGCTCGAGTCAACCAACACCGAATTGCAGACGATCAACACCGAATTGCAACAACGAAGCATCCAGCTGGATCGCGTCAACAGTTTCATGGAGCAGATCATGGCCAACCTCGATGTGGGGGTCGCCGTGCTCGACAGGGACCTGCGCATTCAGCTCTGGAACCGTCGCGCCGAAGACATGTGGGGTGTCCGCGCGGGCGAGACGGTTGGTCAGCCGATGCTCACGCTCGACATCGGTTTGCCCCTTGCCGAGCTGGCGGGGCCAATCAAGGCCTGCCTGTCGGACGGCGACGGCCACCAGTCGCTCACCCTCTCCGCCACGAACCGTCGCGGCAGGCAATTTACATGCCGGGTCCAGTGCTCGGCCATGGCCGGCTCCGAAGGCGTCCGTAGCGTGATCCTCCTGATGGAGGCCGTCGAAGCGGTCCCGTCTGAGGTTTAAGCGGGCTCGGCCTGCCGGGCCAGCAATAGCGCCTGCATTCTTGTGGCGTGCTCGTCGGCCCTGCCGGCGCGATCGTGGAAGCGGGCGGCGCTGAGCCGATCGCCTCGCTTCTCCGCCTTGCCGGCCAGATGGTTCGAGAGCGACGCTTGTTCTTCCAGGGCCCTGACGCCGGCCCAGAGTGAGGCCTCGAGGCTCGACGCATGCGCCTCCAGCAAGTTCTCGTCCGAGTAGGCGTGACCCACCCGGCAGCGAAAGTCCGGCGCGGCATCCTCTGTGGCGGCCCAGAGCACGCCATGGCAGTCAGGGCAGGCGATACCGGTGGGGGTCCCGGGCGCATCATGGGCTCCAACCACGACGTGGCCTCCGTTTTGGCCGCTGGCGGCAACGGTCGGGATTGAAGCCTCGCCCCCCACGCCAGGCTTCCCGGCGTGGCTGGCGATCAGCCGGGCGATCTCGGCCACCGGCGCCACGTGCTGAGGCCTTGCGCTCCAGATCGCATTCTCGGGCATCTGTGGGAACAGCGCCTCCTTAGGTTCCTGGACGATGGCGCTGCCACCCTGCTGCCGGATGACACGCAAACCACTGCTGCCGTCATCGAGCGTGCCGGAGAGGATGACACCGATCACGCGCTCTCGGTACGCAGAGGCCGCGCTCCGGAATAGCGGATCGATCGCCGGACGATGGCCGCCCTCCTTCGGACCGCTGCTCAGCCTGACGCGCCCGCGCTCCACCATCAGGTGATAATCCGGTGGCGCCACGTAGATGCGATCGCAAACGATGGGCTCGCCGTCCGTCGCTATCGCCGCGCTGAGCGATCCCCGACGGGTCAGGATTGCGGGAAGCAGGCTATCGCCAAGCGGATAGGTATGGATGACGACGAAGATCGCGGCATCGAGTTGCGCGGGGAGCAGCGAAACCAGTTTGCCCAGTGACTCGATGGCCCCCGCCGACCCACCGATCGCGATGATGTCGCGCGGTTCGGTCATGTTTTCACTCTAGACCCGGGTTGGGCCGGCACCGAAATCGCGGCTGCGGATCATCCGTAGATTTGCGGTTCCTTTTGCGGATCAGCAGATACATTGAGCGCCAGGAAGGGACCAGGGTATATGGCCGTCAGGAATTTCTTTCACCTGGCTCCGCCCGATGGACTGGATCACGAGGAGCCGGTCGAGATCCTCTTCGTTGCCGGTGATCCAGACCTGGCGGAGCTGTACCGGATGAAGCTCGAGCTGGACGGCTATCGCGTGACGATCGTGTCCAGTGTCGAAGAGGCCATCGACGCCGTCAGCCGACAGGCGGTCGACATCATTTACCTGGATCTCGGCGACCTCAGGTTGCAGGCCATCGCCAGCTGGCGCGCCCTCCGCCAGGAGCCGGCGATGCGCAACACGCCGATGATCCTTGTGTCCGGGCCCGACGTGCGGCGGTTCGCCCGGCTGCGGGGCCGGCCCGGTCGGTTCGATCACATCATCGCTGCCGATGGGGCGCCCGCCACCTTCGATGATGAATCCGGTGGCGGCAATCGCCCGATTTCGACGGTCTCCTAACGGTTCAACCCCGGCGTGCCCGCCTACATCTGCCGCACCTGCGGCGTGCAACATGCCTCCAGCGCGCAGCCGCCGCCGCATTGCCCGATCTGCGAGGACGAGCGTCAATACGTGCCGCCGCAGGGGCAGCGGTGGGCGACGTTGCAGGAGCTGCAGGCCGAAGGCCGCCGTGCGGAGATCCGCGAGCTCGAACCCGGACTGGCCGGGATCGGCGCGGATCCATCGATTGGGATCGGCCAGCGGGCACTCCTGGTGCAGACGGCCGCCGGCAATATCCTCTGGGACTGCCTGGGTTTTATCGACGACGCGGGAGTCGCCGCGGTTCGCGACCGAGGCGGGCTGAGCGGTATCGCGATGTCGCATCCGCACTTTTACGGTGTTTGTGTCGAATGGAGCCAGGCCTTCAGCAACGCGCCGATCTTCATCCCCGAGGCGGACCGGCGCTGGGTCATGCGGCCCGACCCGGCGGTCCGTATGTGGCGCGGGACGTTCGCGCCCGTCGCCGGCCTCACCCTGATCCAGTGCGGCGGCCACTTCGAGGGCAGCGCCGTCCTTCACTGGTCCGCCGGGGCGGAGGGCCGCGGGGCCCTGCTCACCGGTGACACCCTGACCGTGGTCGCCGACCGTCGCTTCGTCAGCTTCATGCGGAGCTATCCCAACCAAATTCCGCTGTCGGCATCGACCATCAAGGGGATCGTCGCGACCGTGCGGCCCTACCGCTTCGACCGCGTTTATGGCGGTTGGTGGGACCGGGTGATCGATCGCGACGGCGCCGCCGCGGTCGAGCGCTCCGCCGATCGCTACATTCGGTGGATCGAAGGCTCAGTGGCCGAACGAAGCTCCTGAGCGTCTTGCCTGCCGCATCACAAAGCGGTTAAGACCATCTCCCCGGACCCAACCGGTCCCATGATGAGCCAGGTGCGCGGGTGACGAGGACGAGGTGGATCGCCGTCATCGCCGCCGTCGTCGGCCTGGTAGGGTTTAGCGCCCTTCTGATCAATGGACAGCAGAGTTGCCAAAACCAGACCCAGGCATCCGGCTGTACCCGCCTGCTGTTCATCGGCAACAGCTACACGTACGTCAACGATCTCCCGGCCATGTTCGCGGACCTCGCGCGTTCCGGGGGGCACCGGGTCGAAGTCGGCATGGTGGCGGAAGGTGGCGCGACGCTTCGCGATCATGCCGGCTCCGGCGCGACCGCGGCCAAACTCACGTCGGCGAAGTGGGACGTGGTCGTTCTCCAGGAGCAGAGCGAGATTCCCTCGCTTGACCAGTTGCGCGAGAGCGAGATGTATCCGGCGGCGCGCCGGCTCGCCGACACGATCTACCGCCAGGGAGCCCGGCCGATGTTTTTTCTCACCTGGGCGCACCGCGACGGCTGGCCGGAAAACGGGCTGCCCGACTACGCCAGCA